>WNFX01009230.1_pt1 | contig 10188 bp, 9 predicted proteins | sample 5400111 | NCBI WGS metagenome assembly WNFX01 (sample SAMN13153363, study PRJNA577476) | soil metagenome | isolation source: 40 cm soil or saprolite under grassland replicate 1 | place: USA:California | collected 2016-06-15 | reverse complement strand
AGTCCTAAGATCGACAATTCATCGAGATCGCGCGTGTGGGTGCGCCGGTAGACCATGCGCCCGGCGACGGCGAAGAGCAGGGCCGCGATCACGCCATGAGAAAACATTTGCAGCACCGCGCCTGAGACGCCGAGCACGTTGGCCGTGGCCAGCCCGAGCAGCACGAAACCCATGTGGCTCACGCTCGAGTAACCGATGACGAATTTCAGATCGCGCTGGCGCAGCGCCACCGCCGCCGCGTAAACGATCCCGATCACGGCAAGGACAGCGATCCATTTGCTCCACATGTGGAAACCTTGCGGAAAAAGAGTCATAGCGACACGCAGCCCGCCGTAGGTGCCGAGTTTCATGACAATGCCGGCGAGCAACATCGAGCCGGCGGTGGGCGCGGCGACGTGACCGGTTGGCGCCCAGGTGTGCAACGGCCAGATGCCGGCGAGCACGGCAAACCCGAGAAACAAAACCGGGAATACCCACGATTGCAGTTGCGGGGTAAATTGAAATTGCGCGAGTTGATTCAGGTCTAATGAGCCGGCGGTCGCGTAAGCGGCGAGGATTCCGATGAAAACGAGCGCACCGCCAAAAAAGGAATAAAGCGTCAGCTTCATCGCGCCGTACTCCTTGTTGGTCGATCCCCAGATCGCGATGAGGAAATACTTCGGCACGATGACGAGCTCGTAGAAGACGAAAAGGAGAAAAAGATCGGCGCTGAGAAAGACGCCATACGAACCGGCAACCACGAGCAACAGCCAGAAGAAAAATTCGTTCTGACGATGATCGACGTCCCACGAAAAGAGCACCGTGCTGACAGCGGCGATGCCAGTGACAAGCACCATTGTCAGGCTGATGCCGTCGACCGCGAGATGATAATTCATTCCCAGCATCGGCACCCAGGGAACGCGCACGATCGTGGTGAAGTGCGTAAGATCGACATCGTCGCGGAACAAAGCAGCTAAACCGATCGCGAACCCCGCAACGGTAGTTAGCAGCGCGATCCAACGCGAAAAAACGCGCGGCAGGAAAAGCGGCACTACCGCGCCGGCAAACGTGATGTAAATCGTCCAGGCGATCATCAACGTTTACGCGTCCGATAGCGTGGAGCTTTCTCGCGAACGTGAAATCCAATTTCACGACGCGGCTTTGTCGGCGGCGCGATCAGAAAATTTGCGGGCCAATTCGCGATTTGTCTCGAGCGCCTCGCGCAACTTTACGAAGGCGCGCATGATCGCGATGTTCACTTTGACCGCGCGCTCGCTCTTCAACACGCTCGACAACATCGCCACGCCTTGCTCAGTGAACGCGTAGGGGGATGAACGCCGCCCGCCCCAACTTGAAATGCCAATTTGGCATTTCAAGTTATGCCCCTCTTCGACGCCGAGCTGAAACATAAAATCGATAGGGAAACGACCGATGTTTCGCTTCACGGCGCGGTTCAAATGGCCGCTAAGAACGCCGTAGAGCGCTGCAAGATCAAAATCGAGCATCACCTTTTGTCCGCGAATGACGAGGATCGATCGCGCGATTCGCTCAATCGGAACGATTTCCTTACTCATTCGGGTGAATCTCAGCTAAACAAGCGCGCCATGTGAATGACGGTTGTGTTGAAGATGTTGAAGACAAACTGGGGCGCGATGCCGATGGCGAACATCAGCAGCGTGATTGGAACGACGACCCACTTTTCAGATCGCAGAAGATCGGGGAAGGCGCTGCAACGCTCAGCCAGCGGGCCGCTGAAGAGCGCTTGCATCGCGCGCGCAAATACGATCGCCGTGACAAGCAGACCGATCACCGCAACGGCAGTGAATGAAGCGGCGACAGCGAACGAACCTTTAAAGATGAGAAACTCGCCAATGAATCCGTTCAGTCCGGGTAGACCGAGCGACGAAAACATGGCGACGCTCATCCAGCCGCAGAGCAACGGCGTCCGTTGCATCAGACCGCCGAAATCGTCGATGCCGCGCAAGCCGCGGCGTTGCTCGAGCAATCCGACGTAATAGAAGAGCGCGGCCGCGGTAATGCCGTGGTTGAAAATTTGCAGGAAGACGCCGCTCAATGCCGCCTGCATGTCGATCAAAGAGACTGTCGATCTTGCAGTGACGGCGAAGAGACCAAGCATGCAGTAGCCGAGATGGTTGATCGACAAGTACGCGACCATTCTCTTTAAGTCCGACTGAGCCCATGCGGCGAGCGAGGCAAACACGATCGAGCAAATCGCCAGGCTAAGCAGCCACGGAGCGAGGACTTTGATTTCGTGGGGAAAGAGCGGGAGAAGGAGTCGGACGAAACCGTAAACGCCCATCTTCGAGAGCACGCCGGTCAACACCATGGAGACGCCGGTGGGCGCGGTTTCGTAGGCGTCGGGCAGCCAGGTGTGAAACGGAAAGAGCGGCACTTTCACCGCGAGCCCGAGAAAGATTCCGGCGAAGGCGAACCACGCGAGCTTACCGGTGAGCAGCCCGGACTTTCCGAGATCGGCGAGCGTGGCGAAGTCGAACGTGCCCTTCGCGAAATAAATTCCGAGGAAGGAGAGCAGCATGGCCACACTGCCGAAGAATGTGTAAACGAAAAACTTGGTCGCAGCGCGGTCGCGTTTTTCGCCGCCCCAGATTTTAATGAGCAGGAACGCAGGGACGAGGCTCATCTCATAAAACAAAAACCAGAGGATGAAATTCTGTGCGGTGAACGTTCCGTAGAGCGCCGCCTGCATGACCAGCATCAGGGCGCAGAAACCGCGGCCGACGCGTTGCGCAAAAAATGCGAACGGAAAAATGAGCGACGTCAGCAATACGAGCAGCAGGCTTAATCCATCGACACCGACGAGGTACTCAGCGCCAATCGTGGGAATCCAGTTGTGCCGTTCGACCATCTGAAGGCCGGCGGCGGTCGTGTCGAAGTTTTGCCATAAGATGAAGGCGAGAATCGCGGTCAGCGCGTTGAATCCGAGAGCGATTCCGCACGCGAAATTTTTCGGTGCGACGGTCACGCAAAGAGCGCCGGCCAGCGGAACAATAAATAGTGCTGTGGTCAGGTGAGCCATGCGTAAAGAATGAGCAGCGCCAGCATGCCAACAGCGACAGCGCCGAGGTAAGTTTGGATTTGGCCGGAGTGCCATCCGGACATCACGCGGCCAAGGCCGCGCGCACCGGCGGTGGTTTCATCAACTCCTGCATTGATACCGCGCTCGTCGAAGTTAGTCGTGAAAATTCCAAGAAGCTGGCCGAGGCCGCCGAGCGCGCGCACCAGACCGTCCCAGACATTTCGATCCATCCAATCGGAAATGCGCGCCGCCAATTTGCTAAAGGCGATAACGGTGTTTGCGTAAAGTTCGTCCAACCACATTTTGTTTCCGAGAAAACGAAACAGAATCGGTAGAGCGGATTCGAAAGGATCGGTCTCCGCAGCACGATGTCGATCTTGTAAGCCAGCGTTGCGGTACACGACGAAGCCGAGCCCGATGCCGGCAGCGACGAACGCGAGCGAAACGAAAAGAATCGGTTGGATCAGCAACGCGACGTCAAAATGTGGCGTCTCTCCGTTGAAATATGAGTGCAACCACGGCCACGCGGGCGCGAGCACGAAGCAGAAAGCAATCGAGCAAATCGCGAGCGCGATCAGCGGTATCGTCATAACGCGCGGACTTTCGTGCGCATGCTCGGAGGCCGGGCGCCGGTTGCCAAAAAAGACGTAGATCATCTGTCGTGTCATGTAGAGCGCGGTCAGCACGACTCCGGCAAGCATCAGGTAATGCGGCAGGAGCGAAGTCGGCCAATGCGCGGTGGCGTGCAAAATTTCCTCTTTCGTCCATCCGCCGGAAAAAAAGAACGGCACACCGCTGAGATTCATCATGCCGATGGCATAGGTAAGGAACGTGAGTGGCATGAGGGATCGGAGGCCACCCATTTTGCGAATGTCCTGTTCGTGGTGCGTGCCGTGAATCACCGAGCCAGCACCGAGGAACAAGAGCGCTTTGAAAAAGCCATGCGCAATCAGGTGCATCATGCCGGCCGCGACACCGCCGACACCGAGCGAAACCATCATCAGCCCCAATTGCGATACGGTTGAGTAGGCGAGAATGCGTTTGATATCGAACTGCGCCAGTGCGATGAGCGACGCCATCAGCGCCGTGATGACCCCGATGGATACGACCACGGTGAGTGACGGCGTCACGCCGTCGATCGCGCCAAACGAAAAGAGCGGATAAACGCGCGCAACGAGAAATACGCCGGCCGCGACCATGGTGGCGGCGTGGATCAGCGCGCTGACCGGTGTCGGGCCTTCCATCGCGTCCGGCAGCCAGACGTGCAGCGGAAATTGTCCGGACTTGCCGACGGCGCCGCAGAAAATCAGCAATGCGACAAACGTGGCGCTGGCGCCGAGCGCAAGAAGTCCCGCGCTTTCCAGGCAACCGCGCCCATTATCATAAAAGAGCAGAGTGCCGCTGCCGCTATAGAGCCAGAGAATTCCAAGGAAAAATCCGAGGTCGCCGATGCGCGTGGTGATGAACGCCTTTTTCGCAGCCGCCGCCGCGCTTGGTTTGTGAATCCAAAATCCGATCAGCAAATACGATGCGAGCCCGACCAGTTCCCAGCACACGAAGAGAAGAAGCAGACTATTCGCGATGACCACGCCGAGCATGGCAGCGGAAAAAAACGAGAGATAGGCAAAGAAGCGGGTGAAATCTTGGTCCTCGGCCATGTAGCCGATGCTGAAGATAAAAATACAGAGCCCGACTAGCGCGATCATGACCAACATCGCGGCGGCGAGCGGATCGAGCACCCAGCCTATGCGCAATGCGTTCTCGCCGAATGTGAACCAGGTGAAATTGTGAAACGCGCGATAGCCGGGCGTTTGCAGCGTCGTTGCAAACGCGAAGATCGACAATGTGAGCGCGGCAACCTGGCCAATGACTGCGAGCGCCGCCGCGCTTTTGCGCCGCGAGTTCGCGAGACTCAGGATTACGAACGAAGCCGCGAGCGGCACCGCCGGAATCAGCCAGACGTTATTGACGGTCCAGGCCATTAGACGATTACGATCACGAGCATGAGCACGAGCTTAGGAATTCATCCTTTGAGCTGATTGAGTTGATCGACGTTTGTCGTTCGGTAATGGCGGTAAACAGCGATGACGAGCGCGAGGCCGACGGCCGCTTCGGCCGCGGCGATGGCAATGGAAAAGATCGCGACCATCACACCGGTGGGAGGTTGGGGTTGCGGACTGAAGCGCCAGAAGGCGATGAAATTTAGATTCGCCGCGGCGAGCATCATCTCGATCCCGATGAGAATGAAGATGGCGTGACGCCGGCTCAGCGCAGCCAGCAGTCCGATGCAGAAGAGCGCGGCGGAAACGATCAGGAAGAGGTGAAGTGCTGGTGTCATCGCTGGCGAGTTACAAACGTTAAAAGGGTCGCAATGTTACAAGCGGCGACACGCAGGCAACTTTGTAACCATGTAACTTTTGAAACTCTTTTATCGTTCTTCATTCATCACGAGAACGAGCGCGCCGATCAGCGCCGCAGTGAGCACGAGCCCGACGCATTGCAGCGGCCAAACGTAGCTGGTCATCAGCACTTCGCCGATTCGCTTCACGGTGAGCGCTTCGATTGGCGGCGCTGCGATGGACAACGGTTGCGTTTTGAGAATCGCCCAGATCAAACCGCCGAATACGGCGATGGCTATGGCAACGCCGCCCCAGTTGAAGCCGCGATTTTTTCCGACATCGCGTCGCGTCAACAGAATCGTGAAGACAATCAACACCGCGACCGCCCCGATATAGACAAAAACCTGCACCAAGCCGACGAACTCCGCGCCGAGCAAAAAGAAGAACGCCGCGACGCCGACAAACGTGACCGCGAAACTAAGTGCGGCATGAATGAGTTTGGGTAACGAAGCCGCGGCGAGCGCCGCGGCGAGCGTCAGAATCGCGATCAGGATAAAAGCGACGCTGTTCATTCGGCGAAACGATAAGTGCGAGTGGCAAATCTTTTTCGCGTGTCCAGCAAGATCGACAACGCGGTGTAGACAATTGCGATCACCGCAAGCGACCACAGCCATCCCGCGAGCCCGCGCCCTGTGTAGTGCCACACGGCGGCGGCGAGAATACAGGTGAAGGCCATCGGCAACATGAATTTCCAGGCGAAATTCATGATGTGATCGATTCTGGTGCGCGGCAGCGTTCCGCGAAGCCAGATGTAAACGAAAAGTAGCGCCGACAGTTTTGCGAAGAACCAGATATAGGATGGAATGAACTGGAGCACGCGGACCGGGGCATGCCAGCCGCCGAGAAATAGCGTCACGGCCAGGCCGCTGATCGCGAACATTCCGATATATTCGGCCATGAAGAACGTGGCGTATTTGAAGCCGGAGTATTCGGTCATATGTCCGGCGACAATTTCCGATTCGCCCTCCGGCACGTCGAACGGTGTGCGGTTGGATTCGACAAGGCCGGAGACAAAAAACAAGACGAACGCGGCCGCGCCCCACGGCGTGGTGACGAACCAATGCGGCACGAAGCCGAATGAATAGCCAGCCTGCGCGGTGACGATCACGTCGGGCGAGAGCGCGCCGGCCACCATGACCACCGGAAGCGTCGTAATGATGAGCGGCAACTCGTAGCTGACCATTTGCGCGATCGCGCGCATCGCGCCGAGCATCGAGAACTTGTTGTTGCTGCCCCAGCCGGCCATGAAGACGGCGAGTTCCGTTGTCGATCCCACGGCGAAGAAAAACAGGATGCCGCCATCAATCGCAAATGGCGTCATGTTGCGTCCATACGGAATTACACCGAGCGCAAGGATCGCGGTCGCGGCGATCAGGATCGGAGCGAGAAAATGCACGATCTTATCCGCGCGCGCCGGCACGATATCTTCCTTGATGAGCATCTTGATCCCGTCGGCGATTGGTTGAAAAAGTCCGAACGGTCCGACGCGATTTGGCCCGTAACGGTTTTGCATCCGCCCGAGAATTTTCCGCTCCAGCACCGAAATGAGCGCGAAGAGCGTGAGAAACACGCCGAGCAGCGCGAAAATATTTAGGAGGCTCGAGGTGATCTGGATGATCCAATCGGGCGCGCCCGCCAGCCAGGAGAGCAGCCATTGCTTGGCGCGGATAAAAATCTGGTCAACAACGTCGCCGCTCATCTGCTACGAAGAAAAATCATGTCCGGTTCTTTAATTAAGGCAGACTAGTGCGTCTGTTTGGAGCTTGGAAGAGGTTATTGATTGACTATAGGTGGCGAGTGCGTCGACGCGAAAATGGTGTAGATTCACGCGATGCCGACTTACATTTACGAAACTACTGATGCGAGCAAACCACTTCGGCGTTTCGAGGTTCAGCAAAGCATCCACGAAAAGGCGCTTCAGGTTGATCCCAAGACAGGAGAAGCAGTGCGACGTGTGATTTCCGGCGGCTACGGCGTTCTCATGCGCGGCGGGTCGGTTGGCCCCTCAGTTGGCTCGTGCGGTCCAGATTGAAAGAGCGAACCGTTTGATGGGCTTTGAAACGGGATCGGGGCAAGCTCGCTCCGTTAACAAACTTGGTGGATGATTTGATCCGCAATTCATGGCGCCCAATCCCTATTTCTTTATCGTTATTTTCGTTGCTGTGGCCCTGGTCTTCCCATTGCTGCCACTGGCACTGGCTTGGTTGTGGAGAAAAGTCTTCCAACCACCCAAGCCGGGGGCGGAGAAAAATGCGATCTACGAATGCGGGGTCGAATCGATTGGCGACGCGCAAATTCAGTTCCGATCGCAGTATTATCTTTACGCGATCATCTTTCTGATCTTTGACGTGGAAGCGATTTTTCTGGTGCCATTTGCGGTCGCCTTCACCGGTTTGCCGATCGGTGCGTTCATCGCCATCCTCGTTTTTTTGCTCCTGCTGATTGAAGGCCTCGTCTGGGCTTGGAGCAAAGGTTGTTTAAATTGGGCGCGCTAGCGCGTTAGTTAAAACCGTTACATTATTACAACGGGACATGAGCGAAATTGACGAGGGGCTGCGCAGTGAGCTGCAACGACAGGGGATTTGGGTGACCTCGATGGAGGAGCTTTACAACTGGGGACGCAAGAACTCGATCTGGCCGTTGCAATTCGGCCTGGCTTGTTGCGCGATCGAGATGATCGCAACGGCTGCCTCACGCTACGACATCGCACGTTTTGGCGGCGAAATTTTCCGACCATCGCCGCGCCAGGCCGATCTGATGATTGTGGCCGGCACGGTGACCAAGAAGATGGCGCCGCAGATCGTGCGCCTATACAACCAGATGCCCGATCCGAAGTACGTTATCTCAATGGGCGCCTGCGCGATTTCCGGCGGACCGTTCAAGACCGGTTACAACGTGCTCAAAGGAATCGACCGTTACATTCCAGTAGATGTTTATATTCCGGGATGTCCGCCGCGGCCGGAGGCGCTGCTGCATGCATTCATGGAATTACAGCGCAAGATCGACGATCAGAAACTGACCGGGAAGAACAAAGCCGAACACCTCGATTCAGAGCAACCGAGCGAGTTTCCGGTGCCGTCCTTTGGCGAGCATGATTTGGAACCGCCGGCAAATCCCGATGTCTTTCAGCCGCCAAAAATCGAGCGCACGTAATTGTGGAATCGTTGGAGCAAATTAAAGCGCGCGCCGACGCCTCCGTGCCGGGGTCTAAGATCGACATCGTCGCTAATCCCGGCCCGTCACAGCAATCCTCGCTTTTGATCGACAACGAACACGCGCTGGCGGTTGCGAAGTTCCTTCGAGACGATCCGGCGCTGCGACTCGATTTTTGCTCGAACGCGACCGGCGTCGATTGGCTCGATCGTACGGTGAAGAAGACGATGAAAATGAAAAAGGTCGTCGACGGCGTTGAAAAAGATGTCGATGAAACGACGGAGGAAAAAATCCCCGGCTATCTCGAAGCGGTCTATCACCTTTATTCGATGACGCACAAGCACGGTCCGGTAATTATTAGGATGCGAACAACAAATCGCGCAGAAGGTGCGCTGTTGCCGTCGCTTACGCCCATCTGGCGCAGCGCCGAATTTCAGGAGCGTGAAATCTTTGATCTCTACGGTGTTCGCTTCGATGGCCACCCGGATCTGCGACGGATTTTGATGTGGGATGAATTTGTCGATTACCCGATGCGCAAAGATTATCGCGAGCCGGACGATTACGAATACGAACCGACTCCGCACGACGACGTGCTCGAGAAAGCGAAGCAACATTACAGCCCGCGGCCGCAATTGGACGGCGCGGAAAATATCAGGGCGCAACAGCAATGAGCGCGACGATTCAAACTCTTGAGCCTGCGGCCGGGCAGCCGACGCGGCTGCCGCCACAAATGACTTCGCGACTCGACGGCGAGCTGCTCGAAGTGTCGATGGGGCCGCAGCATCCATCGACCCATGGCGTCTTTCGCATGAACGTTGCGCTCGAAGGCGAGATTGTCCGCAAACTCAAGCCCGTTTTCGGCTATTTGCATCGCAATCACGAAAAGATTGGCGAGAACGCGACTTACCTCAGCTCGATGCCGTACACCGACCGGCTCGATTATTTTTGCTCGATGACAAACAACTGGGCTTATGCGCTCAGTGTCGAAAAACTCGCAGGAATCGAAGTTCCGGAACGCGCCGAGTATCTGCGCGTTATTCTCGCAGAACTGACGCGACTTCAGAATCACGCTTCACTGCTCGGATTTCTGCTCAGCGACATGGGAGCGTGGGGCACGCCGCTCATGTACGCATTTCGCGAACGCGAGAACATTCTCGATCTCTTCGAATCGCTCTCCGGCTCACGCATGATGTGCGATTACATGCGTTTCGGCGGATGCCGGGTTGATGCGAGCGCCGATTGGATCGAGCGGGCAAAGAAGATTGTCGATCTTTTCCCGCGGTTTCTCGATGAGTTCGAAAAGCTGATTGTCGAAAATGAAATTCTTATCGCGCGGACACAGGAGGTCGGCAAACTCTCCGCTGAATTGGCGATCAGCGCCGGCATCACCGGCCCAATGCTTCGCGCGTGCGGCGTGAATTACGACATCCGCAAAGTAGACGGCTACGGGTTTTATCCGCGCTTCAAATTTCGCGTGCCGCTGGGCGATCACGGTGACACGTATGATCGCTTGATGATGCGCGTTCTCGAAATGCGCGAGAGTATCGGAATTTTGAAACAGGCTTTCGAGCAAATCCCAGCCGGCCCGGTAATGAATCC
>WNFX01007861.1_pt1 | contig 10189 bp, 7 predicted proteins | sample 5400111 | NCBI WGS metagenome assembly WNFX01 (sample SAMN13153363, study PRJNA577476) | soil metagenome | isolation source: 40 cm soil or saprolite under grassland replicate 1 | place: USA:California | collected 2016-06-15 | reverse complement strand
TGTAACAAACCAAACAAGATTACACCCAAAAAGAGAGAGATTTCCTGTTGCATTCAGACTTTATCTTGTGCATTTGCTGCACATAATAATTTAACTCCAACTTTATAATCCAGCTATCTAATTCATTGTTCCAGTTCTTTTATGTGGGATGATGATAGACAAAAAGAAACCCGATAGATATGAGATAATAGGAGCTACGGTGGCAGTTCTAGGAGCAGCTATAATATTTTATGGACCGAGATAATTTGAAAAACAGTTCTTAATGAGCCTGATGCCGTCCACGATTTATTGTTTCTTTCATTACCACCAAAACAAATATTCCAGACCCTACTGCTAAAAAGGCTACTAGCTGAATAGCATTATTAAGACCAAATAGATCTGCTATGTAACCAATTCCCACTGCTCCAAATACAAAACCTAGATCCCTCCAAAATCTGTAAACACCTAAAGATGTTGCTCTCCATTTTGGATGTGTCACATCACTGATAGCAGCCAAGAGAGTTGGATATACAAGTGCAGTTCCTACACCAAGTAATGACATACCGATGATCCAACCTAACATAGAACCAGTAAATAACACCACCCAAATTCCAATGCCTTGGATAATCATTCCTGGATAAATCAGCACCTTTCTGCCCACCTTGTCACTAAATGTACCTGTTAAGAGTTGGAGAACTCCCCAAATTCCTGGATGAAGTGCCTTCAAAAAACCGATTTCACTAATTCCTATTGCAAAGGAAGCGAAGTACAAAGTGAATAAACCCCACGTCACTCCAAAAATCAAATTATTGATTAAACCCGCCTGACTAACTGATAGAAGCGTTCGATTTTTCCATGAAGTTTGAATAAAAACCTCTTTAAAGTTAAGGTCAGGTTTGCTTACATTTACATTTTCGTTTGACAAGTCATTTTTTATTTCTAGCACAGTAAATTTTCGAGTATCCTTAACAATAACCCAAGAAATAATAAGACCAAGCATGGCAAATGCAATACCAAGATAAAATGGATACGGTTTCAAACCATACGTGGAAGCTAAGTAGCCTGTTACAAATCCAACAAGTGCCACGGACACATATCCTGCGAACTCATTAAGCCCTAATGCTAGTCCTCTTCTTTCTTTTCCAACAAGGTCAATTTTCATATTAACCGTCATTGACCATGCTAATCCTTGATTGATTCCAAGTAGAATATTTGCAAAAATAATCCAGTTCCAATCAGGAGATAATAGTAAGAAAAACGGAACTGGTAAACCAAAGAGCCAACCTAATACCAATACATTTTTTCTTCCCCACTTGTCAGAAAGATTACCGGCAAAGAGATTCAGAATAGCCTTAACTACTCCAAAACTAGCTATGAATGATACAATTAAGGCATTAGATTCGATGCCAAAATCATTTTTACCAATAAGCGGTACTACTGTTTGCTCAAGTCCAATCATAGCACCGACAAAAGCATTTACTAAAACAAGGATAAGGAATTGCTGAATATTTGCTTGTAACCCGAGTGTTATGCGACGGGGATTGTTGTCATCGCTATTGGAATTCAAGTACTCTCATGCAGGAAACTACTTTAGTATTGTTCGACCTTGGATTCTTATTTTTCAATTTGTGGTGAATGCATCTTTATTTTCTTGTAAGCTTCCGGTAATACAACTGCTAGTGTTCCAGCCAGTAATGCGAAAGGAATGGATAGTACTGTGGATTGTTTGTAGAATATGAGGTCAACTGTTTCTGCTGTTAATATGCAAGCAGTCTCCGCTGTTACCAAGATGATGAGGCTTGTCTTTAGAATATGTCCAATGTTTGATTGTCGGTGCAGGGAAGATAACTTAGAAATTCCTATACCAAAATTCTTGAAAGTAATAACAAGATTGGGAAAAAATCCTTTGTTTGATTGCTGCTCAAGCACTGAACAACAAGTATCTAACTTTGCATTATCTTTAAAATCATATCTACCAAGAATGGTAACAAAAGTAGTAAACCCTGCTAAAGCGTATCCCATGACGTGTGCTATAATGATCCCATGTATGTTATATCCAAATAAATATAATCCACTATTTTGTCCAATTTCTGCTGCCATAATGCACAGTATTTCAATGCCCAACGCTGCCACAAAAAAAGTTCTTACATGACCAAAAAACAATAGAACATGATGTTTATTACCAATGTCATTTACATGTAACCCACTACAGCAACAAACTTCCTTGGCACAATAGACGCAATCGTTGGAGTTTACATTCTTACAATATTCCTTAATACAATGACATTCTGCACACTTGAGCATAACCCTTTACTCAGGATGAATTATAATGGTATATGAAACTTTTGAAAAATCTAGAGTTAAATTTACTTGTTATAATAAGATTGCGTGGTTTGCTTCTCTTTTTTATGCTTTGTCTCCCTCTATCTACATCATTTCAAATGCAGTTAAAGTTTCTTTATTTCAAAGTATTTCATTCTAAATTTCTTCGGAGCTGTATCAATTGAATTTACCTGGTCGTTTCTGAAACAAATTTGACATGATTTCTAGACCCACTTTATAAGGATTAATTTTACACGGGCCCGGAGGATTTAATGACAGATTTGTCACTAATTCAATCCCATAAAGATGAGGCATGACGGTGGTTGGTTCACGGCAATTTTTCAAGTATGTTTGTTTTATGGATTGTACCAAAATGTGATATTAGATAAAATCCGTAAATTCAAGATGTCTATGGATAGGAGTGTACTTCAGTTTCTTAAGACAACTGTTTAGATATGCAGAAATCGACAATGCAATCAAGACTGCAGACAATACAGAACCTACAAGATACAGGAAAATCTCTATAAGATGGGTTGTCTGTACCTGTTGAAAAGGTGGAAAGAGAAGGCCCATATCTTTCTTTAACCTCAATAGAAAATGAAAGGCACGAAGCAAATTACTACATTTTCTTGGTCAATTTCACTTAGCATCCGATTCATAAGTATTAAATTGTTAAAAGTAGGATTGGTGTTTTAAGTATTCTAGTACTATTATCTAATTCAAAAAGAAATTACTGTCAATCTGTTATTTTTGATACTTGATAATTAAAGGTAATACTCGGCATTGGAATCCGACCAGTGTTTGCAAAAAATACTCAAAAAGTGTTTTTATAACTGATCAAACTTTCTTTGAAATGGTAATATGATCACGAGCCATGCCTGTGTTTTGATAAAATGTAATCCATAGTTTTGATCCATTATTCGTAACATCCACATTTAGAAAACCATGTAGTAGAAGTTGCTTTACAATGTAAGGTGCCTGACCTGTAAAATTATAAAATTCTGCCCCACCAGTTCCTACTGTAATGAATATTTGTCCATTTTCAATATTGTTATAGTGATCAGTATTCCTATCGGTAATTGTTGGATTATACTGTTTGGTGACATTGTATGAGAGGGGATATGTCCGTTGATAATTGTGATTATGAGCCTGTAGGACAATATCTACTCCGTATTTATCAAATAGAGGATGGTACGTATCTTGCAGTTCGTCCAGACCAGGATGTGTTGTGTTAGACGAATAGAATGACCTAAATGAGTACACTATTATCCAATTAATGCTCTTATTTTCATGAGCACTTTTAAGATCGTCTTTAACAAATTGATACTGGTCTGAGGTAGCATTATATGGTATTAATGTATTCTTAGGAGTTGCCATGACGAGGAAATGAACGTTTTCGTAATCAAAGGAATAGTATGGTTTGGTAAGATTAAAATGTTTTAGATATTGATTATAAGTAACATTACCGTGAGAAACATCATGTTGTCCAAAAGAAATCTTAAATTTACTATTGTTCTCTAAAGGCTTAATCATATTAAACCAACAAATCGGGTACTTTTTATATGCCAGATCCCCCAGCGCCATTACTAGTTCAGGTTTCATGCTACCCATCGCTTCAATCGTTTTTTTTGCCTCATCACCGCAGCCAAAATCTCCAGCAACTACAAAATTAAATTCATTTAACTTCGAACTGACTTTGCTATTGTCGTACCCATGAGCACAGCCTAACAAGGAACCTAATGAAAAAGAAAACAGGATAATAAAATAGAAAACTGAACTGCAAGGGTTCCAAAAGTCTCTTGTTAGTAGATAAAAAATATTGAGAATTTTCATTATAGATTAACACCAACTGAAAAGGCAGACTTAACCATTGTAAATACTATCTATAATCACAAAAAGTAAAGTACGTCTAATGTAGTTAGGATAAATTTGAAAGACTTTTTTACTTCTAATGACCAAAGACAACGGTATGTATTTTTTTCAGAATATATACAATATGGTACAAGTATATAATTAAATCATCTTGGGCCTCTATATTTAGATCAGACGCTCAGTCAAATGTATTGGATCAAGTCCATTGCTGACCATATGAGTGAATGTAAGATAGTACTTAGTAATATATTTATTAACGGTAACACTAGGACAATTTGTATACTATCAATTATCAAAAGATCTGATATTGGTAACAAAACTTACTTGAGTACGTTGAACCTTTTGCTTTGTAAAGATAACCATAAAATTTTTCCCAGAATATATATTTTGTCTGATACAAGTGTCTAATGATTGCATAAATTGATGAGGAAATTCCACTCAGTACATCTGGCACATTGTATAATCCATTATCGGTAATCATCAGGAACTGCTTGAAGTAAATTATTCCTTCTTGGCAACACTGGTTCGTGAATGAACTTTTGAGCAGGGAACAATTCGGTAAACTAAGAAGTCAAATTGGATAGTAATTAATTGTGAATACCTTTATCATTGATAAGGTTATCAAATCCGGGTGAACTAAGACTCATTCCTGACGCTGTCGGCAATGGTTCATCTACGACTGTATTAGTAAAGAGTGGAAGAATTGTATACAATCCAACTGATATTGCCACCACAGCTATGATGATTATCATAATAATCTTTTTTTTATTCAGAGACCTTAAAACGCTCTTTTAGCTATTGACTTTATAGTTTTGCACTGCCAAATAGAGTCGAGAAGGCCCTACACCAGATGAGCACAGTATAGTATTTTGATAGATCAGTTCCGGTGGGAATTCTAGGCTTTCATATCCGACCGGTAAACTTTGGTCATTGTGTTAATAAAGTTAGTACGGTTCCTATTTAAGATACCAATTCCGAATGCGTCAGGGTGAGAATCAAATTTGACACGAATTTTAGACTCATTCTTGACTCGACTCATTTTTAGCAGAATTAATTTTTGAAGCAAACTAGACGGGTTAGCGACTATTTAGAGCTGTTTGGATAGCTTTTCATACAGCTCTTTGTTAATTTGTTGCTTATCGAATAGTATGCCTAGATCAGAAAGGCTATTGACAGTAATCTTAAAGGAGTCTGGTAACTAGATACAAAAACAGAAGCAGTTACTCCTACTGTTCCCAGTGTAGAAGCAAGGAAAAATCCTAGAGAAGAGCAACTGACACATATACTTGAAAGTACGCTTAGTGACGACCCAGAGAGTAACGAAGTGCTCCGTATCTTTATTTTTGAATGTCTGAATACATAGATGTTCATACTTACAACTATACCTAATAGCACAGCGATAATGTTTGCAAGAATAAAACCGAGTACCGCATCATCAGGAAGATAAAATATTATTATTGGGTAAAAGAAAAGCAACTGGTCAAAAATACTAGAAATTATGGAAAATGCTACAGCAGTTAAGGCTGCAAACATGATATAGACCAATTTTGAAAAAACAAATTTGAAGGATAGAATGAATGGGCTTTGACCCTTAGATGACGATGACGAAGGGATGGATGTTTCTTTCTTTTCGGTTATTGATGATATTAACCTGCAGAGATTTTTTTCTCAACTACTGCTTTAAATGAATCAAATGGAAGGGCTCCTGATAACATCTCTGGATTTGAAACATTGCTATTTTCAACTATGAATGAAGGTGTCTCACTAAATCCAAAAGATAAAGCCAAGTCTATGTCTTTTTGAACAAGACTTTTGTACTTTTCATTATCAAAGCAGGAGTTAAACTGCTGGGTATCAACTCCGGGAATCTGTAAAGCAAATTTCTTGAGATTTTCTTTACTTACCCATCCTGAATCAATCGGTTTTTGGTTACTATAAAGCAGATTGTGAAACTGCCAAAATTTTCCTTGGTCATTGGTACATTGGGCTGCAAGAGCTGCGCCCATGGAGTCAAGTCCTCTGTTAGGAACATGTTTAAAGACTAGAGCTACTTTTCCTGTTTGAATGTATGTCTGATTTATTAACGGCTCAGTATTTCTTACGTATCTATTGCACAAATAGCATTGGAAATCTAAAATCAATTATAGTGATAGAAGCAGACACATTTCCCAGAAATGGAGATCCATTTTTTATTAGATTGTGTAAAGATAGGTTTATAATCTGCTCATTTGACTTTTGAGCGGACGTATACGTGATATAGTAATGACTGTCCACAACAGAGGGAAGAGTAACAAGAGTTATGCTAATAATAAATAGCGTAGAGAAATCTTTCCTATACCAAAATCCTTGAGATAATCTTAAATCTCTTCTACAATATGAGTTAGTTTTTACGATTAACATGGGGCTGGTCATTTTCGTATTGTTTACAATATGAATCCATGTTAATTTAACGATCTAGGCCGAACAGTGTGAAATATCACACTAGTCCTGATAATCCTACATTTATGATTAATTGATGCAAGCATAATATTAAGGAAATTATCGTATAGCATAAGATCAATCTTAATTTCTAGTCTGTAATAACTGGGTCAAAAATTTGGTTAATGGCTGCTACAAACTTATTACGTAGGTCCACGTCATTTTGCAAAATTCATCAACTGAGTATTATTGTCGAACACTATCGGTAATGTCATGTCATATGAATTCACTTAGTTTAATAATAATTTAATTGCAGACACCTTTTATGCTTTTATAAAAAAGTTTATACCGAAATTCAATTTCAATCTTATAATAGTAATTGAGATCAACTATTATTGAAAGATGCAAAAAGGATCTTACAGAAGCAATAGGAACAAAAAATATCTTAACATGGAGTTCCTATTTATACGATCATCTCCATGTTCTCTCCCCTTTGGTATTCCTCTCGAAATCTTTTTCCAACTCAACTCAATTTCGTTCATCTCGCAGAATAATTTTGTTGATCTGTAGTAGTTACGAATTGTCATATAAGATATTTCTCCCCCTTTCTGCTCTTTTTATCTGAAAAGATACAAATTCCTTAAGTTTGGTGTTCAGCCAGTTTCTTTCCTTAATTGCAAGCGAATAGAATCTATTTGCCTGTTTTTCTATCTCTTTAAAAGGAACCCTTTCTATTTCGGGATGCAGGAAATCAAGGAATACTTTGAATCTTCTTGGATACTGTCTCTTTGATTCCGGTGCTCTTAACGCATAAACAAAGTTTTCATATGGATTTTCAAGAATAAGCGTCAATGATTATCATACGTTGTGCATGGGGATATATAGTGACAGATACGTTACGGGCCCGGAGGGATTTGAACCCTCGACCTGACGCTTAGGGGGCGTCCGCGCTATCCATTCTACGCTCACTTCAAAGATGGAAGTGATCTGCGCTACGAGCCCTTGAATTTTGAATATTAATGTTAATTTAAATATTCATTTTGAAATGAGATTTTCATACTCTGTGCCTTTTGAAAATGTTTCAAAACTGAAAATTTCCTCTAATTCAAATAAAATGTATAAAGTATTTTTTTGTAAAGGGTTTTAAATCCTAATCTTTTGTAAAATTCTTCAAATCTTTCTTTAGTTAATGTCTGCAGAATAATTGAATCGTAGCCCTTATTTTTTGCAATTTTTACTGCATTGCTTATCAATTCTCTTGCTACACCTTTTCTTCTAAACTGATAAGTGGTTCCCAAACAGTACAAACCAATTTTTCCATTTTTTTCAAATAGTAAGCAGCATCCTGCAGGAAATTTTATTTCATCTATATAATAATATGCAATTAATAATGTGAATTTATCATAGTGTTGAGAAATAATAGTTGTTACTTCATTTTTAGTTTCCAAGGAGTCAAAAGACCTACAAAAAATATCAATCCAATCATTCAGGAGAACTTTGTCAACAACTTTAATTTCAATATGTTTACTACCATGCGTAGTATATTTGTTAATGTCAAGAGTCAGAATTTTCATAGTTCCAAATTTCGATATATTCAACTTGGTAATAGAATTTTTATTGTTGTGAATTAGATGAATATAATAATTATTGAGGCCGTAGGGGTGATTATTCTTTATAAAATTTAGAGTATCACTAATATTACTACAGTTAGCCTGTATATTTAACCTATTAAAAAAATAATCGTCTCCCAGATTAGGATTTGAAAATAATTCAACACAATCTATTTTTGTATGAGCTGTGCTCCAAAGAGAACAAAATGACGATTCGGTATCATCTATTTCTTCAATACTTGAGTCCAAAAATTTCCATCATCTTTTTTGCATCATTCATTTTATCTGGCTGTTTAACAATATTTAGAAACAATTTTAGTGCGTTGGGTGTATCCAGATCATCTTCAATATATCCTTTGAATTTTTTTATTGTATCTGATTCTTTTGCATTATTACCGTTGTGATTAATATCATGATGTTTTTCGTTTTCATAATTATCAGCTGAGGTAAAAACTAAATTTCTGATCACATCATTTATTCTATCGAATTTCTTTAATTCTGAGAATTTAAAATTAATTAACTTCTTATAGTCATTTGAGTAAAAATAAAGTCTTAGAGTATTTACATCATATTTTTTCAATAATTCTCTAATATAAATTGCGTTACCAGAAGACTTCGACATCTTTGCATTACCAACATCCAAAATACCGACATGTACCCAAGATTTAACAGGGTTTTGTTTTCGTGAAAGTGCCATTAAATTTGATAGTATTATCTCATGATGCGGATAACATAAATCAATACCTCCAACATGCATATCATAATTACCATTAAAATGGAACATTGCAACAGCAGTATCTTGCATGTGCCACCATGGCGTACCATCTCCGAGGAACTTATCTTTATATTCACTTCCAAAGTAATCGCCAGTATTCCATAAAAAAATATCTGTGCTGTTCCGTTTATTAATATCAATGTCGTATCTCTGATCCTCCAGATCTTTTTTAGACAGATGTGAAAGAAGACCATATGTTTTGAATTTGGATGTATCTAGGTATACGTTTCCATTTACAGAATAAGCTAGGTTTCTCTTGATTAGTATTTCAATCAAATCCCTTGCTTGTTTTACATAATCAGTAGTTTTTGCAAAAAGCAAATCACTGATCCCAAGTCTATTTAGATCGTCAATAAACTCTTTAAATAAAAAATCAGGATTGATATTATTTTCGTTTATTTTTGGATCAATATCAGTAACATTTACTATTACGTGAGGAACAAAATTTCTTGATTCTAGTAATCTAATTATGAGGTCTATCAGAATGAAAATTCTTGCATGCCCTATATGACATTTATCATAAAGAGTAGGGCCGCAAACAAAAATTCTGATTATTTTGTCTAAAGGCCTTATTGAAATTTTACTTTTTGTAAGGGTATCAAATACTTTCAATCAACTAATGGTTGATACAACAAAATATTAATTATTATGTAAAATAGTTGGTTGTTTCTTGTTCAGCATCCAAGTCCCAGTTGTTTTATATTTTCTTACAGTATTGCTTACTATAAATACATTTGTTTTCTTCGAAGATAACTTCAGTGGAATATTTAGGATTGGTTTGATTCACTGGACAATCAAATGATTCCTAAAGATAAGAACTGTATATTTCCATTTCTATTTTTATATTAAGCTATGTTTGCTTGAATTCTAGCCTTGAATATGCTATTTTATCAGGATTATCTAAAGTTTTAACCTCTAATAATAAACGGAAACCAATATAAGGACTGATACTGCAGACCAAATTAGTAACACGGAATGAAAGGAAAAATCGGTACTATCATAATAAAAAAATTAAACAAAAGTGCTTAGATTAATTTTTATTAATCTATCACAATATTGCTGTTACTGTCGTCCTGAATGCGTTTGTACTTCTCTTGTTGAAAAGTCTCTTAAACTGTCTCTTGCAACATTTTCAAATGTCTTTACGACATTAGCATTCAGCTGTGAAAATTCTTTTGCGTTATCTCTTGCATGTTGTATTGATGATTTCCAT
>WNFX01007562.1_pt1 | contig 10189 bp, 7 predicted proteins | sample 5400111 | NCBI WGS metagenome assembly WNFX01 (sample SAMN13153363, study PRJNA577476) | soil metagenome | isolation source: 40 cm soil or saprolite under grassland replicate 1 | place: USA:California | collected 2016-06-15 | reverse complement strand
GGCGTTCCACGATCTCGAAGAAGAAGCGCTCGTCGAAGGTCTGCGTATAGACCTGCAGGTATTCGGCATTGCCTTCGCGGTCATAGAGGATGTTGTGCGCCTGCAGCTCCTGGATGCGCTCCGCGGTGAGATCGGTCCTGGCCTGCAGGTCGTCGTAGTAGTTCTCGGGGATGGGTAGGATCTTCACCCCGTTATCCTCGAGCCGCTTGACGGTCGCGAGCATGTCATTGGTCGCGAACGCAATATGCTGTACGCCGGAGCCGAACGCCTCCCACAGGAAGCGCGACGACAGCGTGTGGCTCGATTGCGATGCATTGAGAACGATGCGCATGGCGCCGTCCGCCGTTTCCACCACCTGGCTCTTGACCAGGCCGCCGGGGTCGAGCACGTCCTGCTCGGGCGTCTTGGTCAGATCGAAGAGCGACGTATAGAACAGAAGCCAGCTTAGCATCTCCTCGTAGTGCATCGACTGGGAGATGTGGTCGACTGTGGTGAGCCCGACATCGGCGTTGCCGCCGTCATCGGCGACCTTCTCGAACTCAACGTCCCAGACGCGGCCGATCTCGGTCTTGGTATCGATGAAGTAGAGCAGGCTGCCGCCGAGCCCGCGCACCGACGGGATTTCGAGTTCTCCCGGCCCGACCTTCTGGTGGAAGGGCTGGTCGAGCAGCTTGCGCCCGCGGTCGAGCGTCGCCGCCGCGTCGTCCACCTTGAGCCCGATCGCGCAAACCCCGGTTCCGTGGGTGACGTAGAAGGAATGCGCGAAGCCCTCGGTCTCGGAATTGGTCACGAGGTTGATGCCGCCCTGGCACCAGCGCGTCACCGATTTCGAGATGTGGCGGCCGGTCCTGCGGAAGCCGAGACCAGAGAGCAGTTTCTCGAACACCGGCAGGGTGTTGTCGTCGATTGTGAACTCGATGAACTCGGTGCCGAGGCAGCGGGAGCGCGGCATCGCCGGCAGTTCCTTCGGCGCCGCGCCGGTCCGTTCGCGCAGCCGGTCGAGCAGATAGATCAAGGAGCGGCGGCCATCGACGGCAACCCTGCGCGCGGAACCCGCCCGGAACTGATCGTTGAAAATCTCGAGCGAGAGGAATCCGCCGAACCCGGTGGCCTGGAGCGCCGCCATGAAATCCAGGATCGGCAGGTCGCCCTGACCCGGGAGGTTGCGGAAGTGCCGACTCCAGGACAGCGGGTCCATGTCGAGGGCAGGTGCATCGGCTAGCTGCACGAGGAAGATCTTGTCGTGCGGAATGGCACCCATCGGCTTCAGGTCAGTTCGGCGCGCCAGGATATGGAACGTGTCGAGCACGAGACCGACGGCCGGATGATCGGCGCGCCGCACAGTTTCCCAGGCGCCGCGATAATCGTTGATGTGACGGCCCCAGGAGAGCGCCTCGAACCCGACCCGCAGCCTCCGACGGCCTGCGCGCGCGCCGAGTTCGTTGAAGTCGGCCGCCGCACGGTCGATCCCGCCGACGCTTTCGGGCGATACGTTGGAGCACACGAGCAGCAGATCGCACCCGAGCTCCTGCATCAGGTCGAACTTGCGTTCCGCGCGCGCGAACGCGCGTTCGCGCTTTGCCGAGGGCATCCCTTCGAAATCGCGGAACGGCTGAAAGGTGATGATCTCCAGGCCGAGATCATCGACCATTCGGCGCACGTCGGAAGGCGTGCCGTTGAAGGACAGAAGGTCGTTCTCGAAGATCTCGACCCCCTGAAAGCCGGCTGCCGCGATCGCTTCGAGCTTCTCGGCAAGTCCTCCGCTGAGGGAAACCGTGGCGATCGACATTTTCATGATGAGCCTCCTCGAACCGGGCGGAGCGCGCTCAGGCGACCGAGGCGATGGCAGCGTCGCGCTGGGCGAGTGCCGTCGCGAAGGTCCGGTGCATGCGCGTGATATCGGGGACGAGACCCGTAAACAGGCGGAACGCCTCCGCCGCCTGGTGCACGCACATGCCGCCGCCTGTGAGCACGCGGATGCCCCTTGCGCGCGCCGCCTTGATGAGCAGCGTCTCGATCGGCGTATAGATGATGTCCGCCACCCAGTGGTCGGCGCGCAACGCTCCGGCCGGCACTGGATTGCCCGGGATGCCGAGCAACCCGATCGGAGTCGCATTGACGACGCCGGCTGCTTCGGCGAGCGCGTCCGGCAAATTGTCGGCGAGGCGGCAGCGCGATGCCCCATGGTGCAGCATCAGGTCGGCGACGAGTGTCGCGGCGCGGGCCATGTCGGTGTCGTAGACAACGACCTTGGCGGCACCGAGCTCCATGAGCGCGAAGCCGACGGCGCGTCCGGCGCCGCCGGCACCCACCAGAACGGCGATCCGATCTTCGATCGCGTCGCGGCCGAGGCCTTCCTCGAAGCTGCGTCGGAAGCCGATGCGATCCGTATTGTGCCCCACCATGCGGCCGCTCTCGGAGATCGTCACGGTATTCACGGCACCGATCCGTTGGGCGTCCGCGGAAATGTCGCCGAGCAACGGAATGATCGCCTGTTTGCACGGATAGGTGACGTTGATGCCGTGGAAGCCTGCGGTCTTGATGGCGCCCAACAACTGCTCGAGGCGGCGCCCGTGCAGCCGATCGAGGTCCATCAGGTGATAGTGGCCGCGGATTCCAGCGGCAGCGAACGCATCCTCATGCAGCGCGGGCGAGAGCGACTTTAGGATATTCGCGCCGACCAGTCCGACGAGGATTCTGCCGCCGCTCATTCCGCGGCCTCCGCCGTCGAATGCAGCCCGCCGCCGAGGAACAACTGGGCGATGCGCGGATCTTTGAGAATCTTCTGCGCGGTGTCCTCGATGCGCGTCTGGCCTTGCTCCAGCACGAGGCCGTAGTCCGATATCTGCAGGGCCTGCTTGGCGTTCTGCTCGATCAGGAGGATCGTGACGCCCTTGTCGCGCAGGCCTTTGAGGATCGCGAACACCTCCTGGACCAAGAGCGGCGAGAGCCCGATCGACGGCTCGTCGATCAGCACGAGCTTGGGATCGAGCAGCAGCCCGCGGGCGACTTCGAGGAGCTTCTGCTGGCCGCCCGATAGCGTCGAGGCCTGGTCGTCCGCCTTCTTCTTGAGCATGGGAAAGCGCTGCATCGTCGCGTCGATGCGCTCGGGCAGGGCCGACTGGTCGCTGAGCGCGACGCCGCCGAGCTCCAGATTGTGCCGGACGGAGAGCTCCGGAAAGATGTTGCGGCCCTGCGGCACATAGGCGACGCCGGCATCGAGCATTTGGCGCGGCGTGAAATTCGTGATGTCGCGGCCGGCGAAGCGGATCGTGCCAGAGCGGACCGGCAACAAACCGAAGATGGTCTTGAACATCGTCGACTTGCCGGCGCCGTTGGGTCCGATCACCGTCGTGATGGCGGCTGGTCGGATGGCGGCCGTGGCGCCGTTGAGAATGGTCATCTTGCCGTAGCCGGCGACGACATTCATCAGGGTCAGGATTGGTTCATGCGCGTCCATGGCGCGGCTTTCTCAATGTCCGAGATAGGCCTCGATCACCTTAGGGTTGTCGCGCACGGCGTCCGGCGGCCCCTCGGCGATGATCTCGCCCTCGGCGAGCACCAGAATGCGCGAGCACAGCGACATGACGAATTCCATGTTGTGCTCGATGACGACGAAGGTCGCGCCGACTTCCTGGTTGAGGGCCTCGAGCCGCTCCTTGAGACCGGCCAGCATCGTCAGGTTGACGCCGCCGGCGGGTTCATCGAGCAAGACGAGCCGCGGGCCCGCCATGAATGCCATGGCGCAGTCGAGGAGCTTCTGCTGGCCGTAGGAGAGGCCGCCTGCCTTCTCGTCCGCGAGATGGCCGAGGCGGAAGAAGCGGATCATCCGTTCGGCATCGGCCGACAGGCCGGCATCGCGCGGCCCGAACAGGCGCGAGAGCCGCGTGCCCTTGTGCTCCTGTCCCGCCAGCATCAGGTTCTCCCGCACGCTGAGCTGCGGAAACACCTGCAGCAGCTGGAACGTGCGGCCGATGCCGCGGCGATTGAGCTCTGACGGACGCAGGCCGACGACGCTCTTTCCGTCCACGCGTACTTCGCCGCGCGTCGGCGCGAGCTGGCCGAGGATGCAGTTGAACAGCGTCGATTTGCCAGAGCCGTTGGGGCCGATCAGGCCGAGGATCTCGCCTTCATGGACCTCGAACGAGACGCCGCGGACCGCATGGATGCCGCCGAACGATTTCGCGAGATCGCGCACTTCGAGGACGGCGTTCACGGCTTGGCCTCCTCGAGCATCACGCTCTTGTCGGCCGCCTGAGGCCGCCGCCGTGCAGCCGTCAGCCGCTCGACGAGGCCGACGATCCCAGACGGGCAGAACGCCATCATGATCATCACGAGCACGGCATAGATGATGAGGTAGTAGCCCTCGGCGAAACGCAGCCACTCGGGCAGCAGCACGGCGACGCCGGCACCGATGAACGGTCCGACGAACGAGCCCGCGCCGCCGATCACGATCATCAGCAGGAACAGCAGCGACGGCCCGAGGGCGAACGGGGCCGGATCGATGAACTGGACGAGCGGTGCGTAGAGCGCGCCCGCGAAACCGCCATAGGCCGAGCCGATGGCGAAGGCGAGCAATGTGTAGATGCGCACGTCGACGCCGAGACTTTCGGCGCGGATCGCGTTCTCGCGCAATGCCGTGAAGGCGCGACCCCAGGGGCTGCGTAGCAGCCACCACATCGCAAACGTCAGCACCGCAGCGATGCCCAAGGTGAACCAGTAGTAATAGAGCGCCAGGCGCAAGTTCTGGCCAAACAGCGACGGCCGCGGGATGCCGCTGATGCCCGATACGCCGCCAGTCAGCCATTCCTCGTTGCGGATGATGAGCCAGACGAACACCGTGAACGCGAGCGTCACAAACGCGAGGTAGTGCTTCTGGACCCGGAGCGCCGGAAAGCCGAGCACGATGCCGACGATGAAGGCTGCCGCACCGGAGAACAGGAACGCCAGGCCGAACGGAATGCCGGCCTTGGTCATGATCGCGGTCGCATAGGCGCCGATCCCGAGGAACGCCGCCTGCGCCAGGGTCTCCTGGCCGGCATAGCCGACGATGAGATTGACGCCCATCGCGGCGATTGCGGTCACGAGCCACAGCGTCAGGATATAGGTGCCGTAGCGCTTAAGCCCGGCCCAGGGAATATCGAACCCAGTGAGGTCGGCGGGCGCAAGCGCGAGCAGCGCGACGACAGCGACCAGCAGCACAAGCTTGAAGGTTCCCGGCGTCATACCGCGCGCTCCTCCTTGCGGCCGACCAGGCCGTGCGGACGCAGCAGGATGATCACGACCAAGAGGATCAGCGGCACGGCCTGCCGGTAGGCGGTCGACACGTAGGCGGCGGCGAGGTTGTCGATCAAGCCGACGACCAGCCCCCCGACGATCGCACCGCGCACCTGGTTGAAGCCGCCAACGATCGCGGCAACGAAGGCCGCGAGCCCGAGCGTCTCGCCGTTCGAGAACTTGGCGAGATAGGCCGGCGAGATCAGCAGCGACGCCAATGCCGCGAGCGCAGCGTTGATGAGGAACGTGTAGAGGATCATCCGCTCGACATTGACCCCGAGGATGCGCGCGACCGTCGGGTTCTGTGCCACCGCCTGCATCTGTCGCCCCATGCGCGTCTGGCTGAGGAACCAGGCGAGCGTGAAGATCGCGCCGAAGGCGATCGCCAAAACACCGATCTGCGCGAGCGAGGTCTTGACGCCCACGAAGGCGATCGTCGTGTCTGGCAGAATGGTCGGAAACGGATGCGCCTCGGCGCTATAGAGGTCCTTGACGCCCTCCTTGAGGAAGATCGCGAGCGCAATGGTCGAGATGACGAGCGGCAGCACGCCCTGGCGGATCAACGGATCGACGACGACGGCCTTGAAGGCGAAGCCGAGCACGAGCACCGACAGCGTAATCGCCAGCAGCAGCGACAGCGAGAACGACAGGCCGAACCACGTCATGCCGGCGAGCGCGAAGAACGCTGGCAGCATCACGAATTCGCCCTGCGCAAAGTTGATGGTCTGGGACGTCTGCCAAAGGAGCGTGAAGCCGATGGCGGCGAGCGCGTAGATTCCACCGGTGGCGAGGCCGGCGATCACCAGCTGAACGAAGTCGGTCATGGCGCAAGCCCCATGGCTGCGTGACACTCTCGAAGGACGCAGGCAGGCGTCCGCCGGGCGCTCACTGCTTGAGCTTCGGCAGCGTCTGGGTGATCACCTGTTTGCCGTCCTTGACCTCGGCCAGGAACGAGATGCGGTCGATCTCGCCGGTGTCGTCCCAAGTGGCTTCCATCAGGATGCCCGGCACCCTGTCCGGCGTGATGGTGAGGCCGCGCAGCGCCTGCGCGATCGCCTTCGGCTCGAGCTTGCCGGCCTTCTCAGCCGCGGCCTTGATCATGTAGGGCGCGATATAGCCCTTCACGCCGTTGTGGTCCGGCCGGTAGTTGAACTTCGCCTGAAATTTCTTGCCGAATTCCTGGACCGCCGGGATCGGCGCGTCGACCGTCAAGCCGACATGGCCCTTGACGCCGTTCGCCGCGTCCTTGGCGAGATCAATGACTTTCTGGCCGAGCAGAGTCGTCTCGCCGATCAGCGGCTTGTCGAGCCCCTGCTTCCTGGCTTCGATCAGGAAGCGCGCGCTCTCTTCCTCGTTGAGATAGACGAACACCGCGTCGGCGTCGGCGCGCTTGACCTTGACAACGTCGGCGGCGAAGTCAGCCTGACCGGCTTCGGTGGAGAGGTCCGCGACCACCTTGATGCCGCGGCTCTCCAGCTCCTTGATGATAGCGTTGCGCCCGCCCCTGCCGAAATCGTTATTGACGTAAACGACGGCGAGCGATTTCGCCTTGACGCTGTCGCGCAGATAGTTGGCGATCTTCGGCATCGAGACGTTTTGCCCGAACGACGTGCGGAAGAGATATTTCGAGCCCTGCGCCGTGAGGTTTGCGGCCTCGCCGCCGATCACCTGTGGCACGCCCGCTTCGTTGGTGAGCTGCAACGTAGCGCTGATTGAGCCCGAATAGATCGGGCCGAAGATCGCGACCGGGTCGTCGTCGAGCGCGCGCTGGATCGCTGCGCGCGCCTTGCCGGGATCGCTCGCAGTGTCGACAAATTCGAGTTGGATCTTCTTGCCGAGGAAGCCGCCTGCCGCGTTGATCTCCTCGACTGCAAGCGACGAGCCGTTCTTCCAGTTGGTGCCGACGGTGGCGCCGGCTCCGGACAATTCGATGATGCTTGGGATCTTGACGGTGCCCTGGGCGAATGCCGAAGCCGCGAAACCGATTGCTGCTGCCGCAACGACTCCCATTGTGCTGATGCTGCGCATGAAAGTTCCTCCCTGGCGTTCCTCGCCACTTTCGCCCTGAGGTTCCTCGCGGCGGTGGCGCCGGCGCGGGTTGGGGCGCGGCGTTTTGCTCGAATAGTCACGCCGAAGGGGCGTGGTCCGGCACTCTGGAAGTAGAGAAAATTGTAGTCAATGACAAAAAGTCACGCAGGGCTTAACCTGGTGTTACTTTTTGCGCTCCCCCGGCCGGCCGACTCTTGGGCCTCCCGCTTGTCAGGCGGAACGATCAGCCGCGTCATGTGGTTGCGCAGCGAGGCCACGAAGCGCTCGCAGTAGCTCGAGAGCGTTGCGTCCTTTCGGAAGGCGATGTAGGTCTGGAACAGCGTCGACTCGGCGATCTCGACGGCGCGGACCTTCGGCCAGTTGCCACCGGCGAGCGTGAACTCGTCGATGATCGCGATACCGAGGCCGTTGGTCACGAGCGCGCACACCGTGGAGCCGAAGCGGGCGCGGATCGTCACCTCGTAGGACAGGGCGTGCTCGGTGAAGATCCCGGCCACGATATGTCCATACGGATCGTTGGGGTCGATGCCGATCAGGGGGTACTTGACGATCTCGTCGGCGGAAACGCGCTCGCGCTTCGCGAGCGGGTGGCCCTCGGGCACGATGCAGAGGAGCCGTCCCTTGGCGAGCGGCTCGCAGGTCAGCATCGGATGCTGGATCATATGGCTCACAGCCACCACCTCACCCTTGCCGAGCAGCAGGTAATTGACGGCCTCCTCGAGCTTGAGGATGTCGATCTCGATCAGCAGATTCGGGAAGTTGCGCTTTACGTCGGCGATCGCGCGCGGCACCATCACGTTCGAGATGCTCGGCACCGAGCCGATGCGTAGCTCTGCGTCGGCGCCGCGCTTGAGGCGTTTGATGATGAACTGCAGGTCTTCGACCTTGTCGTAGATGCCATTGATGTGGCTGAAAATGTCGTGGGCTTCGCGGGTCGGACTGTAGCGGCCGTTCTTGCGGCTGAACAGCTTGATCCCGAGCGTGCTCTCTGCGTGCTTCATGACACGGCTGATGCCGGGCGACGAGACGTTGAGCAGGCGCGCGGCGCCTCCCACGGTCCCGGTAACCATGATGGCCCTAATGACCTCGATCTGGCGAAGGGTCAGCATCGAATGAGGGAATCCGGAATTCCGCGGCAAGGCTAGCAGGCTTGCGCGATGGAAACATCCGCCCACGAGATCGATCGCCCCGTCGATCGAATCGGATGGAGGCGGTGGAGTTCCTCAATCCTTTTGCCGCTACGAGTCCTTATTCGGCCTAACGCAGGATGACTTGGGCTCTACAGGTAACGTCATTGCGGGGCGCGCCGAAGGTGCGAACCCAGATCCATTATCACAGGCGGTGGTTATGGATTCCTGCTCGCTCGCTACGCTTGCTCGGCCGGAATGGTTAGAAGAAAATCGATACCATTTGACCAGTGAAAGATAGGCAACCGCACCAGTCAGCGTATGAGCGGAGTTTATCGACACCGCTATGGGTCCTTCCGGCGCGCAAGAGCCATACGGGGGGCAACCGCGCGCAGGGGCGCCAGTGGAGCTTGATCAAAAATAAGCTTGACGCCCTTGACACCTTGACTCCCGCGCCTTGACAGATGGGATCGAAAAACGCGCATCGTTGTTGCCGGGTGGCCCCCCATCGGTAACGACAGCTAGTGAATAGGCGGTTCACGGCAGGAGCCAGCGTGCTTCCGATCGCCTCCCCAATATTGTAAATTGCACACGGACATTGTCCGTGAGCTGCTAGCGGGAGACGCCGAAATCCTGTGCTCGATAGCGGCAGCACCGATGTCATCGGTAGGCATCGCACTACCATCAGATCCGTGCATTCGCCCACATCCGGTCACTGTCGCGGACCAGGCAGAGCAAATAAAAGCGAACTCGGGAGGCGACGATGCGATATGCGTCTTTGATTGCCCTGTTCTGCGCCGGGCTATTTCTCAATAGCGTCGCGGATGCACAAAGCCCCAGCGGCGTCGTACGCATCGGGATACTCAACGACCAATCCGGGCCGTATGCAGATTTCGGAGGCAAGACCTCGGTCGATGCCGCGCGCATGGCCGTCGAGGACGTAGGCGGCAAGATCCTCGGAAAATCGATCGAGATCATCATCGGCGATCATCAGAACAAACCGGATGTGGCATCGGCCATCGCGCGACGTTGGTTTGACGTCGACGGGGTGAGTGCGGTTGCCGAGCTGACGAATTCGGCTGTCGCGCTGACAGTCCAGCAAATCGCCAAGGAGAAAGGGAAGATCACGTTGTTCACGGGACCGGCGACAACGCGCCTCACCAACGAGGATTGCTCGCCGACGGGCTTTCACTGGGCGTTCGACACGTATTCGCAGGCCGTCGGCACAGCCCGTGCCGTCATTGCCGAGGGCGGCAAGAGCTGGTTCCTGCTGGTTGCCGACTACGCGTTTGGTCATCAGATGGCCAGCGATCTCAGCAAGGTTGTAACGACCAGCGGCGGCACCGTGATTGGCGAAGTCCGGCATCCGCTCAACACCAACGACTTCTCATCCTTTCTGTTACGGGCGCAGAGCTCGAAGGCGCAAATCATCGGTCTGGCGAGTGCCGGCGCCGATACCATCAACTCGGTGAAGCAAGCGGCCGAATACCGCATCGCCGCGGGCGGCCAGAAGTTGGCCGGCCTCGTGGTGGTGATCAGCGATATCGATGCGCTGGGCCTGACCACGGCCAACGGGCTGATCTTCACCACTGCTTTCTATTGGGATCGGGACGAGGCGTCTCGGGGTTGGTCGAAACGGTTCTTCGCGCGGACGGGTCGGATGCCCGGAATGGTTCAGGCCGGAACCTATTCAGCGGTGCTGCACTATCTCAGGGCGATGGAGGCAGCGGGGACGG
>WNFX01007560.1_pt1 | contig 10190 bp, 7 predicted proteins | sample 5400111 | NCBI WGS metagenome assembly WNFX01 (sample SAMN13153363, study PRJNA577476) | soil metagenome | isolation source: 40 cm soil or saprolite under grassland replicate 1 | place: USA:California | collected 2016-06-15 | reverse complement strand
AAATCGCCTCAACAGATCGGTTCGCCAAAGTCGAGAAATATCCGGAGCAATTCGATATCGACATGATCCGCTGCATTTTCTGCGGGATGTGCGAGGAGGTTTGCCCCGAGCAGGCGATTTATTTGCGCAAAGATTATGCCATCACTGGCTTCACGCGCGCGGAAATGGTGCATCACAAAGAGAAGCTGCTCGAAATTGGCGGAGTCATGCATGGCGTCGTGTTGAAGTGGAACGAGAAGAAATGAGCAGGATTGCCAACCGCCAAATTCCAAATGCAAATCGTCGATGCTTGGATCGCTCTTCTTTCCGCAATCCGTAATCCGCAATCCGCAATCGATAATGTCGCCATTTCTCTTTTGGGTCTTTGCGTTGATGACGCTGATTTTTGGCGCAGCGGTCATCGTTAATCGGAATCCCGTTGCGAGTGCTCTCAGCCTGGTCGTTTCGTTCCTCGGGCTCGCTGCGCTGTTCATGTCGCTCGATGCCTACTTTGTCGGGATCATTCAGGTGCTGGTTTACGCAGGCGCCGTAATGGTGCTCTTTCTCTTTATTGTCATGCTTCTTAACCTGCAGGCCGAAGAACGGCGTCGAATCAACTGGCTCGGTGCCGCGGGCGGCACCGGTGTGGCGCTCATTCTGCTCATCCAGATCGTCTTTGCGATCAGGCGCTTCGAACCTGCGCGAAAGACTTTCCCGCTACTCTCTGGCTTGACAACTGACGATGTACGCAACATCGGCGCGGCGCTTTTCGGCAATTACAATCTGCCGTTCCAAATCATCGGTGCGCTCGTGCTGGTGGCGACAATTGGCGTGGTGCTTTTAAGCAAACGCGAGCCTCGATAGATGAAACGGGTGTTTAATGGGCCAAATAAAATGCCATGATCACACTCGGCGATTATCTCCTCGTAAGCGGCATTCTTTTTTCCATTGGATTCGCCGGCGTGATGCTGCGGCGCAATCTCATCATCATTCTTATGTCACTGGAGTTGATGTTGAATGCGGCGAACTTATCGCTCGTCGCTTTTTCGCGATTTCGTGTCGATCCAAATGGGCTTCCTAATTACAACGCGCAAGTGTTCGTCTTTTTCATCATCACCGTGGCTGCAGCTGAAGTAGCGGTCGGCCTTGCCATTCTCGTCGCGCTGTTTCGCGCAAGGCAGACGACAGACGTCAAAGACATCAGCAGCCTCAAATTTTAAGCCCGCGAATCCGATGAACTCAATCCTTCCATGGCTCATTCTGCTCGCGCCGCTGGTTAGCGCGGCTGTAATCACACTCTTTACGCTTCGATGGAAAACGCTGAGCAGTTCAATCTCTATCGCCGCGGTGCTCGTAAGTTTTATCTGCAGCTGTTTGATCTTTGCACACCGCACCGTCGCCGCTGCTGCGTTCACATGGATCGGCATCATCGGCGTCTTCCAAGTCCCGCTCGGCCTCACAGTGGACCAGTTGAGCAAGACGATGGCCATTTTGGTTTCAGGCATTGGCGCGGCCATTCACATCTACTCGCTGGGTTACATGCGAGATGACGAAGGCAAGTCCCGCTACTTCGCAGCACTGTCGCTCTTCATGTTCGCGATGCTCGGGATCGTGTTCGCGAACAACTTCGTGATGCTCTTTATCTTTTGGGAATTGGTCGGCTTTACCTCTTACGTCTTGATCGGCCACTGGTTCTACCGCGATGCTGCCGCAGACGCGGCCAACAAAGCATTCATTACCACGCGCATTGGTGATTTCGGGTTCATGATTGGAATCCTGATGGTTTGGATGGCGACCGGCTCCGTCGTTTTCGCTGAGATCGCGCCACGGATGTCGACATTGGCGGGTCATCCGCTATTTCTGACAGCCGCCGCCCTATTGATCTTCTGCGGTGCAGTCGGCAAATCGGCGCAGTTTCCGCTGCACGTCTGGTTGCCGGACGCGATGGAAGGTCCGACACCGATTTCCGCATTAATTCACGCAGCGACGATGGTCGCGGCAGGTGTTTACATGCTGGTCCGCGTTGCGTTCATCATTCAAGCGTCGCAGACGGCGCTGTTGGTGATTGCGTGGATCGGCACGATCACGGCAATGATGGCCGCGTTAATCGCAACGCAGCAGAATGACATCAAACGTATCCTCGCCTACTCCACCCTCTCACAACTGGGTTACATGATCATGGCGGTGGGCCTTGCTTCGAATGATGCAGCCATGTTTCACCTGTTTACCCACGCGTTCTTCAAAGCGCTTCTCTTCCTCGCCGCCGGCTCAGTCATTGTGATGCTTCATCACGAACAGAACATTTGGAACATGGGAGGGCTTTCCCGGAAACTTCCGATCACATTCGTTACATTTTTTGTTGGTGCTCTGGCATTGATCGGCTGCCCGCCGTTCAGCGGATTTTTCAGCAAGGACGCAATTCTTGCGCTCGCCTACGAACGCAACGCGCCGATTTTCGCCGTCGCGTTGTTCACAGCATTCCTGACAGCTTTCTATGTGATGCGCCTGCTCGTGATCGTGTTTTTTGGCACACCACGTACCAACATCGCACGCGAAAGCCGCGAATCACCACCAGTAATGACAGTGCCGTTAATCGCGCTCGCATTGCTCGCGACACTTGGCGGATTCGCATTCTTCGCGCAAAACTTCCTCACAGTCCCAGTCGAAAAAGAAGTTGCCATCTTGGTTCCTGCGCTTGCGATCGCCGCATTGGTCGTGGGAAGTGGGCTGGCGATTGCTCTTTACCGCAACCGCGCCACTGAACCGGTGAAGGATCTGGAGCTACTGCGTCACAAGTTTTATTTCGACGAGTTCTACAACTGGGTGATTTACTGGACGCAGGAACTCCTCGCCCGTGTGTCGGCTTTCTTTGATCGATGGATCATCGATGCTGGTGCGGTGGGCGGAAGCAGCCGGGGAACCTGGGGCATCGGCGCTCTTTTGCGGCTGGTTCAAGTGGGAAATCTGCAAGGCTACGTTTTCCTGTTTGGTTTGGGTGTCGTCGCTATCATCTACTTCGCCGTTTTCCACTAATGGTCCTTTTCATTATTTTCTGCCCGATCATCGCGGCCATTTTGCTCATGGTCGGCGCGCCCGCCCGCAAGACAGCGTTAGCGGCGTCGGTTTTGACGTTTGTGGCGGCGCTGTTTCTGCTTGTAACTTTTCGAGACGGCGAACCCGCGTTTCAACGCGTCACCTCATTCAGCATATCGCCCGATTGGCGACTGAGCTTCACGACAGGTATCGACGGCTTGAGCCTGATAATGGTGTTGCTTGCCAGCATTGTTACTGTCGCTGCGGTCTGGTTCGCCGGCGCTATCGAGAGATATGAAAATGCATTCTATGCCTGTCTTCTGCTTATTTCCGGCGGCGCAATCGGCGCATTTGCCTCCATCGACTTGTTCTTCTTCTACGCATTTCACGAGCTAGCGCTGATTCCCACATTCTTATTGATTGGAATCTGGGGAAGCGGGAATCGAGTCGGAGCAGCGTGGAAGATTACGATCTACCTCGCGATCGGCAGTTTCATTTTGCTGCTCGGCCTGATCCTGCTTTACCAAAGCGTTCCTGTCGATTCACGCAGTTTTGACATTCGCGCATTGCAGGCTGCCGCCGGCTTGGGTCAAATCTCAGCGGACGCGCAACGTCACATATATCTGCTGTTGCTCATCGGCTTTGGAATTCTCGTTTCGCTGTTTCCGTTTCACACATGGGCACCGGAAGCTTACGCGTCGGCTCCGGCGCCGGCGGCAATGTTGCATGCCGGAGCATTAAAAAAATTTGGGCTGTACGGATTATTGCGCCTGGCTATTCCCCTGCTACCTGAAGGCGCGCGACACTGGACGACTCTGCTCGTGGTGTTGCTGCTCGGGAACATCATCTACGTCGGGCTGGTTACAATCGCCCAGAAGCGGCTCGATTGGATGCTCGGTTACTCGAGCGTGATGCACATGGGCTACATCTTTCTCGGGATCGCCAGCGCCGGCATTCTCGGTGTGACAGGCGCGGCTGTCTTGATGTTCGCTCATGGCCTTTCAATCGCACTCTTGTTTGCGATCGCGGGGGAACTGCGCAAGCGGACAGGTACATTAGTTTTCGATGAACTTGGCGGTCTTGCGAGAGTAATGCCCTTCGCTGGGCTCGCCTTTGGATTTGGCGTATTCGCTGCGATCGGTCTTCCCGGTTTCGCGAACTTCGCCGGCGAGATCATGATCTTTTTTGGCGCGTTCAAGAACGGCTGGGTAATCGATCACTTTCATCTTTTTCAAATCGCAACGGCGCTTGCGCTTTGGGGAGTGGTGATCTCGACGGTTTACATGCTGCGAGCCTATCGCAAAACGTTCATGGGCACGATAAGCGAGCGGTGGAAGCAACTTGTCGATATTCGCGCGGGGTTGCGTGTGCCGGTGACGCTGCTTGTGGGCGGGCTTCTTTGCTATGGGTTCTTTCCGCAATCTTTCGTGCGAATGGTAGCGCCCAAGTTCCGGACTTATCTCAGCGCAAACAGACGATGAGGATCGCGGCGCCAGAACTTGAAATTGCGGTGCTGGTGCTGGGGATCGTGATCCTGATGGTCGAAACGTTTGCCACGAAAATCGATAAACACATTTTAGCCTTCGCTGCAATTGCCGGTCTGGCGATAGTTCTTGTCGCCACCTTCTTCGTTGCTCCGTCTCTCTCGTCCAATCAAGCGACCGGTTTCTGGAGTTTTTACACAGCAGACCGCCTGTCGATCTTCTTTAAGCAATTCGCATTGGTCACCACAATCTTCGTGCTGATCATGATGACGGATTACGCGCCGGTACTTCGGAATTCCTTTCCCGGCGCGACTCCGCAGTCAGGTCTCGGCGAATTCATTGTGCTCCCCATTTTCACGTGCGTCGGGCTGATGTACCTGGTATCGGCAGTCGATTTCGTCTTTATTTTTGTCTCGCTCGAGTTGGTCGCGATTTCGTTTTACGTGCTAGTCAGCTTTACCCGCCGCAATCCGATCGCTCTGGAAGCGGGAATCAAGTATCTGGTGCTCAGCGCGCTTTCCACGGCATTTCTGGTGTATGGAATCGCCTGGATCTTCGGCGTGACTGGCGAGACAAATCTGCAGCGAATTGGCGATGCACTGGCGAATCCGGCTACAAACCATAGCGCAGCCTTATTGGGGATGGCGCTCGTTCTGGTCGCGCTCGGCTTCAAAATCGCTGCGGTGCCGTTCCAAATCTGGGTGCCGGACGTCTATCAAGGTGCACCCACGCCGGTAACTGCGTATCTCTCCGTTGGCTCGAAGGCGGCAGGTTTTGTCGTGCTGCTGCGCGTGTTGCAGCCGTTCCTCGTGCTGCCGGAAACGCAGCGGCTAATTGTTCTGATCGCGCTGCTGACATTGATTTACGGAAATCTTGCGGCGCTGCCGCAGGCAAACATGAAACGGCTACTGGCCTATTCCAGCATCGCGCATGCGGGCTACTTGCTTATTGGCGTTGTCTGTTTCGATGTTCCCGCGGTTACTTTCTATCTCGTGGCGTACTTGCTGATGACGCTTCTCAGTTTCGCAGTCCTGATACTCGTTGCTCAGCAAACTGGCGAAGAAATTTCCGATTTTGATGGTCTCGCCAGCCGGTCGCCCTTCCTCGCGTTCGCGATGCTGATCGGGATGGTCTCGCTCGCCGGTGTCCCGTTCACGGCAGGGTTCTTGGGAAAATTTTTTATCTTCTACGCTGCGATTTTGCAGCACCAGATCGCGCTCGTCGTCGTCGGCGTGATCACGGTCGGCTGCGGCTTCTACTACTATCTCAAAGTCGTTCGCGCGATGTATTGGCAGTCCACGACGAACAGTTCCAAAATACCTGTGAACGGGCTGTCGCGTCTGGCAATCAGCGGGTTGGTAATTGCAACAATCTGGCTGGGCGTTTATCCGCAGCCGATTTTTGACGCATTAAAACGATAACAAAGAACGACGGCTTGGGCAGCCGTTGAGCCGATGCGGCTACCTCTATAAAACGCAGGGAAAGCGCCGCGCGCGCTGTCCCCATGATTTGTGCTCCCGTAAAGAGTTCGCGGCGATTTCAAAGAGCCGTAACGCACGTGAAACAAAAAGCCGCCACGCGGTGAAGCGTGACGGCTGATTGAAAGTTGCTGCTGTTTTGGCGGTAGCAGCAAATAGACTTATTTGAGCTGGAAAATACCGCTGCCTACAACAGTACCGTTGATCTTGATGTCGACGCGATAAGTGCCAACTCCTAGCGCACTCGCACTCAGATTGTATATGTACTGACAGTTACTAATTCTGAAGTTAGAGCCTGTGTCGGCCGAGCCGCTGTAAACGGACTCATCAATCTGTCCGGTCGTACCTCCGGCCGTTCGAGTCAGAGCGATAGTTGCCGGCGGCAACGCGCATGTCGCAACACCGCCTTGGGTCAAAGAGAACTTCGCTGGAACGACGCCGCGCCTGACGCTAAACACACTCGACCCATCTGCATTGATCGGTTGCTGAACCTGTCCAGCGTAGGGCGAGGGCACGGCCTGCACTTCAAATGCGCCGATATCGATGCGACCATTTACCACGCGATTAAATCCCGTGCCACGCTGGTCGTAAACCATCGGTGGATTGAAACTATTTGGATTGAAGTTCGAATCGCCCGCATCAATGGCCGGGCTACCGCCTAGAAGCTTATGGGTAAAGGTGGGGCCGCCGTTATCCTGCAACGGGCCGAGCAACGGATCGGTGTTGATCTGGTCGCCGGTGGCAGTGAGAAAACCATTACCCTCATCGTTGCACAAATTGTAGCCGAGCGACGTGACTATGCCTTCGGGATTATAGATGTTTGCGCCTGAAGCGCCCGTCTTGAGAATTGTGTTGCCGATCTCTAGCGTCGCGCCTTCGCCGAAGTGGCCGTCGTTGAAGATGCCGCCGGCGTAGCCGGCCGCTGAGTTGCCGCTGATAGTGCTGTTGGTGACCGTCAGCATCGCGCTCCCGCCAATGCCCTCGTTCTCGATGCCACCGCCGTAGAAGTCGGCTGAGTTGTCGCTGAGGGTACTGTTGCGCACCGTCAGCGTCGCACTGCCGCCGGAGGAGCCGGTGTTGACGATTCCACCGCCAGCGCTGCCGGCGTACACGGCCGAGTTGTCGCTGAGAGTGCTGTTGTTGATCGTAAGCGTTGCGCTGCCCTGATAACCATCGTTGTAGATGCCGCCACCGGCGTTGCCGACGAAGTTGCCGCTGACGCTGCTGTTATTGATCGTCAGGGTCGCGCTGCCGGATATACCGTTATTGTAGATGCCACCTCCGCGGTCATCGCACCCGTTGTAGACAACAGTGCTGTTGTTGATCTCTAAGCTCGCGCTGCCAGATTCACCGTCGTTGTAGATCGCACCGCCACTGGTGTCGGCGTACACGGTCTGGTTGCCGCGGATGGTGCAGTTGCTCACTGTCAGCGTCGAGTGGTCGTTAAGGATGCCTCCGCCGCCGCGGTCGTCTGCCAGGCCATTGGTGATGGTCAGTCCGGAAATGCTGACGGTGACGGCGTTGGTGATATGAAACACGCGGCTCAAATAATTGTTGTACAGGAACAGATTTGCCGCGCCGGGACCGGAGATCGTGATACTCTTATCAACAACCAGTTCTCCGCTGACCACCCCGATAGCGTTGAGAGAGGCATCAAAGTTGATCGTGTCGCCGTCATTCGCGTTCGCGAGCGCCTGGCGCAACGAGCCGGGTCCGCCATCAAGGGTGTTGATGACCGTGATGGTCGCTGCTTCAGCGCTGAGTGCGGCCAGGCACAATGCGCTCAAGCAGGTTGCAAACAGAATCCGGCAGGTATTTGAGTTAAAGATGCGCTGAGACATAAGTGTTTTGATTTGTGTGTTCATGGGTGTCATTCCTTTTTGTTTGGTTTTTGGTTTTTAGTTTTTGCTGTTCGCTACCCAGTCCCGGAAATTCGGGACGAAGTTCCTGAAAATTTTCAAGACGGCTGAATTTTTAACGGCGGATTACCCGCCTTTGCCTTGGAGTTCCCGCGTTCGCGCGAGCCTCGAGGAGTCAAGACAGCGTGGGCTGGCAGCAAATGATACTGATCTAGCCTACGAAATACCCAGCCCTTCGCGCAAAAGCTACGGCGTGGCAGGCGCGAAATGATGCGAACATCTTTGCGACGAATTCTGACAACGCCAAGTTCGCCCTCGTGTCGCCGCTACCGCGAGATTGCCCCATAAAAAACGACGCGGCGTCCGAACTTGCCGGACGCCGTGTCTCGAATGTTTCGCGCTTAAGTAAGTGCTGTTACAGCGACGAACTGCCACAGCGCAGGAGTTTTTCGCGCGCTATTGTAAGAACAGCCTTTAATTTTTCTGATACAACTTAACTGTCGAGTCGTGGATGACATTATGCGTATCTCGATACGTTATTGTCGTTGTTCCCACTAAAGTAAATCCGTCCGGTGCAGGTGCACTAGCGGCCAGTGTGAGATATGCCCCCGAAACCAACCCAACTCCTGCTGGGCCTTGTGGGCCTGTTGCACCTGTAGCACCAGCTGCACCAACAGGGCCTTGTAGACCGGCTGGGCCTATGGCGCCAGTTGCACCTGCTGGACCTTGTGGACCTGCCGGACCAATGGCACCAGTTGCACCCGTTGAACCTTGTGAACCGGCTGGGCCCATCGCTCCAGTTGCACCTGCTGGGCCTCGTGGGCCCGCTGGACCCGGGTCACCTTGTGGCCCTTGCGGCCCAGGAGAGCCCTGAAAAGTACTAATGTCGACAGTGCCTAAATGACCACTTCCGTCAATTACTACAGGATTGCCAGTGATTGCTACTCCAGCAATACCTGCCATGTAGGCGGCAGTCTGTGTTCCTGCCGTGCCGATACGGATGGTGTTGCCTTCGGCAGCAACACCGGGGTTGCCGATATCTATATTGTTATTCCCTGTGGTGAGAAGGGGACCGGCGCCAAAGCCCAACGCAATATTGTTACTGCCACTTGTGTTGACGTTGAGCGCAAAAGCACCACTGGCTGTGTTTTGGCCGCCGGTTGTGTTGTTATAAAGCGCGCTCACACCGGTGGCTGTGTTGACGTTGCCGTCCGTGTTGCTCCTAAGCGCCGCAGAACCGGTGGCTGTATTGAAGTTACCCTCTGTATTGCTCTGGAGCGCCAGGTTGCCGATCGCCGTATTGTTGACGGCCTCTGTGTTGTTATAGAGCGCACTAAAGCCGATCGCCGTGTTGTTGAAGCCGGTTGTAAGGCTGAAAAGCGCATAATCACCCTCAGCAGTGTTGTTATCAGGATAGCCGCCGCCTGGTGCGGGAAAAACGGCTCGAGCTGCTGGCGAAAACGCAAAGCAAGCGAGCGCGAGCGTCATTAGAATCAAGGCGGGGACTGAACGTGAAAGAGGCCTCGCGAGCACGTTTCTTCGTGGCCCCTCAATTGAGATTTGGATTGGTGTGTTCATAAGTATTATTGCTTTCTATTTGGTTTTTAGATTGTCCGTTTCGGGTAGTTGTTTTGCCATTCGCTATCCACTCCCGGAAATTCGAGACGAAGTTCCCGAAAAATTTTGAAACGAGTGAATTTTTTGATCCGCCTTCGCCACGGGGCTTCTGCCTTTCCCGCAAGCTCCGACGAGTCAGGCAGCCAATGATACGGGGCCTGGCCCACTAAATACCCAGCCTTCGCGCAAAGGCTACGGCGCGGCAGGCTCGAAATGATGCGAAGACCTGTATTGTGGACTCTGACGACGCCGGGTTCGCACCAAACAAAAAGCCGCCACGCGGTGAGGCGTGGCGGCTGATGTGAAATACTGGCTGCGTCTACCTGAGCTGAAAGGTAGCGCTGCCCACGACTTGACCGTTGATTATGATGTCAACGCGATAGGTACCAACTCCGAGCGCACTCGCACTCAGGTTGTAAACGTATTGGCAACTATCGATCCTGAAGTTTGAGCCGGTATCCGCGGGCCCGCTGTAAACGGACTCGTCGATTTGCTGATTACCTCCTGTGCCCGTCCGATACACAGCGATGGTGGCAGGCGGCAGGTCGCACGTCGGCACACCGTCCAGCGTGAGAGTGAACTTCACCGGAACAACCCCGCGTTTAACGTTGAACACGCTCGACCCATCGGGATTGATCGGTTGCTGAACCTGCGCAGCATAAGCTGGCGTTTGGGTCGGTGTAGGTGTTGGCGTTGACGTTGGTGTAGCTGTTGGGGTCGCCGTAGCTGTCGCTGTAGGA
>WNFX01010940.1_pt1 | contig 10191 bp, 7 predicted proteins | sample 5400111 | NCBI WGS metagenome assembly WNFX01 (sample SAMN13153363, study PRJNA577476) | soil metagenome | isolation source: 40 cm soil or saprolite under grassland replicate 1 | place: USA:California | collected 2016-06-15 | reverse complement strand
CGGTGAGGTAGACCCACGGGCGCGGTGCCGATGTTGCCGCCGGTCCGTTTCCCGTGGGTCCCCTCCCGCACCCGGCGTGCGGCTCTCACCGCACCGGGCGCTCCGCGTGCCTTAACCGCTGGTCAGCCGCTTTCGGTGGCTGCCGGTTTCGGGGTCCATGGGGTCGGGATGGCGCTGCCGCGGTAGCGGTAGCGGGTCACCGCGACGCTGGATGTGCCGGTGAAGACGACCCCTTTCCAGGCGAACCTCCACCCCTGGTCGCAAAACCTTCGGCGGAGTTCGTTCATCCCGAGCCCGGTGCGGCCTTTGTGCTTGGCGCGTATCCAGCGCATCAGCCGCCCCCAGGTGAAGGCGTCGATGGCGCTGAAGGTTGCCTTGGACACTCCGTGCCGGAAGTAGTTCGCCCAGCCCGCTAGTGACCGGTTCAAGCTGATGATCAGCTCGTCCAGGTCCTTGTGGCGGGTTGACCTGTACGTCTTGGCCTTCACCTTGTCCTTGATCGCCTGGATGGCTTTCCTGGACGGCTTGGTGTAGACGTAGTGCTTGCCTGTTCCTCGCTTGTGCATCCTGCGGATGTGCTGGCCGAGGAAGTCGAAGCCCTCGTCGATGTGGACCGTGCGGGTCTTTTCCGGTGCCAGCCGCAGCCCCAGCGGTGCGAGCACGGCCGCCACCTCCGCACGCAGCGCCTCGGCGTGGTGCCGGTCACCCGATACCATCAGGACAAGATCATCCGCATAGCGGATGAGTTTCCAGTTGCCCTGGCCGTGTGTTCTGCGTGTGCGCCGCTGTCCGCCGGTACCCATCTCCTGGTGCCATTGCCGGTCGAAATAGTCGTCCAGCGCAGACAAGGCGATATTGGCGAGCAGCGGTGAAAGAATTCCGCCTTGCGGTGTTCCGGTCCATGTCTCTTCCCGGTTCCCGGGCTCGGTCAGGACCCCGGATTTCAGGAACGCCTTCACCAGCGAGCAGATACGCTTATCCTTGATCCTCGCCCGCAGGCGATTCATCAAAGCCGTGTGGTCGATTTCGTCGAAACAGGATTTGATGTCTGTCTCAAATACCCAGTGGTAGTTCCTGGGGCTGGAGGCCAGATGGTGGATCTCGGCGATCGCGTCATGCGCGCGCCTGTTCGGGCGGAACCCATACGAGCACGGCTTGAAATCCGCCTCGAAGATGGGCTCGAGCACTAGTTTCAGGCTTGCCTGGACCACGCGGTCGGCGATGGTGGGAATTCCGAGTTTCCGGAATTTCCCGGTATTTCCCTTGGGTACCATCACCTGCCGTACTTCGACCGGCCGGAACTCCCCTGACTTCAAGGACTCCCGGACCTGGCCCAGGAAGGCCCCGACCCCGACCTGGGCTTCGACCCTGGCCGTGGTGGCCTTGTCGATGCCCGCGGTCTGGGCGCCCTTGTTGGTGGACACGCGTTCCCACGCGTGCACCAAGAACGCCGGGTCGTAGACGAGGTTAAACAGGTCACCGAAACGGCGGGAAGGGTCTTCTCCCGCCCAGCGGTGCAACTTGGCCTGTATCCTCCGTACCGCGAAGTACGCCGAATCAGGATGCGGCCACTCCACGGCGCCGGTATTCACCAGCGCATCTTCGGACATCACAGTTCCTCCTTGACTGACACGCTGCCGCCCTTCCCCATGTGCACGGGCTCTCCCCGGCTCGGAGTACTACGGCGGCTCCGCCCCACCCGCGCCTTCGGCAGGCGACGCACCTATTCCTCCCCACCCCCGGGAAGGGGACGGGCAGGGAAACGCACGCGGGTGGTTCCCACGTTCACTGCTGTCCGGTCAACGGGTTAGGCACCCGGCTCTGCCCCTGCGGCATCGCCACGGTTACGCCGTAGACAATTCACCGTGGCCTTCAGGTCCGGCCTCGCAGACCTTGCCTGAAGTTCCCCGCCCGTCATGAAAAGCGGGTGCGCACCGCGAACCAGCCCATATCCGCCGGGTTTTGGAGCTGGCGGCACATTAAGAGGCGTAACGCAGCCGGTTCCTCTCGTATACCTTCCGACTTTGTCGAGGCTGCTCCCGCCCTCCCCGGCGACCCCCGGATCAGGCTGCCTCCAGCTTCACCCCACCGCTACGACGGTGAGGAGATGGACGGTCTCTCACCTCCATCCGGAAACAACAGCGCCTCGTGGCGCACGCCAGGTTGTGCCACAGGTGCCACCGGTCGGCGACCTGGATGGCCAGCGGCGCGCCCTCGGCTGCGCCCTCGGCTGCGCCTTCGGCGTAGCAGCCGCCGCGGTCCCGGCAGATGATCTCCACGCCGGGATGGGCGTCCAGCCAGGCCCGGAAGGATTCCGCGGACCGCTCGGGGAGCATATCGACTGGCCGACGGCTCTCGATATCGACCAGCACCGTGCCGTAGACATGCCCCTTGCGCAGGGCGAAGTCATCCACGCCCAGCACCAGCGGAGTCCCGCTCGCGGGGTCGGGCGCGGCGCGGATCAGCCGCAGCAGCGTGGACCGGCCGGCTGAACAGGCCATCCTGCCGGTCAGCCGGGCGCCGGCCCGGCCGCCCAGGGCCAGGCCGACCGCCTGCAGGACTGCCTGCAGGCCGCAGGTCCGCCGGCCGTAGCGGGTGGTCAGGCCGGGCACCTGCTCGGCGAACGTGGCCTTCGCGCACGCGCCGTTGCCGCAGAAGAACCGGCGGGCGTCCAGGTGAATGAGCACTTCCTGGCCACCACTCGCGTTATCGGCCAGCTTCCGCTGGTAACGGCTGTGCACCCGCCGCGACATCACGCCGCAGCCCGGGCAGGCCGCCTCGCTGGCACTGGTCCGGGCCAGCACATGCACCGACCGGCCTGCAGTGACGACACGCTCGATGGCCAGGCCAGCCAGGTGAGGAACCAGGACGGTGAGAGCCTCAAGATCGCACGCAGCGCATGATCACAAACCTGATGATCATGACGCCACAGGACACGCCGGGCAGATCGCCTCACGGAAAGTGGGCCAGAGCCACCGCAACCTGGCCGTTGACACCGGCCCTGACCCAACGTCCTGGGAGTCTCGTAGAGAGTAGCCCGCGTGGCGAGACTACGGGTGGTTCCATGCGGCCCCGCGTTCAGGCTCGGTCTTGTCCTCTGGCAGGAAAATGGAAGCTGCTAGCACGGTGCCTGATAGTGATGCGAGCTGTGACAGCTCAGCGGCCAAGGGCGGCGTGCCGGTAGCGGTCGCGGGGCTGGAGGGGTGGCGGAACATGCGTATCGCTGTTTATGGGGCGGGCGGGGTCGGTGGCTATTTCGGCGGGCGGCTCGCCCAGGCCGGAGCGGAGGTGCACTTCATCGCGCGAGGCGCCCACCTGCAGGCCCTTCGCGAGCATGGGCTGAGGGTGCGCAGCGTGAAGGGCGACTTCGAGGTGCAGGCACCGGCCACCGATGACCCCGCTGACGTCGGCCCGTGTGACTTCGTGCTGTTGTGCGTCAAGACCTTCGACACCGACGCCGCGGCGGCCCGGCTGGGACCGCTGGTGGGTGAGGGCACGGCGGTGGTGTCGCTGCAGAACGGTGTCGAGAACGAAGAAAAGCTCGCCCGGGCGGTCGGGGAAGACCACGTGATGGGCGGAGCTGCCTTCATCTTTGCTGAGATCGCCGAGCCGGGGGTGATCCTGCACAGCGGTGGGCCGGCCAGCATCACGTTCGGGGAACTCGACGGCCACGCCAGCCAGCGGGCGAAGCGCCTGCTCGGGTGCTGCGAGCAGGCCGGTTTCGGGGCGGAGCTGTCGGCGAGCATCAAGACGGTGCTGTGGGCCAAGCTGGCCTTCATCTGCGCGCAGGCCGGCATGACCGCCGCGGTGCGGCTGCCGATCGGGGAGATCCGCACGGTAGATGCTGCGTGGGCGGCGTTCGGCCGCCTGGTTGCCGAGGTATGCGCGGTGGCCGAGGCGGACGGCAACCCGGTGCCACTGGCCGCCCAGGAGCGCGCCCTGGCGCTGGCGCAGGCTGTCGAGCCGGGCAGCTTCTCCTCCCTGCATGACGATCTGGTGGCCGGGCGCCGCATGGAACTGGAGGCCCTGCACGGCTTCGTCGTGCGCCGCGCCGCCCAGCATGGTCTGGCCGTGCCCACGTCGGAGGCGATATACGCCATCCTCCAGCCGTGGGCCATCCGCAACCAGCGGGCCAGCACCTGAGCCTGCGCCGCAGCAGCGATAAGGCGGTGCGCCGGGTACGTGCCCGCGATGGGCATATCCGCGGCACGAGCTGACAACACCAGGTGAGAACAACCAGAGCCGTTGCCGCCGGGCGCATCCACTCGCATGCACACTCGCTGACCTCGCAAATCTTCGTCAAGCGGGCGCCGGAACCGAACTGATAAAGAAGAGGTCAACGCGTAAGGCTCGGGATGCTTCGGTTCGATCAGTCACCATCTCACTCAACGTGCTGCGCCTCATCCGGCCGCCCGGCGGCCTGGTCGGCAAAGCGAGGTTGCTGCGAGAGCCCAAGGTGTCGGGGAGGGTTTCGCCCAGGGCGCGCCACCGCCCGCCTGACGAGCGCCTCAGCCAGCATCACCGCCGCGTGCTGGCTCCTGAAGAAGGACTATATAAGTGAGACGGCATTAATAGAGCGATAGGCAGGTTATGACTATCCTAGCTCAACCAACACCGGGCAGTAGTGGTCTACTGCGCGTGTGCTCCGCGCGGTGGATGCGGTTAGCCGGTGATCCGGCGGAGTGCCTCCGGGCGGACGACTGCCTTACGGATAACCCAGCCGGACTGGCCTTGGCCAGCACAGGGACGGCGAGGGCCACGGCGGCCACGAGGGCCATGACGATGCGGTGACGGATCATGATGTTCCTTTCGCTGAGTGTGCCCGGGTCCGGACCGGCACCGGCCCCGGTGCCCGCCCCTGAGGGAAGGCGCCGGGGCCGGATGCGGTCAGTTCCTTTCAGTTAGGGGCCAGAGACCACCTGGTTGTTGATGGCGTCGTTGGTGTCCTTAGCCAGCTCCTGCGTCGCCTTGACCTGGCCGTACCAGGCCGAGCCGCCGCTGTTGCTCTGGCCCGACTCGTAGCTGAGGATCTCGCTGACCTTCAGGCTGTTGGCCCCGCCGAATGCCGGGCCAGCGTTGATGAAGGTGGTGCAGGAGAGCGGGTTGGAGCAGACGTGGGTCAGGTCGATCGTGACCCCGCCGACCGGTGCGGGAGCACCGATCTTGTTGCCGCCCAGGGCCGGGTCGCTGAAGTACACGTCCAGCGCGGTGGACAGCATCTGTGCCTTGAGCATGGCGTTCATCGAGGCGCCGCTTGCGTTGGCCGCCTTGATGACGTTGGTGATGTAGGTGGCGTTTACTCCGGTGTCATCCTTGAACGGGTTGTACCCGGTGAGGAAGGCCTTGAGAGCGGTCTGGTCAGCACCAGTGATGAGGGCCTGGCCGTTCTTGTTCTGCCAGAACCCCATCGTCAGCGCGCCAGTGTTGCAGTTCTTCACCGAGGCGCTGGCGTTCTGCCCGGTCTCGATGATCGTCGCGATGTTGTTCACCGTCACGCAGCCGCTCGCCGGGGGCGAGAAGGTCTTGCTGTAGTGGAAGTCCTGCGACACGAGCGATGACGGGTCGTCAGAGGCCGGCCCAGCGGTGCCCAGCGGGTTGCTGGGCGCGTTCGGGTCGGTCACGGTGACTGTCTTGTTGACGGTGTTGGCTGGGGTGCTGCCGAACACGAAGTCCTTGCTCCCGCTGGCCGAGCCGTCAGGAGTGAAGGCCGCGCTGGCGTCCCAGGTGGCCGTGGCGGTGTTGGTGCCGTTGGCTGAGCTGGGCAGTGAGCAGGTGTACGGGAATGCCACCGACTGGCTCGCTGGGATCACGGTGCCTGCGGCTGATCCGCCGTCGAGCGTGCAGTTCGGCCCGCCGTTGATGGCGTCGGACAGGTCACCGAGCTTGATGTCCTCCCAGTTGTTGGGGTTGTTGACGGTGATCGTGCCCTTCACCTTCTGGTTGCTGTCGGCGAACGGGGTCACCGGGTCCTGGTTCACGGTGACCGTGTAGTGGGCCGTGCCGCCCGGGTCGAGGACCGTTTCCTTCACGGCCTTGGCGATCTTCCAGTTGTATTTGCGGTCGAACGACGGTGTGGCGTCTTTCTTCACCGTGAGGTCGGTGCCGACGCAGACCTTGACGGCCTGGCTGGCGTTCTGCCCGGTCTCGCTGATGGTTGCCGTGTTGTCATGCGACGTGCAGGTGCCCGCCGGGTCGCCCGTGAACGTGTGCGGGTAGGGGAAATCGACCGAGGCGGGGTCTTTCGTCGCGTCCAGCGTGCCGATGGTCCCGCCGCCAAGCGGGTCGGTCACGGTCACCGTGCGGTTGATCACCTTGTCCTGGGCGAACTGGATGCCGCTGACCTTGACGTCAGCCTGGCCTGCCGCCAGCCCCGATGTGCCGCTGAGCGGCTGGTCATCCCAGCTCACGACGGCGTTGTTGTCCAGCGAGCCGGATGGCAAGGTGCTGCCCAGGTCGCAGGAGTAGCGGAAGAGCTTGTCGCCGTTGGCCGGCACCGTCAGCCCGCCGCTGGTGTCCACGTTGCAGACGGTCCCGTCCGACAGCGTGTCGGTCAGGCCCGAGACGGCCGCGTCAGCAGGGTTGGGGTTGGCGACGTCGATCTTGCCATTCACCTGCACGTTGCTGTTGGCCCCGTTGTCGTGGGTGACGGTCACCGTGTAGTTGAACGTGGCATTTCCATCGGCCGTGTCGATTTCGGGCTTGTCCACTGTCTTGGCGATGGTCCACTTGTACGCGGTGTCGTAGGTGCCGGCGGCGGTCTTGTCGATGGTCAGCGGATTTGCCTTGGGCTGGACGACGGTACCGGCGCAGCCGTGGCTGAGGAGCAGGTTCCAGGGGGCGCCGTTCCCTATGTCGGCGACGATCATGTTGACGGTAGCGGTCAGGCTGCTGTCCGGTGTGAAGTACGGCGTCACGAAGTGCGCCGAGTTGGGGGTGGAGTCGTGGGTGAAAGTACCGGACGCACCTCCGGAGCCCCCGAGGGTGATGGTGGGCGTGGCGTTGTCCATCTGGACCGACCCGTGGTCTGTGGTGAGAACCCACAGCATGTACGGCGTGCCAGCAGGCTGGCCGTTCGGCTCGTCGTCTGCGCTACACAGCGAGGTGTTGAGCACGCCGTTTGTCGCGCCCTGGCCTGTCCAGGTGATCGTGTCGGGGCCCGGCGCGCTGGGCGTGCCTCCCGAGTCGAAGGCGAGAGCCGCGCTCGCGGCCATCACCGTGATCACGCTCGCGCCCGCGACTACTGTCGCGGTACGCCGAAGCGTTGCGAAGGTTTTGCGCATGTGCGCCCTTTCTGTTCCCCCGTGAGGGTTTCGGGGTGATTGTTCCCTCGTGCCCGGTGGGACCTATGACGATCCCTACGCCGTGCGTCCGGGCTGCCTTCCGTCGGTTAGTCACGTGACTTCGGTAGCTTTCCGAGCAGCTCGCGCTGCCACGTCTCTTCGATTTCGCGACGCTGCTCACGGGTCCGCTTGCCGCATCCGAGGAAGTAGTACAGCTATAGCCGCTGTCGCTGGTATAACCGGGATTGTCGGCGGATACTCTGTGGAATCTTCGCGAGCCCATAGCCCCCCATTGGAATGGGCGCGTGAGAGGGCAGGCTCAGCTAAGGAAGCAGCATTACTTCTCGCAGGGCCCGCGCTCTCTCGCCACTGGTGGTAGAACGGGTCAGAGCTAACCGAACCCCGGATCCGCTAACTCGGCTGGTCATCTGCCAGGCCGGCCACCGGCGCTCCTGTCCCCCGCCCGCGCCCGGCGGCAACGTCGCTGCTCCCCCGTCAGGGACCAGCGCCCGAAGCATACCCGATAATGCCCGGTACCAGATCATCAGAATTATGTAGATGTATATGTACTTTCTCACCGCACCGGCGTGTCGAGCCGCTCAGCACCGAAGCCGCTCCGCAAATTCCACAAGCATCCAGTAATCCATCAGCCATAGGAATAAAACTATCGTCACAAGCACAACAGAACGCCGCCATGACAAACGCCACCATCGTGGCGAGACACCAGCCCCGGGCCTGGTGGGCGGCGCCGGCCGGACGGCTGCCAGCGGTGAAACTGCGCCAGCCCGCCAGCTTCGGGCGACTGGCTGGAATCAAGACGGGCCGCGCGGGCGGTCCGTGAACGCTGGAGCACACACCCTCCCGCGCTCGCCTGTGCACTCCAGCGCCCGTGTCAGTTAAGTTCATGTTTACGGCATGGCATGCTAATACTGACGGAGCGAACGGGAGCGAACCGGAGCGCGCCAGCGACCCGTCGGTGTCCCCCGGTACGCAAGGGTACGTGCGTTGACCGATGTGACTAGCGAGACTTTGCGCCGGTGGCGTCAATCCCAGGGCTGGGACGTGCCGCGGATGGCACGCGAGCTGCGCAAGGCGGCCCGGGATTCCGGCGAGGACGTCGCCGCCCACCACGGCCTGGTCAAGATGATCCCGCAGTGGGAACGAGGCAACCGCGCCCCTCGCGAGCGGTACCGGCTGCTGTACCTCAAGGTCTTCGAGGACGCGCTCGGCGGCCTGCCACACGGCATAGACGCCGTGGATCTCGCGCTACGGCTGGCTGAGGTCCGCTCGCGCGCAGCCAGCCTGCCCGGCCCCGGCCAGATCACGGCGCTGGAGGGCGCCTCCCTGGCCAAACCGAGACAAACCATGACGCCAGCCGAGATCCGCGCCCTCGCCGAAGAGGCGATAGCCCACCTGCACGAGGTCGCCGCCAAGCTCGCGGAACTGTCGGCGCTGCTCGGCGACGACCAAGCCAGCGAGGGCACGCCATGAGCGCGCGTGATGACAAGATCAGGCAGGTAGTGGCCGAGCTGGACGCTCACGTCGCGGAAGTCGAGGCCAGCGTTGCAATCTTGAAAGCGCTCCTGGCCGGCGACGAAGTCCCGGAGGAAGAAGAAGACCCCAGCTGACCCACTGACCACGCCAGCAGGCAGCATACGAACAGCGCGCCGCGCGGCCCGGGTGTCAGCGCGCCTGGCTAGTGTGTTCCGGCGTTGACCGGGGAGGGTGGCGGCAGGGTGGCGGACCTCGACATTGCTCGCTGGCGGTTGCGCAGTCAGCACCTGGTCTGGCCCTATGCCGTGTCGGCGGGCGAGGCAGGCAGAAAACCCCGGTCAGGCGGCGTGGGCGGTGGCCTCGCGCACACTGGACCCGGACCAGGCCGAGCTGGCGGCTCTCCTGGACGACGGCGCCGTGGTGCGCACGCACGTGTTGCGGCCTACGTGGCACTTCGTGCGGGCCGAGGACGCCGGCTGGTTGCTCGAGCTGACCGGTCCCCGGGGTCCGACGGGTCACCGGCCAGCAGCTACGCACCACCCACGGCCTCCACGAGCGCTCGATCGGCCGCGCGGTCACCCCCGTCACGCAGGCATTGGCGGACCGTGGGCAGCTCACCCGCGCGCAGCTGGCTGACGAGCTGCGCCGACCACCGCTATGGTGGTGCCGCCTTGTGTAAACACCTAGCCAACCCTCAATGGCTCGCAGGAGTCAAGGTCGTCCGTCTTGGCCGGAGTGGTGACGATACTTCAGTCCTTCAAGATTTGTCGGAAAGAATTTACAATATTCGCAATCGCATCGTTCACGCCAAGCAAATTTCTGCCGATGTCGGCGAGGAGCCCCTCTTTCCATTCGCCGAGGAGTCCAAGACCCTCCAGCCTGACATCGAAGTCTTGCGCTACGTTGCAGCCGCGGTCCTAATAGAATCTGCAACGAGTATTGGATAGAGTAAGTCAGCCTGATACGCAAGAAAGGCGGTGACGGCTGAGCGCCTGCCGCAAAAACCCGTCAACTAAATCCGTTGAGCTTCCCATGCTAGCTGGTATTCCAATTAGGTTGTCGGCCTGGGTCTCGCCAAAGGAAATTGCCATGGAACGCGGCCCGTGTTCATTAAGGTCAGCTCTATAGTGCTTGGTAGCACTCACATCGGCTAGATCCGCGTGTGGCTTCACATCTACGGGTGGTAGCGGGAAGCCTGATGCATGGCGCTGCTGGGCGTCAGCGCCATCTGGGCGCGGCCTGCTGGGGCCGCCGGTGTATCCAGCTTGGGTCAGGATTCTTGGGTGGCCGCGTCGTACTGTTCAGCCACGCTCGCGGGGATGCGCCCGCGGTCGCTGACCGTGATGCCCTGGTCTTTCGCCCAGGCCCGGATGTCCGCGCTGCGCTCCCGGCTGGACGCGGTCCGCCCGGGCTGGCG
>WNFX01007559.1_pt1 | contig 10192 bp, 7 predicted proteins | sample 5400111 | NCBI WGS metagenome assembly WNFX01 (sample SAMN13153363, study PRJNA577476) | soil metagenome | isolation source: 40 cm soil or saprolite under grassland replicate 1 | place: USA:California | collected 2016-06-15 | reverse complement strand
CGGCGCGGGGGCTGTTCAGCGCGGCCATCATGGAAAGCGGCAGCTGTGCCTCCCGGCCCGCCGCAGACGCGCAGTCCGCCGGGCTGGCCTTCGCGGCGCAGGCCGGCTGCACCGCGGCCGCCTGCCTGCGGAACACGCCAGAGTCCACCCTGCTCGACGCCAGCGCCGGCTTGTCGTCCGAGGAATTCACCTCGGGCGGCCCCGAGCTGCCTTTCCCGCCCGCGCACGCGGTCGCGTCCGGCCGCTACACCCACGTCCCGATCCTGCTGGGGGACAACCACGACGAGGGCCGGACGTTCGCCCAGGGGCTGGCCGGGCTGGCCGAGCAGCAGTACACCGATCTGGTCACCCAGGAGTTCGGCGCCCGTGCGCCGGAAGTGCTCCAGCACTACCCCTTCAGCTCCTACCCGAGCCCGTACACCGCCGCCTACGCCATCGGCGCGATCTGGACCGACAGCGGCTTCATCGCCGGCATCGGCGGATGTCCCACCCAGAGCCTGGCCGCGCAGTTCGCCGGCGGCACGCCGACGTACGTCTACCAGTTCGACGACCGGCAGGCGCCCGGGCTCAACAACAACCTGCCCGGCTACCAGTGGGGCGCCGGGCACGCGATGGAACTGGCCTACCTGTGGCCGAGCTTCAACAACGGCTTCTCGCTCTACGACCTGCTCACCCCGGCCCAACTGGAACTGTCGCACCAGATGGTGGTGTGGTGGGGCGCGTTCGCGCGCTTCCACGCACCGGTGGCGCCCGGCCAGCCCGCCTGGCTGCCCTACAACAGCAAGCGGCTGATGTCGCTCCGGCCCGGCGGCCAGAGCCAGACGATCTCCGCGGGCACCTACGCCGCAGAGCATCAGTGCGCCTTCTGGAACGCTGGCCAGCCGTAGCCTGGCTCCGTTCGCACGGCCTATGTGGGGCCACCTGCAGGAGTCGTGGGCCGGTCCGGCGCGACCATCCTGCCCCGCTGACCTGGGTGGGCCGCCGGCCGGGTGCCTTCAGCCTTCGCCCGCCCCGGCCTGGCCGGGCGAGGTAGCTGACCCTGCCGGGCTGGCGTCCTGCCGGGCGGGCGGGGCAGTAGTGCTCGGCGGGCCCGGCGCAGCGCTTGTATCCAGCAGTTCCACTGGCTCCGTCGCTCGCCAGATCTCACGCGTGATCACCTGGATGGCGCCCGCGGTCGGGATGGCGATCAGCGCGGCGACGAAGGCGCCGAAGGTGCCGCCGAGCCAGCTGCCGAGCGACGCGCCCACCAGGATGGAGAGCAGCACCAGCAGCGGGTTGACGCTGACGGTCCGGCTCATCACCACCGGGTTCAGGATATGGTTCTCGACCTGCGTGTAGACCAGGAAGACGACTAGGGTGATGATCCCCGCCGTGAGCGAATGGGCGGTCGCGAACAGCACCGTGGGAATGCCCGCCAGCGCCCCACCGATCATGGGCAAGAAGTCGACCAGCGCGACCCACAGCGCCCACAGGAAGGCGAAGGGGACGCCCAGGATAAACAGCGTCACGAACACGACGAGGCCGGCGATCAGCGAGGTCAGGAAGTTCCCGAGCATGTAGCCGCTCACCGAGCGGTTCACCTGGCCGGCGATCCGGCTCCAGCGTTCCGCCCGCTCGGGGGCCATCATTCCCAGCAGGCCGGCCCGCATCTTCGGGCCCTCGAGCAGCAGAAGCAGGACCAGGATGAAGATGGTGAACAGCGCCACCACGAGCGTCAGGGCGCCCTTGCCCAGGGTCAGGGCCGGCTTGGTCAGGCCCTGACCTATGTTCACCAGCTTCGGCACGTTGCTGGCCACCCACTGCTTGAGGTGGTACCTGCGCACCAGATGGCCGAGCCATCCCCGGCCATGCTCGGTGTCGGACACGTAGTTCGGCAGGTTCTGGGCCAGGTGGGTGATCCCGTTGGCCAGCGGGTAGCCGAACGCCAGGGCCAGGCCGAAGAACACCAGCAGACTCCAGATAATGACGACCGTCACCGCCAGGCCGCGGCGCTTGATCTTCCAGTGCTGGAGGGCGACCACGAGCGGGTTCAGCAGCACCGCGATGAACGAGGCCACGACCATGAGGAGGATGACGTCCCGTAGGTGGTAGAGCACCTTGGCGGCCACATAGACCAGCACCACCACCGCGGCAGTGGCGAGGATGGCCCGCAGCGGGATGCCCCGTGACTCGGCCGCCGCCCACAGGCGAGCCCGCCGTGTGGTGGGCGGCGATGGCGTGGCATGCACCCGACCATCATGGCAGCTTCCTCGCGGCATCGGGCCGAGGCCCGCCCCGCGCTTCCCAGTGGGCGGCTGGTGCGGCACTACCTGGTCAGATGTCGCGCCAGATTACCCGCTCTTGACCAAGCACGCCGCAGTCTGTAGGTCCTGCTCGCACAGGGCATCACGTGGCGATTGTGCCTGTCCCAGCGCTTAGTGCCACGGTTGGGTCCGAGCGGGCTGGTTGCCGTGCTGCTTGGTTTCGGGCCGTTCCAGCATCAGGGCGTGGCGGGCTGCGCGGCCACCGGGCGTGTCCGGGTGTCTTGCCAGCCGGGCGTGTCCGCGTGTTTGCCGACCGGGCATGTCCGGTGTTTGCCGGCCGGGTGCGCATCGGCAGGGCCGCCCCAGCGGGCCCGGCGCGTGCCGGGACCGCTGGCCGCGCTCACGAGCCTGGTCAGCGGGCGCTGGTCAGCGAGCCCTGATCAGCGGGCTGCCGTCAGCTGGCCGCTGACCGCAGCGGCCTCCTGGGGGCTGATCTCCACCGGCGAGGGGCGGGCCAGGCGGCTGGGCCACCACATCCACCGGCCGACGTCCAGGGTCAGCGCGGTGACCAGCACCGACCTGACGATGATGGTGTCGATGAGGACGCCGATCGCGACCGTCACGCCGATCTCGGTGAGGATCACGAGCGGCAGGGTGCTCAGCGTGGCGAACGTGCCGGCGAGTATCAGGCCGGCCGAGGTGATGACCCCGCCGGTGGCGCCCAGGCCGGTGATCGCGCCCAGCCTGGTTCCGGACCGCTTGCTCTCCTCGCGCACCCTGGTCATCAGGAAGATGTTGTAGTCGATGCCCAGGGCGACCAGGAACACGAACGCGAACAGCGGCATGGCGGTATCGGCGCCCGCGAAGCCGAACACGTGTCGGAACAGCAGTGCCGACAGCCCGAGCGCGGCCCCGAAGGACAGCACCACGGTCCCGATGAGCAGGAACGCCGCGACGACCGAGCGGAGCAGCAACCCGAGTATGAGCAGCACCACCAGCAGCACCAGCGGGATGATCACGTTCCGGTCGCGGGTGGCGTACCGCTCCACGTCGGAGTTGATGGCGGTGGCCCCGCCCACCTTGGCGTTCGCCCCGGGAACCGCGTGCACGGCCGCGCGGGCCCGGTCGACGGTGGCGGCGGCGGCCGGGCTGTCCGGCTGGCTGGCCAGCGTCCCCTGCAGGTAGACCAGGCCGTCCTTGACCTGCGGCGGGCTCAAGGCGGCGATGCCCTTAGTGCTGGCGAGCGCGGCCCGCAGCTGGGGCGCTGCGGAAGCGTTGCCGATGACCGCGACCGGCTCGCCGGCCCCGCCCGGGAAGTGCCGGGCGAGCACCTGCTCGGCGGCGATCGAGGCGGGGGTGCCGCGGTACGACTGGGCGTTGGTGAGCTGGCCCACCTTGAAGCCGATCAGGCCGAGCCAGGCGCACGCGAGGAGCACGGCGGTCGTCACCCACACGGCCCGGGGCCGGACCGCTATGCGCCGGCCGACCCTCGCCCAGAAGCCGCGGGTGGTCGGCTCGTCAGATCCATAACGCGGGCGCAGCGGCCAGAAGATCCACCGGCCGACGATCACCAGCAGGGCCGGCAGCAGCGTGATCATGGCGAGCAGGCCGACGGCGATGCCGATCGCCGCCACCGGGCCGAGGCCGGAGATGTCCGCGGACTCGGCGACCATCAGGCACAGCATGCCGGCGATCACGGTGCCGGCGCTGGCGATGATGGCCGGCCCGGCCCGCCGCAGCGCGACCGCCATCGCCTCATGCCGGTCCTGGTGCCTGCGCAGCTCCTCGCGGTAGCGCGCGACGAGCAGCAGTGCATAGTCGGTGCTCGCGCCCAGTACCAGCACGACCAGGATGCCGCCGCTCTGGCCGTTCACCACCAGCCCGTGCTGAGTCAGCAGGTAGATCACCGCCTGGGCGACGGTGAGCGACACCCCCGCGGAGATGATCGGCATCAGCCATAGCACTGGGCTGCGGTAGGTGATCAGCAGCAGGACGATGATCACCGCCAGGGTCCCGTAGAGCAGGGTGGTGTCGATGCCCTTGAAGATCTTTACTGCGTCGGCGGCACTGGCGGCGGGTCCAGCGATGTGCACGGTGAGCCCGGGATCGCCGCGGGCGGCCGTGGCGCGCAGGTTGTTGATGAACCCCTCGATGTTGGCGTTGTAGCCGAGGCTGGACCCGACGATCGTCTGCATCGCCTTGTGATCGCTGGAGGGGATCGGGCCGGCCACCCTGCCGTGGACGGCCGGCAAGGCGGCGAAAAGTCTGGCGTCGGCGGCGGCCTTGTGCAGGTCGGCGGGGGTGAGCCCGGATGGCCTGACATAGACGACAACGGCCGGGTTGAGGTTCTTGGCGGTGAACTTGGACTGCAGGTTGAGCTCCTGCGTGGACTCCGCACTCGCGGGCAGGTAGGCGGAGGCGTCGTTCTTCTCGGCGCCCATCAGTTTGCCCGCCAGCGGCCCGGTGAGGGCGAGCACGATCACCCAGAAGACGAGCACGATGTACTTGGTCCGGCGGCCACAGGGCAGTGCCGCGATCCGGCCTGCCCTGCTCGGGCGGGGTGTGCGTGGTGGGCTAGTGCTTTCGGTCACGCGATCCTCCCCCGCGGGATGAGCCAGTAAATGGCTGGGCCGTCAGGCGTGGTGTCAGATACGATGTATCGCGACCAGCCTCCGGCTGTCAAGTTATATCTCGAGTGGCCCCTGACGGGCCCGCGGCGGCCTCCTGGCTGCCCGCCGGCGCTGGGCTAGCCGCCGACCCCGGGCTAGCCGCCGACCCCGGGCGGGCGGCCAGGCCCGGGCTGGCCGTAGGCTGCGGGCTCCCGGCCCGCTCCCCGTTCCCTCCTGCTCCCGGCTTGCGTCCTGCTCCCCGCTTGCGTCCTGCTCCCGGCTCGTTGCCTGCTCCCGGCTCGTTGCCTGCTGAATCCACGGTCGGCCGGAAGCGCCGGGCACTGGGGTAGCCCTGGCCGCCATCGACGACGATGTTGGCGCCGGTGATCCATGACGCCCGCCGGGACAGCAGAAAGGCGACGACGTCGGCGACCTCCTCGAGGCGCCCCAGCCGCCCGAATGGGAACTGGGTGCCCAGGAAGGCGGCGAAGTCGGCCGGGTTCTCCTGCGAGAACCGCTCCCATGAACCGCCTGGGAAAAGGATGGACCCCGGGCTGACTGCGTTCACCCGGACGTTGTCCGCTGCCAGCTCGGCGGCAGCGGTGGCAGCCAGCTGGATCTCCGCGGCCTTGGCCACGGAGTAGCTGGTGCGTGGCGCGGGGCGCATGCCGGTGATGGACGAGATGATCACCACCGCCCCACCACCGGCGGAGCGCAGGTGCGGCAGTGCGGTGCGGATGAGCTCGACGGCGTGTCCCGCGTTCAGCGCGAACGTGGCAGTGAAATCGCCGGGACCTGAGCTGGTGATGTTCCCGCCGACGGTACCGCCGGCGTTGGCGACCAGGCGGTCCAGCCCGCCGAGCGCGGCGGCGACGTCCTCGACGGCGCGGCCCAGCGCCGCGGTGTCGGTCACATCGGCGGCCGCGGTGGTGACGGGCACCCCGTGCCTGGCCAGCCGCCCGGCCGCCGCGGCTAGGCCGTCCGTGCCGCGCGCGACCAGCCCGACCGACGCCCCCTCCGCGGCGAGCGCGTCGGCGATGGCGAAGCCGATGCCGCGGCTGCCGCCGGTGATGAGCGCGCGGGCACCGTGCAAGCCCAGGTCCATAACAAGAACGCTACCGGGGCCAGCAGACAGCGCTCCGGCCCGGCCCCGGCCCACGAACCGCCGGCCGCCGCGCCGGCCGCGGCCGGTCGGAGCTGGGCCCGCCAGAGCGTGGCTGGTTCGGGCTTGGCTAGCTAGGGCTAGGCCGGTCAAAGCTTGGCCGGTCGGGGCTCGGCCGGTTAGAGCTGGCCGTCGTAGAAGCCGTGCCGCGCAAGCGGCTCGACCAGCTGGGACTCCTCATAGGCGAGGTGGGAGAGCAGCGCGTCGGTGAGGACGTCCACCGCCTGCTGGAGGCCGGTGAAATCAGTGGGGTTGCGCAGATGATCCACCAGCGCCTGGTCGACGTCATTCAGCACCTGATGGATGATCTTGTGCTCGTCGGCCAGCCGGTCGATCACCGGCTCCAGGCCCGCCTCCCTGGCCCGCAGGTGCGGAAAGATCGCCTCGTCCTCGAGCATGTGGTGCCCGGTCACGAACCGGCAGTAATAGGCGCAGTACGCGCCGACGGCCCAGTCGCTGCGCCGCATGGTCATCTCGTTGATCGCCGACCGTGCGCCGCCGGGGTCGATCGCGCCCTCCTGCACCTGGCTGACGAGATCGCGCACTCGGGTGAGTTCGTCGCGCAGATGGTCATGCACCTCGATGAGATGCCCGCCGATGAACCGGCCGCGGCGGCTGTAGACCGTGCCGGGCGGCGGTGCGGGCCCGGTAGGGCGGGTGGCCTCGTCCCACACCCGGACCTCGGTCAGCCGCTCGCCGGTATCTGGTGTCGGGGTCAGCCCGAGACCGGCTGTGCCCTCGGTCACTCCACCCCCTCCGCTCCCGACGTGATTGAGCAGTCAACTATAGCCACCCGGGGAGAGCGGGCGGGTCGGCCCTCCGGGTCATGCGGCTGGGCCGGCCCCACGGGTCATGCGGCTGGGCCGGCCCCACGGGTCACGCGGGCGGGCCGGCCCCACGGGTCACGCGGGCGGGCCGGCCCTACGGGTCAAGCCGGCCCAGTCGGCTGGTGAGTGCGGCCGATGCCGCAAGGATGCTGAAGCCCCAGCGGAGCATCCTCCTCGCGTCGGTAAACCTGGCGCCGGGCTTGGTGGCCGTGCTATGCAGGACGACGCCGATGAGCACGCTCGTGCCGCTGCGCGCCTCGAACAGCAGGCAGTACCCGGCTGCCTTGGTGAACCCGGTCTTGATGCCGTCCGACCCGGCGTAGGAGCCGAGCAGCAGATTGGTGTTCCGCCAGGTGTAGGCGTGATGCCCGTTGCGGCCTGCGAGGTGGTAGGCCCGCCGGTCCACGGTGGCGCGGAACGCCGCCTGCGCCATGGCGGCGCGGCCCAGCGCGATCAGGCTCGCGGGCGTGGAGTACGTGGCCCGCGGGGTCGGGTACGGCAGTCCGTCGAAGTTCGCGAAGTGCGTCTTGGCCAGGCCCAGCTGCCTGGCCTCCGCATTCATCTTCGCAACGAATGCTGCCCGCCCGGGGCCGTAGGCGGTGGCGAGCACGTAGGCGGCGTCGCAGCCGGAGGGGAGCAGCATGGCATCCAGCAACTGGCGCGCGGTGAGGACGTCACCGGCGCGCAGGCCAGCGCTGCTGGCACCGTGGCTGGCCACGTAGCTGACCGCGGACGCTGGAACGGTGATCTTCCGGCCCAGGTTCCCGGCCTGGATCACCACCAGCGCGGTCATGACCTTGGTGACGCTTCCCATCGGCCGTTTGGCGTTGGGGTCACGGCCCCACAGCAACTGGCCGGTGCCTGCATCGGCCAGGACCGCGCCCAGTGCGCGGACACCGGCGGGCGCCATGGCTGACCCGCTGCCTCCTGGCGTGGCCGCGGGCAGGGCACTCGCGGGCAGGGTGCTTGCGGGCACGGTGCTTGCGGGCACGGTGCCCGTGGGCGCCGCACTCGCAGGAGCGGCCACCATGGCGACGGCCAGGACGGCGCCGACGATGGGCGGGACGGCGAGACGGGCGGGCGGCCGCATGGCACGCAAGGTAACCATAAGCTGACTTCCGGCGGAAGCCGGCGCCCGGCGGTCAGCGGGGCAGGACGTGGGGGTTGAGGATCCCGGCCGGGTCGAACGCGGCCCGGAGCCGGGCGAAGAGCGCGCGTTCGGCGTCCGAGCGCACCAGCGGCAGCCAGCGGGCCTTGAGCGCGCCGATGCCGTGCTCGGCGGAAATCGAGCCGCCGAGGGACGCCACGAACGAGAAGACCGCGTCCTCGTGACGGCCGTCCCCGGCCGCCGTGCCCGCTTCGCCCGCTCGGTCCGCCCCGGGCACCACGTTCACGTGCAGGTTGCCGTCCGCCACATGGCCGTAGATGATCACACGTGCCCCCGGGTCCGCCTCCGCGACGACGCCCGCCACCTCGGAGGCCAGCCGCACCCACCGCGCCGCGGGCACCGAAACATCCAGCTTCAGCGGCACCCCCATGAACCCGGCCGCCTCGGGATGGCGCTCCCGGCACGCCCACAACCGGGCCCGCTCGGCCGCTCCGGTGCCGACCGCGGCCGGCCGGTCGCCGGCCAGCTCGGCCAGTTCCTCCGCCGCTCCGGGGCCGGCCGCCTCCAGCAGCAGGTAGGCCGGCGTCGGCGGGCGCAGCGGCAGCGTCAGGCCGGCGTGCTCGACCAGCAGCTCCAGCCCCACCTGGGTGAAGAACTCCGCCGAATGCAGGCCGCCGACCTCCCACACCGCCCGCCGCGCCAGCGCGTGCGCCTCGCCGGGGCTGTCCGCGCCGACGATCACCGTCACCGGGTCCGTCATCCGCGGCACCAGCTGGAGCCGGGCCGCCGTGATCACCGCGAGCGTGCCCTCGGACCCGGCGAGCAGGGACGGGTAGTCGTAGCCGGTATTGTCCTTGACCAGCCCGGACATGTGCGAGAGCACGGTGCCGTCGGAGAGCACCGCCTCGATGCCGCGCAGCTGGGCCCGCATCGGGCCGTACCGCAGCACCCGTAGCCCGCCCGCGTTGGTGGCGACCGCCCCGCCCACCGTGGCGCTGTGCCGGCTGGCGATGAACACCCCTAGGTCCAGGCCGGGATCGGCGTCGGCGACCTGCTGCAGGCTCACCCCGGCCCCGGCGCTGACCTGCCCAGCGTCAAGATCGACCGGGCTCAGCCGGTCCAGCCGGGCCAGACTGAGCACCACCTCGCGGTGCAGCGGGACGCCGCCGCCGGCCAGGCCGGTGTTCCCGCCCTGCGGCACGACCGCCACCCCGGCGTCCGCGCACAGCCCGAGCAGGGCCGCGACCTCCGCGGTGCCGCCGGGGCGCAGCACGGCCGGGGCGTGGCCGGTGAAGCCCCCGGTCCAGTCCACCGCGTAGCCGGCCGCCGCATCCCCGGTCAGCACGTGCGTCGGCCCCACCACGGCCGCGAACTGCCGCAGCAGGCTGGCGGGCAGATTGCCGGACATCGCATCACCCACTGTCGGTCGTGGTTGGCCTGTCGGTCGTGGTTGGCTTGTCGGTGGTTGGCATATCGGTGGTCGTTGGGCTCTCGGTGGTCGTTGGCCTGTCGACGGCGGCTGGCGCGTGGTCGCGCCGATCCATTGTCGCCGAGGGCCAACCACGGGCGGGCTCATCTGTGGGGACGCACGCTTGTCTGCCCCCTGGTCCGATGGGAGCCTGGCCCTGACAGGCGGAGTGGCCCTGAAGTCCCAGGTCCGGGAGGAAACGTGGCCGAGGCAAGCGGTGGAGAGTTCTGGCGTGATCTGAAGCCAATCGAGCATGCGTTCAAGCCCGGCGCGCTGCCGGAGGCCTACATTTCCCAGGCGGCGACCGACGATGAGCGCTACTACGCGCCGCTGTCGGACACCGTGGGCACCCGGCCGTTGTGGATCTCCCCGGGCCAGAACCGATGGTGCGACGTCCTCATGTGCCGAGGGGCCGGCATGGTGAACCGCCACTATCACCCGCAGCAGGTCTTCGCGTACACCATCTCCGGTAAGTGGGGCTACCTGGAGCATGACTGGGTGGCGACCGCCGGTGACTGGATCTACGAGGCGCCCGGCGAGGCGCACACGCTCGTGGCCTACGAGTCCCCGGAGCCGATGCGGGTGACCTTCAACGTCACCGGGCCGCTGATCTGGCTGGACGAGAACGGCCAGCCGGAGGGCCACTTCGACGTGTTCGACTACATCGAGCTCTGCAAGAACCACTACGAGAAGGTGGGGATCGGCGCCGGCTACATCGACCGCCTGTTCCGCTGACCCTGGCCGGCCGGGCAACAGCCGGCCAGGGCCGGTGGAG
>WNFX01007556.1_pt1 | contig 10193 bp, 10 predicted proteins | sample 5400111 | NCBI WGS metagenome assembly WNFX01 (sample SAMN13153363, study PRJNA577476) | soil metagenome | isolation source: 40 cm soil or saprolite under grassland replicate 1 | place: USA:California | collected 2016-06-15 | reverse complement strand
ATGGAGCCGCTCGAGAGCTACCGCGACCGTTTTCCAATCCTCGAGCACACGACCTACCTGATCAGCCACTCGCTCGGGCCGATGCCACTCGGCGCGGAGGAGAACCTGCTTCGGTACGCACGCGAGTGGCGCGAGCGCGGCGTGCGCGCGTGGGCGGAAGGGTGGTGGGAGACGTCGACGAGCGTCGGCGACCAGCTCGCGCGGATCATCGGCGCCGCGCCCGGGACGACCGTGATGCACCAGAACGTCGCCGTCGCGCAGGCGGTCGTGCTCTCGTGCTTCGAGTTCGCGCCACCCCGGAACAGGATCGTCTACGGCGAGGGAGAGTTTCCCTCGGTTCGCTACCTCTACCAGGCGCAGCGCAGGCGGGGCGCGAACGTCGAGATCGTGGCAGACGCCGACGCGGTGCTCGAGGCCATCGACGAGCGGACCCTCCTCGTGCCGGTCAGCCACGTTCTCTTCAAGACCGGCGAGATCCAGGACGTCGAGGCGATCGTCGGGCGGGCCCACGAGGCCGGCGCGCTCGTCGTGCTCGACGCGTACCAGTCGGTGGGTTCGGTTCCGCTCGACGTAACGCGGCTCGGGGTCGACTTCGCCGTAGGCGGCAGCGTCAAGTGGCTCTGTGGCGGGCCCGGCGCCGGCTGGCTGTACGTTCGCCCCGATCTGATCGAGCGGCTCGAGCCAACCTTGACCGGCTGGCAGGCACACGCGCGTCCGTTCGCCTTCGAGCCCGAGCAGGAGTACGCCTCAGGAGCGGCGAGGTTTCTCACCGGGACGCCCAACGTGCCGGCGCTCTACGCGGCGAGCGCGGGCTACGAGATCATCGAGGAGGTAGGCGTCGAGCGGATCCGCGAACGCTCGGTCCGGCAGACGGGCCTGCTGGTCGAGCTGCTCGAAGGAGCGGGCTTCGAGGTCGCGAGCCCGCACCACACCAATCGCCGTGGCGGTACCGTCGTCGTGCCCACGCCGGAGCTCGAGGCCGTCCACCGCCAGCTGGACGCGCGCGAGATCGTCTGCGACTTCCGGCCCGACGCCGGTATCCGGCTCGGCCCGCACTTCTTCAACACGGACGACGAGCTGCGCTTTGCGGCAGCCCAGATCGCCGAGATCGTCGAGATCGTCGAGAGCAGGGCCTACCTCGGGGCGCCGAGCTAGCCGAGCACCCAGGCGTTGTCGCGGATGATCGCTACGCGAGCGCCTCCCGGCTCGACTCCGTCCACGTCCACCTCCGGGCCGCCGATCATGGCGTCCTGATGGACGTTGGAGAGGTTGAAGCCGAGCCTCTCCTGTTCGGCTCGCTCCTTCGGAAGATCCGGGACGGCAAGCTCGTACGCGTGGCCCCAGGCGATGTGGGAGGTCGCGTTCTCGTCCAGCAGGATGTCGCCGAAGACGATCCCGCTCCGCCCGACCGGAGACGAGCCGTCGACGAGCGCGATCTCGCCGAGGCGGGAAGCGCCTTCGTCGAAGGCGAGCTGGGCGCGAATAGCGTCCCCATTCGTATCGGCCTCAACCTCGACCGCCCGGCCGCCTTCGAACCGTAGCCGCAGGCCCTCGACGAGCGCGCCGCCGGCCATCAGAACCGGCTTGGTCATCCGCACGGTGCCCTCGACGCGGTTGCGGTCCGGTGTCGTGAAGACCTCTTCTGTCGGCATGTTGACGACCGGAACGGGGCCCCAGGTGGTCGGGAAGACGGCCGCCAGCCAGCGGTGTCCCTCGATCAGGCCGACCGTGAGGTCGGTTCCGGGGCCCTCGAAGCGGACTGCCGAGAACCCACGCTCGTTGAGCACGCCCGCCCGCTCCTCCAGCCGGGCGATGTGTTCTCGCCAGGCCCGAACGGGATCGCCCGCGTCGAGCCGGAGGATCGGTGCGAGGGTCTGCCACAGGCGCTCCTCGTCCGGCTCCCCGAACAGCCGCTTCGCCCACCCGGCGTTGGGGGCCGGCACGACCGTCCAGTTCACCTCGCCGCTTCCGATCAGGTCGAAGAGCTCCGGGATGTGCGGCATCTGGTCGCGGCCGAGCCGCTCCTGGTCGACGTCGACGAAGACCCCCGGGTCGGGGTCGCCCGCCAGCGTGATCGCTGCGGCACGACGCTCGATCGACTCGGTGACCGTTCGCCTGAACCAATCCGGGATGAATCCGAGCGAGTCCTCCGGTGCGTGGCGGAGCCTTGACGCCTTCACGGGTCCGTCCCAGTAGACGACGCTGACGTAGTGCGCGCCCGACGCGTAGGCCTCCTCGACGATCGCCCGCGCGACCGGCGCGTGGGCAGGGTCCCACGCCAGGATCAACACGTCCTGGCCCGGACGCATGTCGGCGCCCACATGCACGGTGAGCTCGGCGAGCTGCTTCAGGTAGTCGGTGGCCAAGGGAGCGAACCTAGCGCAGGAACTCGAGGAGGCGTTGCGCGTAGCGAGGCGCCGAAGGCTCGTCCTCGTGCTTGAAGTAGCAGTAGATCCGCGTGCCGACCTCGACCAGCGGCCGGATGCGCCCGGCCCAGGCACGCAGCGTCTCGTCGTCGTACGGCGGCTCCCGCAGCCGGAAGTAGCGGAAGGGCGCGTCGGCCTCGAGGGAGTTCAGGAGCACCGGCACATCCACGCCCATCCAGGATTCGTGCCGAAACTCGAAGGCATACTCGAGCTCCGGGTCGAGCGAGTCGAGGAGCAGCCGGAGCATCCCTTCGTCGCGTGTGCGCGTAGGGGGGAACTGAATGAGCACAGGCCCGAGACGCTCGCCGAGCAGGCGCACCCGCTCGCAGAAGGTGGGGATCAGTTCGAGCCTGCCGAAATGCGTGATCTGGCGGCTCATCTTCACGGCGAAGCGGAACTCGCTCGGCGTTTCCTTGGCCCAGCTGCGGAATTGCTCCTCCTCCGGCAGCCCGTAGAAGGTCGTGTTCAGCTCGACCGAGGGCAGGCGCTTTGCATAGAGCTCGAGGAACTCGGCCGGCTTCGCCTTCTCCGGGTAGAAGCCGCCCCGCCAAGGTGGGTAGGAGAAGCCCGAGGTTCCGACATACGCCCCGGTTACACTCGCCGGCGTGGCCACGATGGCTGAAGTGATAACCGAGAACACGATCCCCGTCCTCGACCATGGCTTCGTCCGGCTCGATGACGCGATGGCGAGCGACCTCTCTGTCGTCAACGGCGCACGCGTCAGCTTTGCCCGTCACAAGGCGGAGATGGACGAGTCGGACGAGGGGCTGATCCGTTTTCTGATGCGGGATCGGCACGGTTGTTACGACGACGCAACTGATGTTTTGACCGACGAAGGCTGGAAATCGTGGCCCGCCGTCAGGGGTGACGAACTCTTCGCCTCGATGTCGATTTCAGGAGTCCTCGAGTATCAGCCCGCCCTTCGCCTCGTTCGCAAGGAACTCAAGGGGCACATGATCGGCTTTGGCGGAATGAGCATTGACTTGCTCGTGACGCCGGATCATCGCGTGCTCACTTCGACGACGACGACAGGGGCGACTCGCCGGCGTCCGTGCTTCACGCTTGTGCCCGCGCACTCCGTCCTTTGGCGACCTCATCGACATGTTTCGACCGCCGACTGGGTTGCTCCGGTCTTTCCGACATTCGAGTACGACGGGAGGGAATTCGACTCGCTGGCGCTGCTGCGGCTCGTCGGTTTCTTCATCGGCGACGGGCATCTGAAGCAGTCGAACTACCTTGAATTTCACCTCCGGAAGGAACGCGAGATCGCTTTTCTACGACGCGTTTCGCGGGAGACCGGTCTCGACCTAAAGGAGTGGAAAGGCGACAAGTACGGCATCCCCATCGGGTCCGAGGTTCGTCGGTTCTTCGCCGACTGCTACGACGATGGGCGCGAAAAAGTGATCCCCCGATGGTTGCTCGAGCTCGGACCGCCGATGCTCGCCGCCCTTTACGAAGGCTTGATCGAATCCGATGGGTCGCGCCAAGAACGCTCCGGCAGACACGATCGTGAGACGTACTCGACGACCAGTAAGAAGCTCGCCGATTCCATCCAGGAGTTGGCACTCAAGCTTGGTCGTAGCGCAACAGTGCGTCCTCACGCTGCCAAGCCCGGAGACGGCCATCACGGGGCAAAAGCTAGGTGGCGGCTGACTATCTACTCATCTCGGAAGACCCGCCCCGAGCTCTGTCGGACAAAGGCGGACGCCGACAATCACATGGGTGTCGAGCGATACGACGGCGTCATCCATTGCGTCGAGGTACCTAACGGGACGCTCTACGTTCGCCGCAATGGCTACCCGGTCTGGTGTGGCAATACGCCTTTCGAGCACAACGCGTTCCGTTTCCACGTCCGGGCACCGCTCTTCGTGGCGCGCGAGTGGTTCCGTCACCGCGTCGGCTCGTTCAACGAATTCAGCATGCGCTACGCGAAGGCGACCGACGACTTCTACGTCCCGGAGGCCGAGGACGTGCGGTCGCAGGTCGGCAAGCCGGGCGCCTACTCCTTCGAGCCGGTCGAGCCCGAGCTCGCCGAGCAGACGCGGGAGGAGCTGCAAGCGGTGTACGACGCCGCCTACTCGACCTACACCAGGCTTGTCGAGCAGGGCGTCGCCCGCGAGCTGGCTCGGCTCGTGATGCCGATGGGCGCCTACACCGAGTTCTACTGGACGGTCAACGCCCGCTCGCTGATGAACTTCGTTTCGCTGCGTGCGGCGGAGACGGCTCAGCGGGAGATCCGCCGCTACGCCGAAGCCTGCGAGCGGTTCCTCGCCGAGAAGATGCCGGTCACGCACTGCGCATTCGTTGAGAACGGCCGCGTCGCGCCCTGAGTCAGGTGGTCAGCACCGTCGGTCCGGGCGCCGGCCTGCCCGGCAGCTCCTTCGTGACGATCCAGCCGTCGCCGTTCTGCACGTTGTACGGAATCGACAGCCGGACCTTGACGGTCTTCTGGCCCTCCGCGGCGAAGGTTCCGCAGGTCCAGATCTGCTTGCCATGCGTGAGATACATCTCGTAGTACCCGGCCTTCAGCTTGGGCAGGCCCTTGACCTCGAGCCGCAGCGGCAGGTTGCCGTGCGAGTCGCGCTCCCCGATCTTGATCTGTGCGGAGCCGCCCAGCCCGGCCGAGGCGTGCATCGGCACCGAGTACTGAGCAGTGAAGCCGTCGTGCCGGTAGCCGGAGAGGTAGCCGCCGAGGAAGGCGACGAGCGCGATTGCCGCGGCGATCGCAAGCGCGGCGCCGGTCCGCCTTTTCGGCAGTAGCTGGTAGACGTTCTCGTCCTGTCGCGTCCGCCGCTCGCCAAGGCTAGGTTCGGCGAGGCCGGGCGGGAGCTCGGGCAGTGGCCCTGCGGCCAGCAGGTGATCGTGGGCCCGGCGCAGGCGTTCGGTCTCGGCGGCGGGCAAGTCCTCGCCGACGAGCTCGTTGAAGTCGGGCTCGTGGGTCAATGCAGCTCCTCCAGGGTGTCCGCAAGGCGGCCGAGCGCACTGCGGGTTCGGGTCTTGACGGTTCCGAGGGGAATGCTTAGGAAGTCGGCGATCTCGGATTGCGACAGCCCGCTCCAGTAGGCGAGTTCGAGCAATGTTCTCTCGTGCTCGGGCAGGTCCTGCAGCGCCCGGTGAACGCGCCAGGCCAGCCAGGAGTGCTCGGCTTCCTCGGGTGGGCCCGGCTCGGAGGAAGCCTCCTCGGGAAACTCCATCGGCGACTCCGAACGTGCCCGCGCCCGGTCGACGATCGCATTTCTCGCCACGGCGTAGAGCCACGGAGCCCCCGCCCCGCGTTCGGCGCGGTAGCTCGAGGCCGAACGCCAGACGGAGGCGAACGCGTCCTGCGTTGCGTCTTCGGCGCGGCCGCGGTCGCCGAGGCGCCGCAGCGCCAGCGCGAAGACGGGCCGCACGAAACGCCGGTAGAGGACGTCGAACGCCTCCCGGTCGCCGCCGCCGATCCGTTGCAGCAGTTCACCGTCGCTGCACTCCGCGGCCGCGGTCAAGCGGTCGGCACGTTTTGGCGACGACTGAGTAGGAAGATCGAGAGCGAGCTCCATCTTCTTGTCTTTACGCGCGTTCATGTCGCTCCGGATTGCAGCAGGCGGCCGCCGTCGACGACGAGCGAGGTTCCGGTGACGAAGCCGGCACCGGCGAGGAAGACGACAGCGTTCGCGACGTCCTCGGGCGACCCGACCCGCCCGAGCAGCGTCTCGGCCGCCCGCCGCCCCTCCTGACCCGGCTCGACCGCGACGGAGCCGGGGGCGATGCCGCATACGCGAACCTCGGGCGCGAGCGCGCGCGCGAACACGCGCGTCAGCATCGCCTGCGCCGCCTTCGCCGCACAGTGGGCGGCGAACGAGGGCCAGGGCTGGTAGGCCGCGACGTCCTCGATCATCACCACCGTGCCGCCCGACTCCCGCAGGTGCGGGGCGGCGGCCTGGGTGACGAAGAAGCTGCCCTTCGCGGTGGCGCCGAAGGCGAGGTCCCAGTCCGCCTCGGTCAGCTCCAGGGCGGACTTCGCCTCGAAACCTTCGCCTGCGCCGTTGACGAGCAGGTCGAGCCCGCCGAGCTCGGAGACGGAACGCTCGACGAGTGCTCGCGCCTGGTCGGGTCGCGCCACGTCCGCTTCAGCCCGGCCCGCGCCGAGCGTCGACCAGCCGGCTTCGCGGAGCGCTTCCGTAATTGCCGAGCCGACCCGGCCCGTGCCTCCCGTCACGAGCGCACGCATCCGACGAGTCATAGCACGGCGCATATTTTCCCCGGAAGGAGGAGACTATGTACACGGCAGACAACACAGGGGGTTCGCAAAGATGAAGAAGCTGATCACGATCGCAGTTCTGGGAGCGCTCTGCGCGGCGCCTGCCGCGGCAGCGCCTCCCAGCGTGACGCTCAAGGCCTCGGCGCTCGCCGTCGCCTACGGCGGCTCGACGGCGCTCTCCGGCGTTCTGTCGACAAAGAAGGCCGGCCAGGCCATCGACATTCAGGGCCAGGACTGCGGCCAGACTGCGTTCAAGAAGGTCGCAACCGCGACCACGACGACCGGCGGCGTGTTTTCGTATGCCGCCAAGCCGACGATCGACACGAACTACCAGGCGAAGAACAAGGGGGCGACGAGCTCGACGGTGTCGGTCAAGGTGACGCCCGTGTTGAGCTTGCAGAAGCTCTCCCTTGGAAAGTTCAAGGTCTCTGTCACCGCTGCTCAGTCGTTCGTGGGCAAGTACGTCGTGTTCCAGCGGCTCCGCAATTCCAAGTGGGTGACGCTGAAGAAGGTGACGCTCGCGACCGTCGCGACGACGACGGCGCCGACACAGGTCACTTCCTCGACGTTCAAGATCAAACTGCCGGCCAAGTTGCGTGTTCGCTCGATCCTGCCGGCGGCTCAGGCTGCGACCTGCTACTTGCCGGCCAAGAGCAAGGTCATCAGGAGCTAGCCACCTTTCGAGGCCGCCGGGGCGCATTCGCCCCGGCGGGCTCCGTTTTCGTCAGCTCGCGGCCGCGTGCTCCTTGCGGGTCGCCTGCGCGTAGCGCTCGGCGACCGCAGGCCAGTTGACGACGTTCCACCAAGCCTCGAGGTAATCGGGGCGGCGGTTCTGGTACTTCAGGTAGTAGGCGTGCTCCCAGACATCGATTCCGAGCAGCGGCACGTCCGTCTGCATGATCGGCGAGTCCTGGTTCGGGGTCGAGTAGACGGCGAGGCCGGTCCCGTCGTAGACGAGCCAGCTCCAGCCTGAGCCAAAGCGGTTGACGCCGCCGTCGTTGACCGCCTTCTTCAGCTCGTCGAGGCTGCCGAACACATCGTCGATCGCCTCGCCGAGCGCGCCCTCGGGCTCGCCGCCGCCGTCCGGGCTCATGATCTCCCAGAAGAGCGAGTGGTTCGCGTGGCCGCCGGCGTTGTTGCGGATGACCGTTCGCTTGTCCTCGGGCAGCTCATCGAGGATTGTCAGGATGTGCTCGACCGAGGCGTCCTGCTCCCCGGTTCCCTCCAGCGCTGCATTCGCCTTGTCCACGTAGGCCTGATGGTGCTTGTCGTGGTGCAGGCGCATCGTCTGCTCGTCGATGTACGGCTCGAGCGCCGCGTAGTCGTACGGCAGCGGAGGAACTTCGAATGCCATGTGTCCTCCTCCTTCCTCTCGACTAGGAGCGAGGCTACCGCGTTCACGCTCCGGCGGCGCGGGGGGTGGTGGTCACGTGCGACCGGATCGGTTCGGCGAGCCGGGTTTGGAGGAGCGACGGGCGAAGCCCGCCGCTCCTCTGAACGACATCGCAGGCGACGTCGTCGGGGAGGCTATGCTCGCGCGCGTCCGGAACGAAAGGAGCAGGCGTGGCGACGCTCGCCTTCAACCATGAGGAGATCATCCCCCGGCAGCTGAAGCCCGAGCTGCTCGAGCTCGACGGCATCTCGCGTGAGAGCATCGAGGCGCACTACAAGCTCTACGAGGGGTACGTGAACAAGCGGAACGAGATCCTGGAGAAGCTTGGCTCAGTCGATCTCGGGGCAGCGAACCAGGTCTATTCGGAGTTCCGCGCGCTCAAGGTCGAGCTCTCGTTCGCGATCGGCGGGATCAAGAACCACGAGATCTACTTCGACCATCTCGGCGGCGACGGTGGCGCCCCGAGTGGGCCGATCGGGCGCCTGATCGAACGCGACTTCGGCTCCGTCGAGGACTGGGCCCGCGACCTGAAGGCGAGCGGCATGGCCGGACGAGGCTGGGCCTGGACCGCCTACGACTGGGACGAAGGCCGCTTGTTCAACTACGTCGGGGACGCCCAGAACACGTTCCCGATCTGGAATGCGGCCCCGCTCGTCGCGCTGGACGTCTACGAGCACGCCTACTTCCTGGACTTCCAGACCGACCGCGGCTCCTACATCGACGCCTTCTTTGCGAACCTCGACTGGGGCGTCGTAAACGACTGGGTCAGCCGGTATCAGATAGCCGTTTGATCGGGCTAGCCGGCCAGCCAGTCGCGCAGCTCGGTGTGGCGCGGTAGCGCGCGCCCGTTCTCGAGCTCGGCTCGCAGCTCCCCGACCGTGCCGAACCGCTCGGCGAGCACCTCGTGGTCGTGGATTGTCTCGAAGTTCACCTGCCGCGAGAACAGGAAGTCGCCGTCGTCGAGCGGGTAGGTCTCGAGGGTTTCCCTCAGCGCGAGCCGGACCGAATCCTCGACGAAGCGCGCATGTGCGTGTGCCTGCTCGACGACGTGGAGCTCGTCGGGCCGCTTGAGCAGGCCGTAGACCGGAGCGCTCATCGAGCCCTCGACGATCCTGACGAGTTGCTCGGCGTTCACCGGCTCATCCGTACCGACGTAGAGCCTCCCGCGGCCGCGCTGGTTGTGCGTGGCGAGCGGAACGAGCTCGAGGATCCGCTCGATTTCCGCCTCGTCGAAGCCGGCCGCCTCCAGACGCTCGCGCGAGCTTTCCCGCACGAGCCCCTGCGCGCACGGGCAGGCGTTGATCCCGGTCGCCTCGACCCCGACGACTCGCCGGGTCGCGCGCTCCGACGCCGCTGCGAGCCCGATTAGCGAGACAAGCTCTTGGGTTCGCAGCCCGGTCACCGGCGTCCGCCGCTCGAGCGGGTACTGCGCGACGATCTCGACCTCCGCCCGCAGGGCGCTTTGGCGCTCGACGATCTGGCCGGCGATGTGTTCGGCGAGCTGCTCGACGAGGAGGGCCTCCTCGATCACGACCTCCTCGATCGCCTCCTCGAACAGCTCGGGGAAGCGCGACATGTGGACGCCCTTCTGCGAGGGATCCAGATCCACGGTGCAGTCGATGGCAGCGGCGATCAGCTTTTCGCTCTCGCCGTAGCGGATCCGGATCGCCTTCCGCACGCCGCTCACGCCCGCGCGCGAGAGCCCGATTCGCACGTCGGGCGGCGATGCCTGAAGATCCTGGAGAAAATGAACTTCGTCGCTCATCGCGAAGCAACCGTATCGAAGTGACCGAAGAATCCAGCTTCCCGAGACTCGTCTCGCTCGCCGCCCACGACTTGCGGACCCCGCTGGCGACGGTCAGCGGTTTCGCGAAGACGCTGATCCGGACCGAAGAGCTCGATGATCCGGCCTCTCGCTACGTGGAGATGATCGAGGCCGCGTCGGCGCAGATGGTCGAGCTGCTCGACGAGCTCGGGCTCGCCGCGCGCATCGAGTCGGGCCGCTACCAGCCGAGCCTGCGCGAGGCCGATACGCTCGAGCTCGCCCGCGCGGCGGCAGCGACGCTCGGCGAGGACCGGGTGCGAGTCGGCGGCGCGGGTGGCACGGTACGGGTCGACCTCGAGGCAACCGAGC
>WNFX01007555.1_pt1 | contig 10193 bp, 9 predicted proteins | sample 5400111 | NCBI WGS metagenome assembly WNFX01 (sample SAMN13153363, study PRJNA577476) | soil metagenome | isolation source: 40 cm soil or saprolite under grassland replicate 1 | place: USA:California | collected 2016-06-15 | reverse complement strand
AGACCGACCGCCGCCGCGAGAAGCAGATCGAGTACAATTCCGCGAACGGCATCACGCCGGAGAGCATCAAGAAATCGATCGGCGACATCCTGCAGTCGGTCTACGAGCGCGACCACGTGCTGGTCGACGTCGGCGAGGCTGGCGAGGAGATCGCGATCGGCCACAATCTGCAGGCCGTGCTGAAGGATCTGGAGAAGCGCATGCGCGCCGCGGCGGGCGACCTCGATTTCGAGGAGGCGGCGCGGCTTAGAGACGAGATCCGGCGGCTCGAGGCGACGCAGCTCGCGGTGGCCGACGATCCGCTGGCGCGCCAGCAGGCGATCGAGGACCGCGCCGGCGCCTACGCGGGCTCGCGCAAATACGGCCGCGCCGCGAATCTGCCGATGCGCGCCTTATCCTCCCCCGGCAAGGGGGAGGTCGGCGCGCGCAGCGCGCCGGGAGGGGGTCCTGATCCCTCCCCGTCAGGGGAGGGTGCCGCGCGCAGCGCGGCGGGTGGGGCCCGCCCCCGCAAACCCAATCTCGACGAAATGGGCCCCGGCCCCAGCAAGGAATCCGTGCCCTACCGCCCCGGCCCGGGCGGCGCCGCCCGCCCCCGCTCCACCGCCGGCAAGGGCGGCACGCGGGTGTGGAGGGGGAAGAGGCGGTAGAACAGATTTCGTGAGTACGATGCCAAGGGCGCGGGTTGTAACATTTCGATCCCAAACGATGGGACAGATCGCAGATCTGATCCACGACGAGGGTCTGAGCTGCCAAGCAAGTCAAGACATTCTGTCGTTCCTTGCTGGAACGCTTGTTCGATATCAGGACGAGGGTATCGAACTAATACCAAATATCCTATTCTGCGAGGATGCCGATTCAGCACTGAAAACCTTTCCGGGGGCCGTGAGGTATCAAGTAGGGGCTGCGCCGCTCACTTCAGATTCGGTGAATCGCATCCTAAAGGAGTGTGCACCACTGACCGTCGGCGGCTGGTGCATCTACATCGAGAGGACAAGCACCACCGATCTTAAGTATGGTGTGTTCAACTACCTGCAGTTGCCGACCACCATTCCGCTTGCAGAAGCCATTTCTCTCATGCCAGATCTGTTCTGCGTACTTGTGCGCAGGACGAGCCCAAGTACGATCGAAATCAGGGGTTCAAAAGGTAACAGCCTGTCCTTGATCTTTTCGACAGTAAGGGAACAGCCGATCCAATCCGATCCGATTAGCGCTTTCGCGATAGACTGTTGCCTGGATCTTGGTAACGCCGATGATTTTCGCATTTACTTTCAGCGTCTCCTCGAGCAGGCGTTGACGAGATCCCATGGAACGATTCTCGCGACGACACGATCGAATAATTTGAGGGGCATCAGTGAACTCAAGGATGCGATTCCTGTAGTTCCGAAGCTCGATATATACGCGGCGTTTATGGGATATCGCGAGATAGGCTCAGCGGAATCCATTGTCACGCTTCAAAATCGCGAAAGCCTCTTAACGGGGCTGCTCCACTGTGATGGGATCGTTATGTTTAATACTCAAGGCTGTGTCATTGCCTATCGTGTGTTCTACCGGCCAGGGTCCCAAGATCCCGTTCGTGCGGAACCTTTAGCCGGGGGCACCCGCCGCAGGGCTTTTGAAGGAGCGAAAACTCTTGTCGGCAGTAGTTTGGTATCAATGCTCTTCAGGTCACAAGACGGCCTGACTCTCCACTTCAGGAGCGGACGATGACTAACGGCCAGAACGTCGCTTTGTGGGAGCCCCGGGCAATAGTGCCCGTTTCGGATCATACGACGAGCATTCCGGAAATTGTCGGGTCCGCAATACAGTTGCGAGACCGTGAAAGGACACAAATCACAACGAATTTGGAAGCAGGAAATTATGAGGTCGTAGCTACTTTTGTATGGCACCGGACAATGACGCTCTTGAAGAGACAACTTGCCAAGCTCGGAAACGAGTTCATTGCAGAACTACTACAGAGGCCTGACATCGATGAGCAAACCGAAATTACGGCAGCCATTTCCGAGACAGAAGCAATTTCACTTGCACGTGATCTTGGCATCATTACGCCAACGCAGGCCATGCGGTTGGTCCATTCGCAAGAAGTCGTCAATCATTTCGCAAGTATGAGCGGCGACGAAACGCCTGCTGACGATGCGACCATGACACCGGAGGAGGCAATGGCCTGCCTTCGTGTCTGCGTGCAGGGTATTTTGGGACATGAAAGCGTGGCGGTTGCCGAGGACTTCGCCGCGTTTCGGAGAAGTCTAGAATCACGAACCTTTACAGTAGGCTCTCCCGAAATTCGTCGTCTGCAGCAATCGCCTTATCTGTTCGTCCGCACTGCAGTAAGCGTGTTGCTATCCGTCATTAGAGGTGGAAAAGGAGCTCAGCTCGAACATGCCGCACGAAACGCGATGCTCATCATACCCATGCTTTGGGAGAGGCTAAAAAAACCTGAACGTTGGCAAATTGGCCACGCTTACGCTGCGGAATTTAATGAGGGGAAGAAGGACTCTGTTAGAGCTCTTCATGCCGTGCTCCTCGCAGTCAAAGGGTTTGATTATGTTCCTGAGAACTTGCGGTCTACCACCTTCTCGCACGTTGCCAGCAGTGTCATTGCGGCCCACCAGGGCATGAATAATTTTTACAATGAGCCTGGTCCAATGCGAGAGTTGGCAAATTTGGGGAGCTCAATACCCGGACCCGCGTTACCTATTTGTATTACTGCTGCACTGTGTGTGAAATTGGGAAATCCATATGGAGTGTCTTGGGAAGCCGAGCCAGCAGCCGATCGGGTACTCAGCAGCATTTCGAAAGATCGTTGGATTTATTATCTCGACGGACGGCTTGAACATGATTTGATAATCTTGCCCAAACTCTTGCAGGATAAACCATTGCGTATTTGGATTTCCCTAATTCGGTCCTTAGAACTTGATCCTTCAGAGATTATTAGCAAAGATGTTCGGGCTCTGCTGGTTGCGACCAATGCGGGCAGAGCTGCAAATGTGAGCGACATTGCTACAAAAATGCTTCGTGCGACTTCCTGAGCGCAGCGATGGCGGCGCCGGCGATCGCGCTGGTCGAAGTATCGAAACTGTTCCGGGACGATTTGCTGATCGAGATCGAGGCAGTGGCGGCGGGTCCTTCCTGACATGGTCTTCCCGGAAGCCGCGTAGCGGCTATCCGGGATCCATGATCACCGACCGCGCCAGTCTCGCGCGACCCGTGGTCATGGGTCCCCGCTTTCGCGGGGACGACGAGCGGATATTCCTGGACCCCGGATCGGCGGCGCAGCGCGCGCGCTGCGCCTGTGTCCGGGGAACGCCGCATTTGGCGCCCAGTGGCCCCTCACCCCGACCCTCTCCCCGCACGCGGGGAGAGGGAGTCACTCCGCCGGGGCGACGGCGGCATCGGGCTGGTTGCTGCGTTTGAGCGCGTCGGCGACGAAGCCCGAGGCCTTCATCTCTTCGACGAATGTTTTCAGATAGGCCGCGGCGGCCTCGCGCGGGCGCGGCGTGCCCATCGCCTGGCGGATCTCCATGAAGCGGCCGTCCATCACCCGCACGTCCGGATTCTTCTTCGCGTAAGCCGCGATCGGCTGCTTCACCCCGGCCGCGGCCTCAAGTTTTTGCTCGAGGAACAGCTTGACCCCGTCCTCGCCGCGCACGAGCTCTGCGTGTTTCAGCGTGCGCGTGAGAAACAAATCGTAGGCCGAGTTCTTGATGACGCCGATGCGCACGTCCGCACGGTCGACGTCGGCGACGGTCTGCAGCGGCGAATTCTTCGGCACCAGATAGACGCCCTCGATGATCACGTAGGGCGCCGTGAACGCAATCTCGGCGGCGCGCACCGGCTCGATCGCCAGAAACGCCACGTCCCAGGCGCCGTCTTTCAGTGCCTCGAACACCTTGCCGGCGGCACTGAACGGCACGAACTCGAGCGCGAGCCCGGCGCGCCGCGCGAGCTCGCGCGCGAGATCGACCGTGACGCCGCGCGGCGCGTCCGCGGTGCCCTGCGCCAGCACCGGATTGCCGAGGTTGATCGCGGCCCGCAGCTTGCCGGTGGGCGCCAGCTCTTTGACGACGTCGGGCGGGACCTTGCTCACGATGCTGCCTTTCTGGGCTGGATCGCCGGGCGGTTGGGCGAGCGCCGCGAACATGCCGGCGAGGAGGAGCATCGCGGCGCACGTATATCGCATGACGCGCACCGTATAGCACGGAGCGTGTCCCGGGCGCAGCGCAGCACGAAGTGTTGGCTGTGAACCGGGACCCAGTTTGCTTTTGCCGAAGGCTGGACCCCGGATCTGCGGCGCAATGCACGCAAGTCGGATGTTTCCGACTTGCGAATTTTATAATTTGCCGGAACTCGGGAACACCCGAGTTCCGGTGCATTGCGCCTTGTCCGGGGAACGGGACCTCGCGCGGCTATTCCCCGAGCACCGCCACCACAGTGTGATTGCTCGGCTCGACCAGCAGCACCTTGTCGCCGACGGTGTTGTAGCGGTAGCCCTTCATCTCCGGCATTTGCGCGATGATCGCATCCGGCAGCGCGCGCAGGTCGGCCGAGCTCGGCAGCCGCATGCTCGGCACGGCATAGGCCTCCGGCGGCGCGGTGCCCTTGGGCGGCGCGGTCTTGGCATCCTTCACGCTGGCGACGATCGCGCGCTTCTGCTCATCGGAGAGGTTCTTGAACGTGAAGGCGAGGATCGGCAGGTGATCCTCCGCGTCGTTCTTGGCGGAGAATTTCGCCGGCACGGTCTGCGAATCCTTGTCCGCGCCGGGCGCGGCGAGCGCGCCGTTGACGAAGGCGGGCCCGCTCTGCGGCATCTGCACGGACTTGGGCTCCGCCGGCGCGACCTGCTCCGGCTTGGGATCGTTGGCGTCCTTCTGCTGGGTGTTCTGCGCCGACGGGTTCTGCTCCGCCGGGGCTTTCTGCGCCGCGGCAAAGCCGATGCCGCCGGCAAGGAGCAGCGCGACGGCGGCGGTGTGCAATAGCTGATTTCGCATGGGCGGCCTCCGGAGTGGGTTCGCGGAGAAAACGCGCGAAGCCGCGTTCGCGTTGCAGCGAATTTTTCGAAAACGCCGCGTTGCCGCGGGGCGCAACGCGCGCCGCATGCGATCAATGCCGCCGCGCCTGCACGAGGTAGCCGCGGATCGTGGTCTCGCCGAGCTCCTTGCAGGCCTCGAGCCGGTGCAGCCCCTCGACCAGGACGAAGCGTTTGCCGTCCGGCCGCACCAGGATCGGGGTCTGCTGGCCGACTTCCAGCATGCTCTCGGCGATCTCGCGCACCCGCGCGGGATCGAGCGTCGCGCGGCGCTTCACCGGCACGTAGATGTCCGCGATCGGAAAAATCTCGGTCTTCAGCATGCTCCGCTCTATTGTAGCCGGGATGGAGCGAAGCGTAATCCGGGATTGCGCGCCGCATATTGTAGCGGGATGATCCCGGATTACGCGCCGCATTGCGGCGCTCCATCCGGGCTACGGGAAATAGCGAGAGCCGATCGATGTCCAGCGAAGCACCGGGCCTTCCGGAGCTGCACCGGGTTCCTCCGGACGAGAAACAGCCGGATGTGATCGCGCTGCACGGCTTCATCCAGACGCTCGACTCGTGGCGGCATCTGGCGCCGAAGCTCGCCGCGCACGGCAAGAGAGTATGCCTGTTCGACCTGAAGGGCCACGGCGGATCGCCGTGCCCGGCGGACGGCAAATATTCGCTCGAGGATCACGCCGCTCCGATCCTCGCCTTCATCCGCGACAACGACTTGCACGGGCTGACCCTGATCGGTCACTCGTTCGGGGGCGGAATTGCGCTGCTCGTCGCCATCCGGCTCGCGCAGGAAGGCAAGCGCCGGTTGGCCGCGCTGGTCCTGATCGACAGTTTCATCGATCCGGGAGCATCTCGCACCCGGCTGCTCCGCGCGTTCGGGCTGCTCGGCGGACCGATCGTCGCGCCGCTGTTGCGATGGGAGCCGCTGGCGCGATTGGCGGTGAAGACGGGGCTGTGGATGCTATGCCGGCATCCCGAGCGGATCGAGGAATCCGCCGTCGAAGCCTATGCGGCCAACCTGCGCCAGCCGGATCACGTCCAGGCGGTGCTCGAAACCGGCAGGCGCGCCACCGACGCCGAATACGCCGAGCTCCAACAAAACTTACACCTCGTCGATGTTCCGACCTTGATCGTCTGGGGTCGGCAGGATCGGCTCGTGCCGTTCGCGTCGGGCGCAGACTTGAAGCAGAAGCTCCCAAACGCGCAGCTGCTTGCGATCGAGGACTGCGGCCACATCCCGCAGGAAGAGCAGCACGCGATCGTGGCGGAGAAGATTGCGGCTTTCGTATCCGCGCCGGGCGCACCGAATTTGTGAACGCCGGTTTTGGCGGCGATTCTCCCGATTCTCACGTTCCGGGGCGGTGTCATGGTGCGGCGCCGCCCGCGCGCGCCGCAGCGCGAAACAATCTTGCTGGGATCCTGCCGGGTTCGGGCGCTTTTTCGGAACCCGATTGCCCGATTCGCCATTGACCTTTGCGCAAATTGGCGTCCGCCGCCGTACCGCGGCGCGACCCGCAATGGTGGAATTTGGCATGAGCTTTCTGTCGAAGGCATTTCGCCGCAAGCCCAACGGCCTGCCGCCGTGGGCGGCGCTGGATCAGGAATCCCTGCGCATCAGTGCGGCGATGCAGCACGTCCAGGACCACGGCAATCTCGATTCCTTCCCCGGCAACCAGAACGAAAAGCTGGCGCTGATGCTGACTGCGAGCCGGCAGGGGCTCGTCACCTGGGATCGCGAGCATCAGCGCTATGAGCTGACGAGCCTCGGGCGGGAGCGCCTGGGCATGGGCCGTGCTCTGCGGCAATCCGGCGGCCCGATGAACCTGCGGCCGGCGTCCGCGACGCCGGTCGGCCGATCGGCGGCGCTCGGCTCGGGTGCGATCGTGGCGGGCATTGCCGGCGTGGCTCTCGGCGCGGCCGCCATGGCTTTGCTGCCGGGGAGTTCCTCGAAAGCTCCGCCGCGCGACCAGGCGGCGGTGACGACGGCCGCCAAACCTGCCGACACCGGCAGCGCACCGCCCCAGACCCAAGCGCAGGCTCCGGTGCCGCGCCCGGAGGAAGCTTCGGTTGCGCCGCCGCAGGCCAATCCGGAGCAGGCGCGCAACGCGCCGGCGCCGGCTAGCCCCAAAGCCGAGCCGCCCAAACCGGAAGCCCAGCAGCAAGCGGGCATGCATCCGGGCCAGGCAGGCGCGATCGAAGGCGCGCTCGCGCAGCAGCTCACGCTCGCCGCCGAGCCCGCGCCGGCTGCATCCGGAACGACTGCAAACACGACCGCAAACGAGCCCAAAGCAACCAACGAAACCGCAGCCGCAGCCGCAACCGAGCCCAAGCCGCCGGCTCCGTCGCAGGCAGCGCCGGCGACCGGGGAGGTCAAGCCCGCGCCTGCGCCGAAGCAGCCGCCGCCGCGCCGGAGCGCCGAACGCGCACGGGCCCACGAACCGGCCCCGGCCCCGGCCCCGGCCGCGGCCCCGGCCGCGACCCCGGCACCGCCGGCTCCGGCCCGAACTGCCACGTCACAGTCGACTCCGGCGGACGTGCCGGCTGCCCAGGCGACGCCCGCGCCCGACCGGACGTCCCGCCGCACCGCTGAACGCACGCGAACGCCGCCGCCCCCCGCGCCCGACGCCGCCAATCCGGAGCAGCCCGGCTTTGCGCAGTCCACGGGTGAGAGCGGACGCGCGACCAACAAATCGAGCCGCGACCGCGAGGCCGCGACCGAGCAGACGTCTCGCCGCACCGCTGAACGGACACGGACGCCGCCGCCCGCGCCCGACGCCGCCAATCCGGAGCAGCCCGGCTTTGCCCAGTCCACCGGGGAGAGCGGACGCGCGACCAACAGATCGAGCCGCAACCGCCAGGCCGCGACCGAGCAGCGGCAAAGCTCGAACGTGACCGAGCCGCGGCAAAGCTGGAGCGACAGCAAGCGAAAATCCGGAAAAAGCCGTCGCGAGCGTGTGGAACAGGACGAAGGCGAACCCGAGCAGGGCGTGATCGTCCGCCGCTCCGAGGACGAAGAGGCCTCGCCGTTCGTGGCGATGCGACGATACCGCGGCGAGCCGAGCAGGCGGTCGGGCGGCGAAGAGGAACGGCCTGGCTTTGCCTACCGGGAGGCGCCGTCATCGCCTTTCGGCAATCGCGAGGGCCCGCGTCGATTCGGCCTATTCGATTGGCTGTTCCGCTGAGGATCTAAACAAAATCGTAGCCCGGATGGAGCGCCGCGAAGCAGCACGCAATCCGGGCTGCACACCATCGAACTGTCATTCGCAAAACATCACTTGCGCAGCAGCGAACCCGTCGTTCCGGCGATGGAGCCTGCGGTCCCGGTGACCGTGCTCACGGCTCCGCCGGACGACACGCCCTCCGTGCCGGACGATGTGATCGAGGACGCATCGGATGCGGTGGACGAGGCGGCGGAAACCGACTCGGATGTCACGAACAGATGGAACGGCGTGTTGTTGGTCAATGGTCCGATGGGCGACGACCGCGCCGATACCGACATCGTCGCAGCGGGCGCCGCGTTGGCGAGATGGGGGAGCGCCCCGGTCGAGGGCACCGCGAGCGGCACATTCGGCAGAAGCTTGGCGGGGTCCAGGAGATCCGCGATCGACGGCAGGGTGAAGGCCGATTGCGGCGCCGACTGCGCGGCCGGCGTGCCCCAATCCGCGGGCGCATAGGCCGGCGACGCATAGGAATAGGTCGCGAAATAATTGCGGTTGAAATAGTCCTCGTAGCGCGCGAAGCCGCCCTGCGGCGCGGAGGATTCCGCCGGAGCGGCCCGACCGCCGGGTTCGGGTCGAGGCGCCTGCGCCTCGATCGGCCTCGATGCGGCGGGATCGGACACGCGGGCGCTCGCTTCGCCTTCGTACGATCCGCGATTCCAAGCAAACGCGACTAATGCGAGCGCGCCGCCGAGCGCGAGCCCTGCCCAAAGACGCCGGATTCGGAACGTTGCCCCCGCTGCCCGCATGTGCCCCCTGCCCGGCTGTCTCCCGTCGCCAGTATCGGGCTCCTTCGCGCGCCGTCAAGCGGTGGGCCGAAGGCCCACCGTCCCCGCGGAAAGCGGGGACCTCGACCGGCAAACTGGGTGCCGGATGGCGTGGCTTCGCCGCTCCATCCGGGCTACGGCTCCGCCAGGAACTTGCGTACCGTATCGACGAACGTATCGAGCTGGTCGTGATGCACCCAGTGCCCGGCCTTTTCGAACAGCACCACCTGCGCGCTGTTGAAATGCGCGGCGCGGCCGTCCTCGGCCGGATTGGAAGCCCAGCTCTCCTTGCCGTAGACCAGCAGCGTCGGGCAGGCGATCCGCGCCCACAGCTCCTCGAGCTCGGCCTGGGTCAGGTCGTAGGGCGGCCAGACCCGGACGTAATTGTCGAATTTCCAGCTGTAGGTCCCGTCCTCGTTCTGGTTGACGCCGTGCTGGGTGAGATGCCGCGCCTGCTCCGGCGAGAGATGGCGGTTGGCCTCCTGCATGCGCTTGAACGCGTCCTCGATCGAGGCGTAGCGCCGCGACAACCGGCCCGCGAGCTCGCGCTGCAGCTCGACCCAGCGGGCCATGCGCGCGGCGATCGGTTTGACCCCACGCTCCGCCAGCACTTTCGGCGAGGGGCCGAGGCCCTCGATCGCCACGAGCTTGCTCACGTTCTGCGGAAACACGCCGGCGTAGCGCAGCGCGATGTTGCCGCCGAGCGAATGCGCCACGATGGTCGCGGGCGCGAGCTGCTGCTGATGGATGAGCTGCGCGAGATCGTAGATGTAGCCCGGCATGTTGTAATAGCCATCGGTCGACCATTGGCTGTCGCCGTGGCCGCGCAGGTCGGGCGCGATGACGTGCCACTCGTGCCGGAGCCGGGATGCGACCCAGTCCCAGTTGCGGCAATGGTCGCGGCCGCCGTGCAGCAGAATGAGCGGCGGCGCGCCCGGATTGCCCCAATCGACGTAATGCAGGCGCAGACGCTGGGAGAAATACACCCGCGAGGTCGGGCCGGAGGCTTCGTAGTCGAGCATGGAGGAAATCCGGATGGGAATGCGCCGGTGCCCTAGCACGGTTTGCGCCAAAACGCGCGTCTTCCGCAGGTTCGAGGCCGTGCTTAGATTCCGTGGATGGCGAACGATCCGCGCCCCGATCAGGTCGAGGTCGAGGTCATCTGTCCCCGCTGCGGCTATC
>WNFX01020147.1_pt1 | contig 10195 bp, 6 predicted proteins | sample 5400111 | NCBI WGS metagenome assembly WNFX01 (sample SAMN13153363, study PRJNA577476) | soil metagenome | isolation source: 40 cm soil or saprolite under grassland replicate 1 | place: USA:California | collected 2016-06-15 | reverse complement strand
ACAGCGAAAGGCTCAAAGCGGTAGGCCGGCATATCAAGCGCGGTCTGTTGCTCTACGGTCCCCCAGGGACCGGCAAAACGCTCACCGCTATGTATCTGGCAAATCAAATGCCCGGACGCACCATCCTGCTGCTCACAGGGCGGGCAGTTGGGCTGCTCGAACAATCATGCAAGATGGCACGCCTGCTGCAACCGGCCACCATTCTCCTTGAGGATGTCGACCTGATCGCGGATGAACGCACGCAGCAGGACGCCGGCTGTAACGTCCTGCTCTTCGAGCTGCTCAACCAGATGGATGGACTGGCAGACGATGCCGATGTCCTGTTCCTGCTCACTACGAACAGACCGGATATCCTTGAGCCAGCCCTGGCCGCTCGCCCGGGACGCATTGACCAGGCCATCGAGATCCCACTCCCAGACCACGCTTGCCGCAGGCGACTCTTTGATCTGTACGGGCAGGGTTTGACGCTACGGCTGGAACGCCTCTCAGAGCTAATCGAGCAGACAGAAGGCGTGAGCGCAGCATTCATCCGCGAACTGATGCGCAAAGCCGCGCTCTTCGCTGCCGAGGAAGGCGACATGATCATCGTCGAAGACCGCCATATCGACGAAGCGTTAAAGGAGCTCGTCTTTGAAGGCGGTGAACTGACGAAAAGGCTCCTTGGGGCAAGCAGAGCATTCTAGCACAGGTGGCGTCGCTTTTGCGAAGAAGGTGAAACAGGACTACAACCTCGCTCTCATGCGCGTAAAACCCAGCAGACTATTCCCTCAGGAGTAGCGACGAGCATTTGTGAGCTCAGGCAAGTCCATCCACATGGGGACGTAGACGTATTGCTGAGGCATTGACCACCATCTATGGCCACCGCGTTGCTAGCCCTGCCAGATCGAGGCCGTCATGCGCCGGAACAATCTGTGGGAGCAAGTGCCTGAGCCTGACCAGCCTCGTCTCGCAGGTGAACCTCTTGCGTACCACACCATCTGGATGAGAGATGGACGCGTTGATGAGAAGCAACTGCTGGCTTGCATCAGGCATAGATTGGCCCTCAATCTCGGTGGCAATGCAGAAGCATCACTGTTTGTCTTACAAGATCAGGTCTGGGAGCCCTTGCAACGCAATGTCTACTTGTGGAGCCGGCTCATACAAACTCGCGAGGTAGGTAAATGGCTCCTGAGAATTCGCGTTGCACTCGCGCATAGTCTACTGTTACAATCCCACTGGTGGGCTATACTGAATCGCCTCCACCAAATGATTCGCGGTAATCAATTCACTTTGAGCGAGGTCAGCAATTGTTAGTGCCAACTTTAACATACCATTTTGTAGTTAACTGCTTCAGAGGCGTTATAGATACATAAGTACTAGATTTACCTTTCAGCTAGATTCACTCATCAGCTTGCTGTATAATTCCTCCACAAAATATATGTAAATTTCCTATAACTTTGCTTTTTGCTTGCTATCTTTGGAGAATGTGTGTATGAGCGCAAGTCGTCTTTTTGCTCCTGCTACGTCTGCTCTTAGTATTCTAGAAGAGTATCACAAAGATGTAGAAAGCAGGTTAAAGTCTTATGGACTAGGAGACGATGAACGAAGCCAAATTATTACTGATATCTACGCGAAAGACGACATTTACTTTTCTCTCAACCGCCCCTATGAGCACATCGAAACCAGCTTCACAGATTTCTGTAGAGAACGAAAACTCCATACATGTTTGCCTGACATGTTACCTTTGTTTACCAAAGGAAACCTCTATAAACATCAGCAACAGGCAATTGATAGTATACAAGCCGAACATACTACTATTATCTCGACAGGTACTGGAAGCGGTAAAACAGAATCTTTCCTCATTCCTATCTTGCATCACTGCCTCGTGCAAAAGAATAACCCTATTTGTGGCATAAAAGCAATCGTTCTCTATCCTTTGAATGCCCTCGCAAATGATCAGATTCGCCGCATTACTATGGCAGTGAAAGGAAGAGATATAAGAGTAGGATGCTTCGTTGGGGCAACTCCTACAAACGAAAAAAGAAAACCCAGTGACCCAGAAGAGCTATGCATCAGCCGTCAGGAAATGATAAATAATCCGCCAGACATACTCATCACTAATTACGTGATGTTGGATAGACTCATCACTATACCGGAAAACCGTGTTATGTTTGAGTGTTCGGAATTTACTCTCAAGTATATTGTCGTAGATGAAGTACATTACTTTCGTGGAACAAAGGGAGCAAATCTCAGTCTCCTGTTAAGGAGACTTCGTACTTTGTGTAAACAACCTTTAGTGCAGATTGGGGCAAGTGGTACATTACGCCGAAGTGGTGGGTACTTCCCCGATGGTAGACAGGACAGCATTGAGAAATTTGCTCGTCTTATTTTTGGAAATGAGGCTGTGACTAGAAACGGTTTTGAGCTTATTGAGCCTAGATTTAAGGAATTCGAACAAGATGGTCAGCTAGAACCTCTCCCACTAACAGACGATATCGATGGTAGCTCATCTTTATATGAACTGAGCAAATCAGAGACTAAGAAGTTATATGAACAACTTTCTCAAAGAACCCTGGAGTATGAACATGAAAAGGAGTACCGCAAAAGTAACGATCTTAAGAAACATCCTATGCATCACTTCGCAAGTCACAACCAGTTCATAGTTATAATGCGTGAAAAACTGGAAAAAGGGGCCTGTACATTCAGCGAACTTGTTGAGTTGTTTCGTCAACTTTACCTGGATATACATAATCAAGAACCAGATAATCCAAAGTTGGTTGTTGAAGCGTATTGGAGTTTGATCAACTACCTCAATCATAGATGTGAAGAAAAGAAAATACCGTTAATTCTGGATTACCGTCTGCACCTTATCCTGGGCAATGTTGGAGATTCGCTCACGCGTTGTCTACTTTGTAGACGATACCATGATGAGAGGTGTCCAAGATGCAGGCATTGTGGAAATGCTCTTTTGTTCATAGTAAGCAAAGAGCGTCCTGACCTGTGTGTCGCTTACCTTGCAGGACAAGAATTGTTTCCAACTGCTCCACCCGGGCGGCGTACATTTACAGTGCTGGTAGGGGTATCTTCTGAACACATACAGTCGCCTGATACCCCCTTTCACCGTTTTGCCTTAGAGCCGGGTTTGAATGTTACCACCGATGAGGAAAGCTATCTTCTTCGACCCACGAGTGATGAGGAAAATGGTGTTCTGCTTCGATTGCCTCACAATAAGCAAGAAATGGAAGCATTACTCCCGAGTGAGCCACGGCTGTACTGGCATAATGTTTTGAAAGTAACAGATGCACTGGTTGTTCGACCTGAAACAAAAACATCTAATAAGCTGCTAGGGTTTATCGACAATAAAGAGCGCGCTTCTAGTATCAAGCTCCGTCTCAATGATGAAATTGCTGAACGTACACTTACAGCATGGGCTACAAGCATATGGACAGGAGCAGTGAAGCTTGACCTTGTAAAAGCATTCGAGATGCTACAAAACGAAATACCATCAAATACTGGAGACGATGAAGGGGAACATAGTGCTACTGTACCTCTACATGAGATGCCATTCTGGTTTGCACGAATGCTTACCTATGTAGATGAGTATGACACCTGGAAAGTATCCATAGACAATTCTCTTTATCTACAGCCCTTTGAGTATGAGTTGCTACATGAGATTATGCTCCGTGATGGTGCGATTGACAGAAGAAGCTTTTGGAAGGGCGAGACTAGGTTGCTGAAGCATTTTCACCTGGAGAAGTATCGAGTAGAGACAGAGTATGGTGTTGGGCTGAAAAGTGCTAATGAACTAAAATATAACATTATCTCTTTAGGCGAGCAGGGGCGCCTCTACAAAGAATTTGTAGAGCGAATGAACGCAGCCAACATCAACATCAAGGAAATGCTAGATGCCCTGGCTACACGTGACCTACTCGTACAGAAGAAAACACCTGGTGGCATACCATTTTATCAGCTTCATCCTAAACACGTAATCATAGAAACTACTACGACCTCGCAAGAATGGGAAAGCACCTTTGCAACTGTCGAATGTCATACTGCTGACTATAGTGATATAGTTCGTTCAGAGATAGAAACTCGTTTCAGCGAGAATAAGATACAGACGTTAATATGCACACCCACCCTGGAAATGGGTGTTGACATAGGCAGCTTATCAAATGTGCTACTAATTGGCTTTCCACCGAGTCCTGCAAACTATGCACAGCGTGCAGGTCGTGCAGGACGTAGCGACAAGAGTCGTCTTGCCACTATTGTTGTATTGTCTTCACCGGAGGACACACATGATGAATACTATTATGCGATGCCGTATAAAATGATTGACGGAGCAATCACGCCACCACAATTCACACTTACTAATTTTGGCTTGCTAACTAAACATGTGCACGCATATTTACTGGCTGGTGCAAAAAGTTGCTCGCTCTTATCGAATTCTACCGCACTGAGAAAACGTATCAAGGATTTTATTGACCGTGATGAGCTCCATCTACAGAGTGAACTTGGTAAAGATTATGTAAGATTAGCAGTGTATCTGGACAATAATTGTCAAGCAGCGCTTAAGTTGTTTCCAGGAAGAATAGTCTTTTGTAGTGGCCGTGCTGTTAGAGTTGACGAGAATCAACCAAAGGGAGTATATGAGACGCGAAGTGATCCAGCAGGCAAAGAATTTCGCTCCTACAGTTATGTCGTATCAGATGAAAAAAACGAGGTACAGGTAGAGAGGAAGCGCGACCCCGATACCCGCTATCGCTTATCACGCTTTCTTGATTTAAAGGGGCCAGTGCATACGTTGGAAATTCAAGGCCCATTGTACTGCCGCGTGTACTTTGTGCGTCAAGGCAAACTCTTCTTCATTAACGAGGGGAGTATCCAACAACCGGGCCAACCTTTTCTGTCTCTGAGAGACGATAAAGGTGACTACCGTTTCGGTACCTGTCTCGAACGTGACGGTTTGCTGGTTCGTTTTGCTGACCAGATTCTTGCTCCGAGCATGAAAGCAAATTTCCTGGCGGCGTTATTACATGGCATACCTGACTACTTTGATCTGGATGATAGAGAGTTACGGGTAGCTCAAAACCTACAACTGTATCCTCCAGTTGACTATGAGTCTATTAAGAGGAGTTGTTTCTTCATCTATGGACATGACGAAAGTGGCCTCGTGCCATTTGAGGATATCTTTGAACATTTCGACGAGATGCTAGAGAGGACGTTACATACTCTTCAAACTTGCTCATGCGGCAAAGAGGGATGTTATCTCTGCCTTTTCAGCCTCAATTCGCGCTCACTTGCAGGAAGAATTTCTCATCCAGGAGTAGTAGATTGTTTATCTGTATATCTTCGCCAGGCGCGTCTCAAACCACATATTACTCCAGCAAAGGAAGTAATGACGCAGATGGATAGTATACTCACCCTCTCATTGCATAAGGATCAATGTCGCATACTGGTCGAGAATACTGTGACAGGGAGACGTGTGGAATATAAAAGAGAGGAGACAAGGGAGGATGTGAATACTAGAGTATATACTGCTCTACGAGAAGTGTTAGAGCGACAATGGGAAAATGGTGCTCGCACAGTGAAAATACGTTGTAATGTGGATTACATTTGTGAGCAGTTGCGGGGTGAAAACGATGTGGGAAAAGGTCGTGAGGCTTTTTTCCATATGTGGCTGACGCGGCTCAAATGGCAAGCGTGGGAAATAGAGAAGGTATAGTTATGCCAGTAAAAATCATTCCTCATGATCTCCCGTTCAGGGGTGCGGGTGCAGAAGCTGAAAAGAGAATGTTAGACTTTTTGAAGTCCCTTCCTGATAGCTATTTTGTATTGCGTGAATGCAAGATAGGCTCGAGCGTTAATAAAAAAGCAAGCGGGTCACTTGAAGATAAGCCTGATTTTGTGGTCATAGGACCAGCAATTGGCGTGGTGGTTTTAGAGGTCAAGGACTGGAATATTTATACTAACCGTTTTGAATATGCAGATCAGTACTGGGTGCATAAAATAAACATTGCTGGAAATCGTGAAATGCTTAAAAATCCCTATGCTCAAGCCGCAGAATACTTTCATGCAGTGAATGAATTTTTACAGAAACAAAACTTTCAAAATAAGCTCTGGATTAGTAGTTTTGTTGCCTATCCCAAGCTCACTCGTAATGAATTTCAGAATATGTGTGTAAGTATGAATAAAGGTAATCCACAACAGGAGTTTATCTTTGACCTTCGTAAGACCTTGTTTTTGGATGATTTGCTGGTATATCGAGATGCTCCTCTCACATTGTTAGAGCGTTATGTTTCAATTGACTTAAAGGCTCATCAGAAACAAGTAGCAACCTATACGGAACAACAAGTGAGTGCAGGGGTAAGCTGTCTAGTTCCATCAGAAATGCGTGTTGGGGGACTACCAGATGTCACCGAAGCAGAAAGAACACTTGCACTTCTCGATGAGAAGCAACAAGAATGGGCATTCAATGAACTGACCGGAAAGCAATATCTATCGGACGTTGCGGGAAGTGGAAAAACAAATGTCCTGCTTTCACGAGCAATCTATTGGGCAAAACAGCACATCGTAACTGGGGGATGTCTTATCCTCGTTGTGACCTATAGCGAAGCACTTAGGATAGAGCTTGAACGGATATTTCAAGCCAAAATTACTGGTGATCCAGTATATGACTATTATCGCAGTAGGATACGCATTTATAATGTGGTTACTCTTATGGAAGAGATTTTGAAAGAAGGCATTGGTAAGAACTCCTTCGAGAGGTGGCATGCATCGTTTCTGACCTCTCATCAAGACAGGGAGTACATCGAGGAGATACTTCCAGAAAAGTGTATCGACCTGCTGATGGCAAACAAAAAGAGGTTTCAAATATATGATTACCTGCTTATCGATGAAATTCAAGATTTCAATACATGGTTTTTAGAGGTAACAATGAGCCTACTTAAAGACCGAAAGAACATTTTTGTTGTTGGAGACGTCGGGCAAAAACTCTTTGATCGTGACATTGAATGGGGAGAGTTTGATATTGTGAAGCAACGTGCAGAAATCCAGAGTCGATTTCTCATGTACCGTAGTCCTCGACCAGTGGCTAAACTGGCCTGGAAATTCCTCATTTTTGATAAAATTATTGAGCAAAATCTCAAAGAAGAAGGATACAAAACTGATATCAAACCCAGGAGCCACTTCATGTACAAACCTGTGTTTATTCCTCATTCCACTGAAGAGGAGCTACTGCAACATATTTGTAATGATGTGCGAGAGCGTTTGTACACGGCACAGCCAAAGCAAATTCTGTGCATCGGTTTGAAGGATGGCATGGTGGGACATTTTCACCATATGCTCACTACAGCTTCTGTTCCTGTCCGTTGGGCAACTGAAGTCTCATCTAGCATAGGAAATTATGTAGTATTGGCTGACTATGTAGAGTCTAAAGGTTTGGAACGCGAATATGTGTACATTCTGGATGCAGATAGTTTGGCGGCGAAAAGTAGTCCGTTTGCGTCCGTAGAGCAAAACAAAGAAAAAAACAGGCGCGACCGTATTAAACTGTTTATCGCTCTGACACGCGGAATGCGCGAAGTACGGCTGTATTATATTAACCAACACCACACATTCATCCGCGAATTGTTGCATATACAATCCACGATGTAGGGTATCTCATGGAAGGGTATATCAAAGAAAAGCTTGAAGAAAAGGCGATTGTGGTAAGCAATTATTTGCATTCAGTGGATATCTTGCATACCTATCGTCTCTTGCAATATAGTATCAATTTTTCTCTACATCAAGGATGGAAGGAACATATCCTTTCGCTCTCATACAGCCCAAACAAGGGGCAGTGGAAACTCTACTCTGTGGATGAATGGGTAAAGAGAGTAATTATTCCCCTGGTGCAGCCTCTACTAGGTAAAGTCCCACATGTAACAAACAAACAAGAGGTCAAATCTACCAAAAATGTGCGGGGAGTGTTCTCTAGAGCAGTGCACTTTGCTGAGGCACTTACGTGCCTCGGCATCCTGGAACCCTTCGCAGAAGAATATATCGACTTCTCAGTCATTTGCGATTTTGCTCAACGAGGAGTTCAACTCGTACTAAATGATCCCAGGTGTGCTCACCTTGACCGCACACCGCTCCTGAAAATACTTGAACAACCTCCACAATCTAATTTTTGTGCAGCAAAGGAGTATCTATTTCAATGTCTGACGATATGCGGCGTTACAGAGAGTTAAGTGATAAGGCGAAAGAGCTTGAGGCTGAGGAAAAATTCGCTCAGGCTGCTGACCTGTATAAACAAGCATATGACTTGTATCCCAGTGCATTTGTTGCATCCAGGTATATCAGATGTCTCCGTAACCAGGGAAAATCTTTGGTGGCGGTTGACTTTGGACGCCAACTTCCTAAGCAGCTACTAAACGACAGCTTTGTACATAATGCAGTATCGTGGGCTATTTATGATGTTTATCTCAAGAAAGCTGAGAACATTGATGATAACGAGTTTAATGATGTAGGGCATGATAAACTGAGCAATTCTGATTTTGACGTCATACAAAAAAGGGCCCAGTATATCCTTAAAAAAAGTTCAGCTACAGACGACATTCTGCGTACCAGAACAGTCTTTGCTATCTGCAATGAGGCTAAGCAACGAGGCAAGCCGCAAGTAATGTATGATTTTGCTTGTCAACTTGATCCTGAGCGATTGTCTTCTGAACAGAAAGAATGGAACGGGCGAAAACTACCGTCAGATTATCAAAGATGGCTCTATATGATGGTTCGATCCCTGCTTGAGCTAAACCGCTATGATGAATGCATGGAGTTCGCTCGCAAGGGAAGTGAAAAGGTCCCTCGTGAGAAGTTGTTCTACTGGTGGCAGGCATGCATTAAAAAAGCTCTTGGGCAGGTTGAAGAAGCTCTCGGTGACCTTGAGCGTATCGATACACGTTTCCCCAAAGAATGGTACATTCAACGTGACATTGCTGATGGGTACGCACAGCTTCAAAAGTATGATGATGCATGGGTATGGTTTTGTAAAGCGGCTGACTGTCCAGGCGACAGGAAGGGTCGTTTCAAGATGTTTGAGCAAATGTCGATGCTTTTAGAACAACGTGGATGCTGGCAAGAAGCTTATGACCACCTACAACTTGCCTATGCAATTATAGAACAGGAAAAATGGGATCATCCTGCTGAAGTACTGCAAGGCAAGCTGGTTCAGTTCAGAAAGCGTCATGCAGCGCACATGACGTTTCCAACAAATACATCGATTGAAATAGGGCCTAATCTTCAGAGGTGCAGAGTACAATGGCAAGAGACCATACATGCATCACACACACTCCGGAAGGGATACATCAAGAGGTTACAGAATGAGCTAGGGTACGGCTTTATCAGGGCAGACAATGATGATATTCACTTTCGTTTCCGTGATGTTATCAATAAAGTTACTCCAGTAGAAGGGATGGAAGTCGAGTTTGAGATTGTAAAATCATATGATGAGAAGAAACAAAGGGATAGCACTAAAGCGGTAAATATTCGTCCCGTGAGGAAGCATAGTAATTGAAGTAAAAATAAGTTCCACTTAGCTTAGAGGAAGATTTGGCTAATAGGACTGATCACTACAAAGATAGAATGGGAATGATAGGATATTATCTTCTATCTTCCCGTTCTATCTTTGTAATTGGCCTAAAAGAAGAGGTTGAATCGAACAAGACTACATCCCGCCATTGGCCTATACTGAATCGCCTCTGCCATATGATTGGCCGCAATCAACTCACTATCAGCCAGATCAGTAATCGCCCTCGCCAATTTCAGCACCCTATGAAACGCTCTCGCTGATAAGTGCAATTGCTGCATGGCTGCTTTCAATTACTTCTCGGCTGATGGCTCAACATTACAGAAGTCGCGAACCTTCGATGGTCCCATCTCAGCATTACACGTCAACTTTGTGCCTGTAAAGCGTTGGGGTTGCCATTCACGTGCTGCCTGCACTCGCTTGCGAATAGTCTCCGAACTCTCGACCTGCCTTTTCTCAGCGAGCTTCTCGTAATTGACGCGGGGTACCTCAACGTGAATATCGATGCGGTCTAAGAGAGGGCCGCTGATGCGTTTCTGGTAGCGGACGATGGAGGAGGCAGAGCAACTGCACTCTTTAATGGGATCACCATAGAAGCCGCAGGGGCACCCGTGCAGGAAGCTGTTGCAACCTTCGTCTGAATCGCTTGCTGAG
>WNFX01016097.1_pt1 | contig 10195 bp, 6 predicted proteins | sample 5400111 | NCBI WGS metagenome assembly WNFX01 (sample SAMN13153363, study PRJNA577476) | soil metagenome | isolation source: 40 cm soil or saprolite under grassland replicate 1 | place: USA:California | collected 2016-06-15 | reverse complement strand
TCTCAGATCACCGTTCACGGCCAGTACAACGAAGCACCCATGCAGCCGCGCGGTTTTGGTGCGAGTTATGAGTTTGTGCCGGCGAGCCATCATAAAGCCGAGATCGGCATGAATCTGCGCCAGGGAGCCTTGTTCGGAGATCCGCTCGAATCCGAAGCGTCACGGGAGGTCCAGGTCCGATATGGCGAGAATTTCCAGTGGTCGGATCATTTGGTGTTCCATTACGGAGCTGAGGCCGGCCGTGCCGGAGTGATCGAGGGCACCAGCTATCTGCGGCCGCGGTTCGGTATTTCCTGGGTTCCCGACGTGCATACGACGTTCACGGTCGGGATGTCGTCGCAGGCTCCGACGGCACCTGACGACCCCATTCGAGGCAAGGAATATTTCGACCGCACCCTATATGTGCCGCCGGCGCTCGAGCGCTATTCGCACAGCGAGGCGGGACTGACGCGTATCCTTTTCGACAACACGGAGGTTTCCGCCGCGGTATTTCGCGATCGTCTGGATACGCAGGCGGTCTTCGTTGGTTCACCCGATGGACGGCCGAAGGTGCTCATTCTGGATACCAGCGACATGCCCTCTCAGGGTATTCGCGTGCACGCGACTCGGCAGTTCCGCAATTTCGAGGCGGGCATCGGCTTTACGTCCGTAACCGGTGTCGGTATGGACGCAAGTCCTCCAGAACGGATAGGAAACCAGCTCACCCTGCGCCGCTTCCAAATGGCTACAGCCCGTTTCAAGGCTAAGCTCGACATGACGCAAACCGAAATAACAACGGTTTATCGATGGACCTCGGCGGTCTCCGCGTCTCGGCTGGATCCGTATCAGCGGTTGGTCGAATATAACGATCCGACTCTCAGCGTCTCCATAGCGCAAAATCTACCGACGTTTCGCATGTTCCCCGGGAAGGTCCAGGCCATTGTCGACGCCCGCAACCTGTTGGATCAATGTCTGGGTTCCCAGCACACGCAATTCGGCCAGTATCCCAAACTGCTCAAAGGCGGGATCAATATCCGGTTCTAGGGGGATGGGAGTAGCCACGAAAAGGCACAAAAACACAAAACATTTCGGTGATTGTTGTACCTCTTTGTGCTTTTTCCCAATTCCGCTATTTTGTACACTGTTTCCAAATTTCATATTCCCTATGCACTGATATAGCTAAACTTAGCCTTATCTTTATTATTTTTTGGAAACCGGTGTGCTAACCTGATTCCAGCCAAAATGCGCAGGAAGATTTGGTCGGTCAAGTACGTCGCCACGGTATTGCTGACATTGACTGTCCTGATTTTGGGCGGCCTCAATGCGCAGCAGAAGCGCCGGTATATTCCTCCGGATGACGGGGCCGCATGGGTTGAGGGAACCGAGGGGATCCAGGCCCGGTTGGTCGTCCCGGATGGTCCGGCGGAGAAAGCCGGTATCCGCCGCGGCGATGTTCTTAGGGCGATCAACGGCCAGGCTGTGGAAAATGACCGGCATGTGACGCGACTTCTCTATGAACTCGGGGCCTGGTCGCGGGCAACCTATACAATCGATCGTGATGGCAAGGAATTCGATACGACGGTGGTCGTCGGGCCTGCCCCCGAACAGTCTCGGCGTCACCAGAAGTACCTCGAGATTATCGGACTTATTTATTTTCTTGTCGGCTGCTTCGTTTTATTGAAGCGTTCCCGTGCGCCGCATGCGCTGCACTTCTATCTGGTTTGCCTGACGTCGTTCGTTCTTTATGCGTTCCACTTTACGGGTAAACTCAACCCGTTTGACTGGACCATTTTCTGGGCGGATTTGTGTGCGAGCCTTCTTCTGCCGCCGTTGTTTCTCCATTTCTGTCTTGAATTTCCGTCACGCAACAAGACGATCGAGCGGTGGCACAGCTTGTTGTATTTGATCTATTTGCCGGCCGCTGTAATCTTCATTGCCCAGTTGGCATTCATCAACGGTATCCTGGGTTTCCAGCCGTCCCCGATCCTGCTGCGTGACGTTCTGGATACGCTTGGGGATTTTCACTTCGCCTTATATCTCGTTCTGAGCGCCGCGGTTCTCTTGAAAACGTACCGGACCGTCAAAACTCCGGAACTGCGCCAACAGATGAAATGGGTCACGCGGGGGACTGCTCTCGGCGTTGTTCCCTACTTTGTTCTACAGTCTGTGCCGAGGCTGTCGGGAACGATTGCACAGAACTATACCGATTTTTCCATCTTTCCACTCGCGCTGATCCCGATTTCATTTGGGTATGCCATACACCGGTATCGATTGATGGATGTCGATATCATTTTTAAGCGCGGCGTGACCTATACGCTCGCTACGGCGTGCGTCATCGGCCTATATGCCACAGTGATCGTTGTGGTTGGCGAACTCCTGGGAGCCGGTTTCGAGCCGTTGAGCGTCGTTGCGCGCGTGATTGCCACGATCGTGGCCGCGCTGCTGTTCGCTCCGATCAAGGATCAATTCCAGGTCTGGCTCGATAAATTTTTCTATCGCGACCGGTACGATCTGCGCCAAACGCTGATTGATTTCGGCAGAACACTGGGTTCCGAAGTTGATCTGGACAACATGCTCGATCGGATCATCGATCGTCTCGGCCGCGCGTTGTTTATTGGCCGGTCCGCAATTTTTATTGAAGATCCCTTCGACCCTTCGCGATTCCTTCCGGCAAAGACGTCGGGATTGACGATTCCGGACGGCGCCGATTTTTCCTTCCTGACACCCGTGCCGGGCAGGCCGTACATCTTTTTCGAGGCGGACCTGTACGATCTCAACTATTTCATTCCCTGCCGCGTCAAAGATCGAGTGATCGCCTACGTCGGGCTGGGGAGGACACAGAACGGGGATTATCTGACAAGCGAGGATCTGGAGCTTCTCGAGACCGTTTCGGATTATATCGGCATCGCTCTGGAAAACGCGCGGCTCTATCGGTCACTCGAGCAAAAGGCCTCGGAATATGAGAGTCTGAAGGATTTCAGCGAAAATATTATCGAATCCATCAATGTAGGAGTCGTTGTCGAGGATGTGGAAGGGCGGATCGTCGGTTGGAACAGAGCTTTGGAATCGCTGACGGGCCGCAGCCGGCTCGAAACACTGGGACACCAAACCGAAAAGGTTATCCCCGCACATTTTTTGCGGCGGCTCCATGAGAACCGGCATCTGTACAAACAGGCATGGAACAATCTGATCGTCAATTTCTCGGCGACTTCATTGGTCGATAAAGCGGGGACCACGCGAGGGACGTTGATTATTGTGGATAACATCACCGATCGCATCCGCCTGGAAGGTCAGTTGATCCAGAACGAGAAATTGACGTCGATCGGCCTGTTGGCTGCGGGTGTCGCTCACGAAGTCAATACTCCGCTAGCCGTCATTTCGAGCTATTCGCAGATGCTGAGGAAGGAAATCAGTTCCGAAGATCCTCGATACAACCTATTGGAGAAAATCACAAAACAGACGTTCCGCGCCTCGGAAATCGTGAATAACCTCCTCCATTTTTCGCGAACGAATGCCACGGAATTTGCGGACGTGGACGTCCATCAGGTGATCGCGGATACGCTATCGCTGCTCGATCACCAATTCAAAACCGCTCGCGTGCGCATCGACCGCGAGCTGCGGGCAGAGTACCCGGTGGTGTTCGCCAATGCGGGCAAATTACAGCAGGTGTTCTTGAATCTCTTCGTCAATGCGCGCGACGCGATGCCGGAGGGCGGCGAGCTGCGGATCCTCACCGATACCGTCGACTCGAAGATTGAAATCATTGTTCAGGACACGGGCGTCGGCATCAGCTCTGAAAATATCCAGAAGATCTATGATCCGTTCTTCACCACAAAAGCCGCCGGGAAAGGCACAGGACTCGGACTTTCCGTCAGCTATGGAATCGTTCAAGAGCATGGCGGCAACATCTCCGTCGACAGCAAACCGGGGATCGGAACCTCGTTCAAATTAGAGCTGCCTTTGGTAAGGAAACCAGTGAATGTCTAGACGAAAAGGAGTGGTCCTCATCATTGACGATGAGGAGGAAATCAGAGAAAGCATTGAATTGCTGCTGAACTCTGAGGGCCTTTCCACAGATACGGCCGCGAACGGCGAACAGGGCCTGAAAAAAATTGAAGAAAATTCTTATGACGCCGTTTTGCTCGACCTGATGCTGCCTGGAAAGTCCGGCATGGAAGTACAAAAGGAGATCAAACTGATCGATCCGACCCTGCCGGTCATTATTATTACTGCAATCGGCGCCGTGGAAACTGCCGTTACGGCAACCAAAGAAGGATCCTTCGATTACATCACAAAGCCTTGGAACAATGAGAAGTTGGTCGTCATCGCTACTAACGCGATCAAGCAACGCCAATTGTTGAGCGAAAACATGCAGCTTCGCCGCGCGCTGAAGGAGCGCTTCGGCTGCGACAATATTGTCGGTAAGAGCGAGAAGATACTTCGAGTGCTCGATGTCGTCAGCCAGGTGGCGGCGAGCCGCAGTACGGTCCTCATACAGGGGGAGAGCGGCACAGGCAAGGAGCTTGTGGCGAAAGCCATCCATCTCAAAAGCCCGCGGGCCGACAAAGCATTTGTCCCGGTGAACAGCGGCAGCATGCCGGTAGACCTTCTGGAAAGCACGTTGTTTGGCCATGTGCGGGGCGCATTCACAAGCGCGATCGCATCGAAGCGTGGCCTGTTTGAGGTGGCCGATCAGGGGACGATCTTTTTCGACGAAATCGGTACGATCGGCATGGAGACGCAGGCGAAACTGCTTCGCGTCATTCAAGAAAAGGAATTCATGCGCCTTGGCGGCGTCGATACGATCAAAGTCGATGCCCGCATCATCGCGGCGACAAACGTCGATTTAAAGAAACTGGTCGACGAAGGGCGTTTCCGGGAAGATCTGTATTACCGGCTGAACGTGATCAACATCCAGGTTCCGCCGCTCCGCGAGCGCAGAGAAGATATTCCTGCCCTGGTCGAATTCTTTACGAAGAAATATTGCGAAGAAAACCTGAAGCCGCTTTACAGATTCGGTTCCGAGGCGCTGAAAGTTCTGATGGACTATTATTGGCCGGGGAACGTTCGCGAGCTCGAGAATGTTGTGGAACGTGCGGTAGTTCTTTCGCAGGACGAGGTAATCGGCCGGGATCTCTTGCCGGAGGCCATCGTCTCGCCGGCTTCGAGGTTCGCCTCCCTGTCTTCGTTCCCGCTTGGAAAAGACACCTCGTTATTCGAGGTCCTCGATGCATTTGAGCGCCGTGTCATCATCGAAATGCTCGAGCAGACAGCCTGGAGCCAGACCGAAGCGGCCGATAATTTCAAAATTCCTCTCTCGACACTGAATCAGAAAATCAAACGGCACGGGATCGAAATCAAGAAGAAACGGGAGCGACCCGCAGGCGTCCCCACGACAAAGTAGCCGCCATGCCGGACATATTACGTGAGTTGCGTGAGCGCGCGTCAAAGCAGCCGAAGCGGATCGTCTATCCGGAGGCGGCCGATCCGCGCGTGATGCGTGCCGTCCGGCAAATTGTTGAAACGCGAATGGCCAGGCCGATACTGGTGGGTTCACCCTCGGCAATCGAAAAGAAATCGCAAGAGCTTGGAATTAAGCTTCCGCATATCGAGGTGGTCGATCCCGGCAATCCGTCGCTGCGCGACCGTTATTCGCGCTTGCTCCTTCCTGAGTGGAAATCGCGGGGCATTACCGAATTGGAAGCCGCGCAGCGTCTCGAAAATCCGATGTATTTTGCGGCCGCGATGGTAAGGGCGGGCGATGCGGATGGGTTTGTCGGAGGAGCGGCCACAACGACGGCCGAGACCGTTCGCGCCGCGATTCACTGTATCGGGCTCGGCGAGACCTCGAAAACCGTATCGAGTTTCTTTTTAATGGCGTTGCCGCACACGAATCTGGTTTTTGCGGATTGCGCCGTGATTCCAACGCCAACCGTCACCCAGCTCGCCGATATCGCTGCGGACGCCGCACACCACGCGCGCATTTTTCTCGAAACCGAACCGCGCGTCGCTTTTCTTTCGTTTTCCACAAAAGGCAGCGCCGAGCATGAGTCGATTGACCGGATTCGCCAGGCGGTGGCGACGGTGAAATCCCGCCATCCGGAGCTGATCGTGGACGGCGAGCTTCAGGCGGATGCAGCTCTCGTGCCCGAAATCGCGCTGGCGAAAGCTCCGACAAGTGCTGTCAAGGGCCGCGCAAACACGCTCATCTTTCCTGATCTGCACGAAATCCTCTGCTGCCGATGCCGACGATCCGGCGACAGCGAAAACCGAAAGTTGTTTCTCGACGTTGCCGCTGTTGCAGTGAGCGCAGTCCACGCTGGAATCGTAACGCGGGACGATCTTTTCGAAAGCCTTTCCGCAGTCTTTACAGAGATATTCGAAAATCGGCATGACTTCCTCTCTCCAACAACTAGTCGCTCGACGCCGATCTGTCAACCCAATCGGCGATAAAGATATTCGTGCTGCCCTCCGTCGGCGCATTCCGGTTCGATGCCCAGATCAAATGTTTTCCGTCATTGGTAAACATCGGGAACCCGTCAAAGGCTTCGTCGAAGGTGACCTGCTCCAAGCCTGTTCCGTCCCGATTGATCAGAAACAGATCAAAATTGGGGCTTCGCGGGTTCGGATTGTTCACGTTTGAAGCGAAGATGATCTGCCGTCCATTGGGATGAAAATACGGCGCGAAATTGGCCGCGCCGTTATTGGTAATTTGGCGCTGGTCACTGCCGTCTGCGCGCATCACCATGAGTTCGAGTTTTATCGGCATGACAAGATGCTTGGCAAAAAGCTCTTTATAACGCGCAACTTCCTGCGGCGTTTTTGGCCGGCTGGCACGCCAGACAATCCACTGCCCGTCTTGCGAGTGCCATGCGCCGCCGTCGTAGCCGAGATCGTGCGTAAGGCGGCGCTGCTGGGTCCCGTCGATGTTCATGTCGTAAATTTCCAGATCGCCGTCACGTGCAGAGGTGAACACGATCTTCTTGCCGTCGGTCGAGATGGTGCCCTCGGCGTCATAGCCGTCCGCCGTGGTAAGCCGCTTCAGATCCGTTCCATCGGGCTTGGCGGAAAAGATGTCGAACGTTGGGTAAATCGGCCAGACATAGCCTTCCGATCTATCCGCAGGGGGCGGACAATCGGGTGAACCCAGATGAGTGGACGCATAGATAATCCGTTTGCCGTCGGGCGTGAAATATCCACAGCTCGTCCGGCCTTTTCCGGTACTGACCATCTTCAGATTTGAACCGTCGCGGTTCATGGTGAAAATCTGATCGCACTTGATCTGGTCGCGGGTGGATTGAAAGATGATCTTCTGCCCGTCCAACGACCAGTAGGCCTCGGCGTTGTCGCCTCCGAAGGTGAGCTGGCGGATGTTGCGCAGATGGACTTCCTTTGGATGCGGCCGCAGGCTCTGCGGCTTCGCGATGTAAATGCCGCCTCCAATACTGGCCGCGATAATCGCGATGGTAATAATGCGCATGAGCTTCATTGATTATCTCCTGGCTTCCAATGTGACGTCGACTTTCACACTCTGGCTGTTGCGCTTGACAACGATGGACACAACATCGCCGGGCTTCTTCGACCGCAGGGAGTAGGTGAAATCGTTCAGATTCTCGATTGGCTTGCCGTCGAACTCCACCAGCAGATCGCCTTGCTTTAGGCCGGCTTTTGCCGCCGGACTATTGTTCTGGACGTCGGCGAAAAGGACGCCTTTCAAGTCATCGCGGAAATCCGGCACCGAACCGAAGTAGGGACCGTAACCGCCTCCGCTCCCGGCGGCTGACGGACGCGGTTGCTGTACTTCGGCGTATTCGAGCCGTCCCGCATTGGTAACGACCTTGTCCAACGTCAAATACACGAGCGAAAGGACCCGGACCGCGCCATTGGCATTGATCTTGTCCGCCGTGTCGGTCGGCTTATGGTAATCGGTGTGCAGGCCCGAGAAGAAAAACAGAACCGGCAGCTTCTTCGCATTAAACGACATGTGGTCGCTTGCGCCGTAACCGGAGTCGGAATAGTCCAGGTGGAGATGGACGGAGTTGTTCAGCTCCTCCAGCCACGATCTGAAACTCGGTGAGGTGCCGACTCCGCCGATAAAGAGCCGATCGTTATTGAGCCTGCCGATCATGTCCATGTTCAGCATGGCCATCGTGTTTTTCAGAGGAATCGTCGGATGATTGGCAAAGTAGGAAGAGCCCAGCAATCCAGTCTCCTCGCCTGCGAACGTGATGAACAGAACAGATCGTTTCCATTCATTTTTATTCATCGCGGCCAGCCTGGAGAGTTCAAGCACGCCCGCCGTTCCCGATGCATTGTCGTCGGCTCCGTGGTGAATTTGACCGATTTGCGAAGGCGCAAGCGAGTTCCGATCCCCCAGTCCGAGATGATCGTAATGCGCGCCGACGATGACCCATTCGTTTTGTAACGCCGGGTCTGAGCCGGTTATCCCGGCAACAACATTTTTTACCGTTTTTCTGGTCCGAACGATGTCGGTAGCAATGTGCGCGCGCACGGGCAATTCAAACGACTGTGGCTGCAGATTCGTATCGATCTTCTTCTGAATCATTCCAAGATCTTTGCCGGCATCAACGAAAAGCTTCAGAAGAGGCGCCCGTTTGGCGTGGACTGCCGGAATTCCTAAATCGTCGGTGTCTGCTCCCCGAGTGGCGCGCCCAACTTCTTCATCCTCGTGATTGAGATCGGTAATGAAGATGATTCCACGGGCGCCGTGCTGTTTCGCGTTGATGGCTTTATTGATGAAAGTGTTGTGCTGGGAGGAATTGAACGGGCTTCGATCCTGCGTTTCCTGGGGCTGATGCCGCAACACCAGAACAATTGCTCCGGTCGCATCGATAGTTTGATAGTCATCGTATTGCAATTCGGGCGCAGTAATTCCATATCCGGCAAAGACAAGAGGGCCATCGAATACCGCTGTATTCGAGAACGGGAGGGGCACGAAATCCTGGTTCACCTTGAGACTCGTCCTGTTCACTTGAAGCTCGGTCTTCGGTCCGGCTAGCGCGCCCGTTGTGATTTCGAAGTCCTGAAAGTAGCTGTTGCTGTCGCCCATCGGCCGCAGCCCCCAAAGCCGGAACTGCGAGGCGATGTAGTCGGCGGCCTTGTCCAGCTCGGGAGAGCCGTCGCCCCGGCCTTTCATTTCGTCACTGGCGAGATACTTCACTTGCTCGAGATATCGCGCGGCGGAGAGCTCTCGAAGTTCATCGGTTGCCGGAGGCTTCTGTGGGACTGGAATGAGCGAGTAAAAAGACAGCGTGATGACTGCTGCCAGCGCGGACGTCATCAAGGCGGCGGGATAATATCGTTTCTCCATCGCTACGTTTTAGCACACTCCGGATATTAAGTCCCGCTACAGATAACGTCGACTCCACGGAGCCGTCCCCCGCGCCGGCGCAAGCGCGCGAAGCGCAAGCCCGGCAGGGCGCAGCCTCAAAGGAAGCGCGCAGCCTCAATAGTGGAGTCAACACGATCCAGAGCGGGAGTTAGAACTTGAAATGATCCCGGATTCTTCAAATTTCTCCCACTCTTCAGGATGATTTTCGAGATGATGCCGGACCGCATGAGTCGCCAGCCGCCGAAGGAACAAACCGTACGGGACCATCATGGCGAAAACAATAAAGCTTAGTGCATAAAAACTCTTCAACACCAAAACAATCGGCACCACGATGAAGAGAAACATCAGGTTGTTCAAGAGGGCACCCGCGGGATCATTTTTTCGCCACCAGTAATTGGCTTCGGCCGGACTGATCTCCCTCTCCCTCTGGAACAGGTCGGCGCTAAGCGCGCGAACACTCAAGCGATGCTGAGGGTCCCACGTCCGCATATCCCCTCAGACTCGACTGTCCGCTTGTGCGCCTTTGCCCCAGAATGCCTTCAGATCGTGAATACCCGTCGTCTGATGCGGGCCGTAATCCACACCTTGCAAGCGAACTTCGCCGAGATTCGAACGAATGAAACCGGCAAGCTCGGAGGCCCGTTTGTGGATTGCTCGTTCCGCCGATTTGGCAATCGAATCAAAGAGCAGCAGGTCGATATCGTCACCGTCTTCACTCCACTCCCAGACGCCGACGACACGGCCATTCACAATAATGGTCGCCAGAGGATCATTGATGAGTTTGCCCTTCCATCGGGAAAACGGTTTATCCGCATGTTCGGAGGAGATGAAGCGATTGAGTATCTCGCGTTGTCCCTTAAGGTA
>WNFX01007548.1_pt1 | contig 10198 bp, 11 predicted proteins | sample 5400111 | NCBI WGS metagenome assembly WNFX01 (sample SAMN13153363, study PRJNA577476) | soil metagenome | isolation source: 40 cm soil or saprolite under grassland replicate 1 | place: USA:California | collected 2016-06-15 | reverse complement strand
TTTACATCAAGGATATCCGGAATGTTGGTGATGGTAACTTTTTCCGGTGTTAATATTACAGCGCTGATAATTTGCAGCGCTTCGTTTTTTGCTCCTTGCGGAATGATCTCGCCATTTAATTTCTTTCCGCCATAAACTTCAAAGGAATGCATCAGTGATCATGAAATTTTTGGAATTGGGGAATTTTGAGAACTTAATAAAGTTTGCAAGGTAAAAGAAAAGACCTTGAAAATAAAAAAGGCTGACATGGTCAACCTTAAATCATATGCCTGAACTTCAAACGTTCTAATATCTTTTCTTTTTGAATTGACCTCCCCCGCCGCGATCACCACGATCATTACGATCATTACGATCATTACGACGGTTTCCACCACCGCCGCGCTGTTGAAATTTGCCCCTTTGTTTTCCATAACCACGATTATCCTGCTGGGGACGGTACGCTTTAACGAATGGTGTATTGGTAAATTCCAGTTGCCCTTCTGTTAAATTTGTCAATTCATTTTGTATTGCATCGTCATGCACCAGTTCCTTATGCCAGTTATTATAAGCAAGCTTCATATAATAGGCAATAGCATTAGCAAAACCTAATCGTTTTTCAGGATTCTCTTCTTTTAAAGCTTTGTCAATTACTACTTCCAGATTTTTACCTAAATGCGAGAACCGGGGATGTCGTTTAGGATATGGAAGGGGATCAGGTTTGGTTTTAAGTGTTTCCCTGGTTGGAATAGGATATGGCGATTTGACATCAAGTTTAAAATCTGATACAAGAAAAAGGTGATCCCACAATTTGTGTCGAAAATCTTCCACATTTTTTAGATGGGGATTGAGAAAACCCATCAGTTCGATCACAACCTGAGCATTACGCTGGCGATGTTCAGGATCTTCAATGGTGAGCAGGTATTCGATCATTTTTTGAATATGCCGCCCATATTCACGCATTATCAAATAATTTCTAGTTGTATTATATTCCATGAAATCCATATTACAAGCAAATGTAGAAAAAACCTTTAAGTTCTAACGGGATAATATCTTCGGGATATATATGGGGGTGACAATGAGTTCTTTTTATGAAAGCTATGCTGGTAAACATTTCCGGGCTTATAAAAGATAAGGGGCCCCGAACCAAGGCCCCTTTTACAAGCCACCATCCTCTTCCACCTAAGAGGTCATTTAATTAAAAGTTGATTGACACAAGACAGATGGCTCGTTACATCGATTAGCCTCAACCAATACATCCCTCTCTGTAACGTTGTAACATACCTATAATTCTCACCATTTGCTTCAACCTCATTACTAAAAACTGTCTGACCTTGTGTATTGGAAATCTGAATCAAAAATTTTCCAGTATTAATATTAACAAATTTGATACCAACAACCCCGTTCGATGGATTGGGATAAATATTTATTTTCGGCTCATTTGAATTTTCCAATTCTACATATTTTACCTTACTGAACCGGGGATAACCGTTTGAATAAACCTGTTTTATCCTGAAAAAATACTTTTGATTTTCGCTTTTTCCCGATGTGTAAATATACTTATAACCATTTGCCGAAAAATTCTGAGGCATGGTATAAATGGTTGAAAAATCACGGCTATTATGACTTAACTGAATTTCATAATGATAATCCCTGGAAAGATCAGCAAAACCACTCCATGATAACTGAGCCTTATCTGGGGTAATGAAATATAAAAAGTACTATAAGCATAATATTATATCCATTTATCTTTAACCCGGTATGCGGATAGCTGTAAATACAAGATTTTTACTTTCAGATTATCTGGAAGGTTATGGATATTTCACTTTTGAAATTTTTAAGTATTTAACACATAGCTATCCGGAGCATCAATTCATTTTTATTTTCGACAGGCCCTTTGATAAACGATTTATTTTTGCGCCAAATATTACGCCCGTTGTTATTGGTCCTCCGGCCAGGCATCCCCTTATTTGGAAATATTGGTATGATGTCAAAATTCCGTTGGTATTAAAAAAATATAAAGCTGATGTTTTTGTATCTGCCGATGGGCTGTGTTCTCTAACCACTAAGCTGCCTCAATGCCTGGTAGTGCATGATCTTGCCTTTTTACATTATCCGTCCCATATTAAAAAATCCCAATTATTTTTTTTTAAAAGATATGTCCCAAAATTTTTGAAGAAGGCAAAAAGCATTGCGACTGTTTCTGAATTTTCGAAACGAGATATTTCACATCATTACAAAACCGATCCCCGAAAAATAAATGTTGTGTACAGTGCGGCTAAAGAAATTTTTAAACCCGTGGCAATTGAAATTGCAGAGGAAACTAAAAACAAATATGCAAACGGGAAGGAATATTTTTTATATGTGGGAGCTATACATCCCAGGAAAAATCTTTTAAATCTTCTGAAAGCGTTCTCCATTTTTAAAAAAAGACAAAGAAGCAATATAAAACTCATATTGGCTGGGAGGCTGGCCTGGAAATATGATTTCTTCATGCAGAATTTAAAAAAATACAAATACAGAGATGAGGTAATCATGTTGGGATATTTATGCGAGGATGAACTCGTGAAAATAATAGCATCTTCCTATGCTTTATTGTATCCTTCCTTGCTGGAAGGCTTCGGTGTTCCTGTTCTTGAAGCCATGAAGTGTAATGTACCGGTAATAACATCCTCCCACTCATCGATGGAGGAGATAGCAAAAGATGCTGCTTTGTATGCAGATGCTGAAAATTTTGAAGATATTGCTGAAAATATGATGCGCATTTATAAAGATGAAAATCTGAGAAAGGAGTTAATTGAGAAAGGCAAAATGATCGCTCCGCAATATTCATGGCAGCGAACCGCTGAATTGCTTTGGCAAAGTATTCTGCAGGCAGTCGTTGATTAATTACCTTTACCACTCAAGTTTATGCTTTATGGGTCAATCAACAATAATAATTAATGTGCAAATGGATGAAGGCAAATTACCCGAATCTATCCATTGGAAGGCATCTGATACCTCTGCTGAAAAAGTGCAAAAAGCAAAAGCAATGATGCTTTCCCTTTGGGATGGAACTGAAAAAACAGCTCTCCGTATCGACCTCTGGACGAAAGATATGATGGTAGATGAAATGACTGATTTTTTCTACCAGACAATAATGTCAATGGCCGATTCATATGGTCGGGCTACAAAACATAATGAAATAGTTGATGACATGAAAAAATTCGCAAAAGACTTCTATGGGAAATTCCAAATGCAACAGCTTAAAGAAAATAAAACTATGTAACTAAGAATACAAGCTAAAATGATAAACCTATGAGTCTTGAACAAAAAATTATGGCAGATCTAAAAACAGCTATGGTTGCAAAAAGTGAAAAAGATCTGCGTGGGCTAAGAGCAATAAAAGCAGCTATTCTTTTAGCTAAAACGTCAGAGGGTGCCGGGGGGGAATTGAAAGAGGATGACGAAATAAAACTTCTGCAAAAACTGGTGAAACAACGCAAGGATTCCTTAGAAATTTATCAACAGCAAAACCGTACTGACCTTGCCCAAAAGGAACAGGAAGAAATTGAAGTGATAGAAAAGTTTTTGCCAAAACAATTATCTGCTGAAGAATTACAAACAGAAATAAAAAAAATCATTGCAGAAACAGGGGCGGCCTCAACAGCCGATATGGGAAAGGTAATGGGAGTTGCCACAAAAAAATTGTCAGGTAAAGCAGATGGTAAAACTATATCTGTTGTCGTGAAAGAGCTATTAACACAAAAATAGCAACATGAATAAACGAAATTCTTTGTTTGATGAAGACAAAAAATATCCCGTTAAAGGATTAGCTTATGGTTTTTTTATTTTTGCTTTTTAAAAATGGACCTTCTTTTTTGTTTTCATTTAGTTCAGGAAGAAAGGCAAGACATTGGCCTGGCTAGGGCTTACCTATTTTTCATTGAAAACGATTATAAAAAAAAGGCGTAAGAAAAGAAATGATCATTGACCTGATATTTGTTGTGTTAATAGTCTTGGCGCTCATCCAGGGATATCGTCGTGGACTAATTGTTGCCATTTTCTCTTTTGTTTCTATAATTGTTGGTTTAGCTGCTGCCATGAAATTATCAACAGTAGTAGCAAAATATATTGGCCATTCTGTAAAAATTTCGGATAAATGGTTACCCATTATTTCATTTATCGTTGTTTTTATAATTGTCGTACTATTAGTCAGGCTTGGAGCCAGGGCTATCCAAAAGGTTACAGAAACGGTAATGCTGGGATGGCTTAACAAGTTAGGTGGCATCATATTATATGCGGCCATTTACACAACAGTCTTTAGTATTGTCCTTTTTTATGCCAGGCAAATAAAGATTATTGATCCAAAAACGTTGCAAGCATCTGTAACTTACTCTTTTATTCAACCCTGGGGGCCGAAAGCAATTGATGGCCTTGCCGCAGTGATTCCTTTCTTTAAAAATATGTTCGGAGAATTGGAGCATTTTTTTAGTGGTATGTCTGAAAAAATATCTGAGGTCTTATAATCAAATTCGTTCATGAAGTAGGAAAGACTGTAACATTCTTCGAAAAAGACGTTTGTGCCTGTATATTTGTAGCATATGACGCCAAAGCGATAACTTACACAAAGGGTATTTTATTTGCAGTAAATCAATTATTTTAGCGATAAAGATTATCTAGATTAAGCCCAATGGAATATAATATCAGGCAGCATGATAAATTCAGGTTTATTGAAGAAGGTCAGGGTGAGCCGTTGGTTCTATTACATGGATTATTTGGAGAACTGAGCAACTTTAGAGACCTGGTTGAATATTTTCGACATCATAACAAAGTAGTGGTGCCGATATTGCCGTTGTTTGACCTTGATATACTTCATACTTCGGTGGGTGGATTGGCCAGATTTGTACACAGGTTTATTGACGCAAGGGGTTACCAGAATGTTCATTTATTGGGTAATTCGTTAGGAGGCCATGTTGCCTTAATACATACTTTAAAGCATCCGGAAAAAATAAAATCACTTATTTTGACAGGCAGTTCTGGTTTATTTGAAAATGGAATGGGGGATTCATATCCGAAACGGGGTGATTATGAATATATCAAAAGAAAAACAGAACTAACCTTTTACGATCCAAAGATGGCCACCAAAGAATTGGTGGATGAGGTTTTCGAAATTACCAACAACCGCCTTAAGGTTATAAAGATTATTGCTCTTGCCAAAAGCGCTATTAGAAATAATTTAGGGGAGGAACTCAATCAAATCAAACAACCTACGTTATTAATATGGGGCAATAATGACACCATCACTCCGCCATTTGTAGCCCGTGAGTTTAACCGCCTTATTCCCAACAGTGAACTTTATTTCATTGATAAATGCGGTCATGCTCCCATGATGGAAGTGCCGGATGAGTTCAATGTCATTTTGCATAAATTTTTGAAAAAACAAAATGAGCCTGCAACAGTTTTATAAAAATTGTTGTCTCATAAATCTAAATGCCGCTATCCATGTTAACGGGAAATTTGCAAACTCAAACTCTTCCTTATTTACGCCTTTCCGATAAGGTGTACCAGGCTCTGGAGTTAATGAATGAAAATCACGTTGAACATTTGCCTATTGTAGACGGTGATAAATATGTAGGTATGATCAGCGAAGAAGATCTGTCGCAGGCGGATAATGATCATTCTGCTCTTGAACAGTTCAATCAATCCATTTCAAATCCTTCGGTAAAGGAAGATGAACATGTATTAAAGGCAATTCAGATTGCAGTTCAGAATGGTTTAACAGTAGTACCCATTGTTGGAGAAGGTAATGAATTGATTGGGGTTGTTACTTATGCTGATCTATTGAAATATTCATCTGAATTTATGAGCCTGAATGAGCCGGGTGGTTTGATTGTTCTGGAAATAGAAAGCAAGGATTATTCTTTTAATGAAATAAGCCGGCTGGTCGAGGGGAATGATGCCCAGATAAAGCAACTAAATACCAGTGTTGATCCAAAAACAGGACTGATGGCAGTGACGATAAAAATTAATAAGCTGGAAGTATCTGATATTATAGCTACTTTTCAGCGTCACGAATACAATGTAAAATATTATTTCGGTGAAGAGCTGTTTGAAAATGAGGTAAGAACGAATTACGACAACCTAATGAACTATCTGAAAATATAGATTATCTTTTTGCTTTTCCCCTTTTTAACAATTCATTAATATAGGTTATTGCCCGGATGGGAAGGTTAAGTATATACCTGGCTACGTTTACTATATCCGCAACGCTTTGCAGGATAAATGCTCAGCAAATCCAAAATGATCAAGTTTCTCCTTCCGGTAACGGTAATTTGGAAATTAAAATCGATAATTCAGCTAGTGAACCGTTCATTGTTCGAAGCATTTTTATTACAGGAAATAAAAAAACGAACACTTCCATTATTTTAAGAGAAATTCCTTTTAGACAAGGGGATCATTTTCAGCTTCAGCAACTCGTGTCAAAATTTGAGGATGCCCGCAGACAGCTGATGAATACTTCTCTGTTTCATGAGGTAACAGTTGCATTAAAAAGTTTTGAAGGACACAATGTAGATATCCTGGTTGACGTAAAAGAAAGATGGTACATTTTCCCTGTGCCATATTTTAAAGTTGTTGACCGCAATTTAAATGAATGGCTGGTGCAACACAAAGCAAGTCTTGACAGAGTTAATTATGGAATCAAGCTCACGTATAACAACGTCACTGGCTTTAATGACAAGCTGAATATCTGGTTTATGACGGGATATACGAGGCAAGTTTCGTCAAGCTATGATCGTCTTTATTTTGATAAAAAAATGAAATGGGGAGCAAAATTCGGATTCTCATTGGGAAAAAACAGGGAAGTAAACTATAATACTATCAACAATAAAGAAGTATTTCTGAAAGACACTAATAATTTTATTCGTTCATTTTTTAAAACCAACTTTGAGCTTACCTACCGCCGTGCAATAAAAACGAGACATCGCTTTGGGATAGCTTATACCGAAGAAAGAGTGGAAGATACAATTGTAAAACTAAATCCTTCATATTTTACATCAGGCCGCAACCAGATCCGCTACCCTGAACTATACTATAATATAAGTTTTCATAATGTAGATTATATTCCTTACCCCTTAAAAGGCTTTGAGGCACAGATGAATTTTTCGAAAAAAGGATTCAGCCACCTTATGAATATATGGGAGTTAAATCTGATAACAGGTGCCTATTGGCAAATTTTACCAAGAACATATTTAAGCATTAATACAGCGGCCAGTTTAAAATTGCCTTTTAAGCAACCTTTCTTTAATAAGCATCTGATGGGTTATAACGAGTTATCCATGCAGGGATACGAATATTATGTCATTGATGGTGTGGTTGGTGGCTGCCTAAAAACAACAGTTTCAAGAGAGCTTTTTAATTTTCATATACCATTGCCAAAAACAAATCATACTACCATTAGCTCTATTCCGTTCCGCATTTATGGAAAAATTTACGGCAATACCGGATATGCATATAATCCGCAACCGGGCCCAAATTCTCTGAACAATCGAATGCTGTATTCATGTGGCCTGGGAATAGATATTGTTACTGTCTATGATGTTAACATCAGGCTCGAATGGAGTTTTAACCAGATAGGTCAAAACGGTATATATTTACATAGAAAGAATAATTTTTGATAACTAAATGAAAGTAGCCATTTACAGTCGTGTAATGGAGGAAGACCAACGGCCGGATGTTCAACTATTTTTTGATGAACTGAAAACCCAGAAACTTCAGCCGGTTATTTTTCATTCTTTCTACGAACAGATCAAAGACAGAATTTCGCTTTCCTCTGATGCTGAAGCGTTTCATCAGGCTGAAGAAATTACAAACGAGATATTAGCTATAATCAGTCTGGGCGGAGACGGCACCCTCCTTGACACAGTTACTCTTGTCCGGGGTCATAATGTGCCGGTCATGGGTATTAATTTCGGCCGCCTTGGTTTTCTGGCAAGCATCGGTCGCGATGAAGTAAAGACGGCAATAAAAGCATTGGTCAATCATTCCTTTGTTATTGATAAGCGAACCTTGATTCATTTAGATTCAAACCTTCCACTTTTTGGAGATGTGTCATATGGATTAAATGAATTTGCCATTCACAAACAGGATATAGCCCCTATGATCAAAATTCATACTTATCTGAATGGAGAATTTTTAAATACTTATTGGGCTGATGGATTAATTGTAGCAACACCGACTGGTTCTACAGGTTATTCTTTAAGCTGCAGTGGCCCTGTAGTTTTTCCTGATTCAGGAAGTTTTGTAATTACCCCGGTGGCTCCGCACAACTTAAATGTGCGTCCAATTGTGGTACCGGATAATAATATAATTTCATTTGAAATTGAAAGCCGTTCTGACCAGGCTATTTGTGCTCTTGACTCAAGAAGAGAGATCGTTAGTAAAGATGTACAGCTGGCCGTAAGAAAAGAATCATTTATGCTTAATCTTATACGGCTAAGTGAAAATAATTTTTTGCAAACCCTTCGAAATAAGCTTACCTGGGGCCTGGATAAAAGAAATTAGGTTGCTACTTACCGATCCCAGGCAAAATCCTAACACTTTTATTATTTTAGAACCAATTTTTTATAAATAAATCCGGCTATTTTACGTTATAATACTTCTGAAATCTTATTTTGCAACTATGAAGAAGTTAACAGCCGTTCTGATTATAGTCGTTTCTCTATATAGTCTTCAAAGTTATTCGCAGGAATCCATTGTTCAGGAAGGAGAATTTGGTATCGGAATAGGCGCCGGCCATTATTTTGGCGATTTGAATACCCGGGCAAAATTGAATCGTCCAAAAATTGCCGCTGGTATTTTTTTTAGAAAAAATTTTGGTAATTATATCGCCGCCCGTGTAGTTGCTAATTTTGCACAATTAGGTTACTCAGATATTTATAATACGCATAATGAATTTATGCATACGCGTAACCTGAGTTTCAATACAAATGTTTGGGAACTTTCTTTAAGAGGGGATTTTAATTTCTTCCGTTTTTTACCCGGCGATCCTGAATTTAATTTTACTCCATACATTTCATTAGGCGTTGGTGTATTCAGTTATGATCCCTATGCTTATCTGCAGGGACAAAAATATTTTCTTCGTCCCTTAGGCACAGAAGGCCAGGGCAGCTCATTGTATCCAGACCGTAAACCATATGGCTCTATGGCCCTTTGCATTCCATTTGGTGTAGGAATAAAATATGCTTTCAACGAAAAGTACAATATAGGTTTTGAGATAACGCATCGTTTTACTACAACCGACTATCTGGATGATGTGAGTAAAACCTATGTTGACCCGGCTGTATTTCCTCCGTTGCCTGATGGCAGCCCTTCTCCCGCCTTTTTACTTTCAGACAGATCGTATGAGTTCGGAACTCCCATTGGCATTAAAGGCCGCCAACGTGGAATAGAGACCAACAAAGACCAGTTTGTTACAGCCATGATCTATTTTAGTTTCAATTTACAATCATATAAATGCCCTTCGGCTAATTAATATTCTAAAAAGTGCCTTAGTTCTTCTTATCTATAGCAATTGCCTTGTAGCTTTTTCTTATTTTGTATTTCCGTTATGATTGAGGCTTTACTAAAAGGAATAACTCTTGGTCTGCTGCTGACTATATCAGTAGGCCCTATAATGTTTTCTATCATCAAACAAAGTCTTAGTCATGGTCATTCAGGCGGCATAGCATTTATCATTGGAGTTTCTGCCAGCGATATAACGATGGTATTAGTAAGTAATGTTTTCACTCAATTATTCAGCGCCATCAGCACACATAAAGAAGTAATTGGAATTGCCGGAAGTATTTTTCTTATTTCACTGGGCATCTTTTTTTTATTCTTCAAAAAAATAAAAGTGAATGAAGAAGGCCAGCAAATTTCTACAAAGTTTAGAAAAAGAGATTATGCAAAAATCGCCTTAGCAGGTTATGCGATGAATACGTTAAACCCCGGCGTTTTTCTTTTTTGGCTAACAGCTTCCACTACTTTCATTAATCATACACTTCAACAAAAACTGGTAATTTTTATCGTTTGCCTGGGAATAGTTTTTTCTACAGATATCGCGAAGGTAATGTTGGCAGGTAAGATCAGAACCAAATTAACGCCACATAATATTCATATCATTAATCGCGTAAATGGGCTTATTCTTATTGGTTTTGGCATTGCACTTATTTGGGGGCTATTATTGTATGCTGATAAATTG
>WNFX01022518.1_pt1 | contig 10199 bp, 8 predicted proteins | sample 5400111 | NCBI WGS metagenome assembly WNFX01 (sample SAMN13153363, study PRJNA577476) | soil metagenome | isolation source: 40 cm soil or saprolite under grassland replicate 1 | place: USA:California | collected 2016-06-15 | reverse complement strand
CGATATCGGCGTCGGAATCGACGGCGGCGATCCGCGTGTAGGCCTCCAGCCGGAGCCGCTCGCCGGGCACGTACTCGTGCGGGATATGGGCGTTGACCGGCAGCTCCACCCGGACCTCGGGCCGCTCGGCCGGGCCCGAGTCGCGCAGCTCGGTGACCGCCTCGCCGATCATCCGCACGTACAGGTCGAAGCCGACCCCGGCGATGTGCCCGGACTGCTCCCCGCCCAGCAGGTTCCCGGCGCCGCGGATCTCCAGGTCCTTGAGCGCCACGTACATGCCCGCGCCCATCTCGGTGTGCTGGGCGATGGTGGCCAGCCGCTCGTACGCGGTCTCGGTCAGCTCCCGCTCCGGCGGGAACAGGAAGTAGGCGTAGGCGCGCTCGGTGCCCCGCCCGACCCGGCCGCGCAGCTGGTGGAGCTGGGCCAGCCCGTAGGCGTCGGCCCGGTCCAGGATGAGCGTGTTGGCGTTCGGAATGTCGAGTCCGGACTCGACGATCGTGGTGGACACCAGAACGTCGTGCTGGCGGTCGAGGAACTGCCCCATGATCCGTTCCAGCTCATGCTCGTTCATCTGGCCGTGCGCCACCACCACCCTCGCCTCGGGCACCAGCTCGGCGACCCGGGCCGCGACCTTGCCGATGCTGGCGACCCGGTTGTGCACGAAGAACGTCTGGCCGTCACGGAGCAGCTCACGGCGGATGGCCGCGGCGATCTGCTTCTCGTCGTAGGGCCCGACCAGGGTGAGCACCGGATGCCGCTCCTCGGGCGGGGTCAAGATGGTGGACATCTCCCTGATCCCGGCCACGCCCATCTCCAGCGTGCGCGGGATCGGCGTGGCCGACATGGCCAGCACGTCCACCTCGGTACGCAGCCGCTTGAGGTACTCCTTGTGCTCCACCCCGAACCGCTGCTCCTCGTCGAGCACGACCAGGCCGAGCCGGGCGAACCGGGTCTCCGGCGACAGCAGCCGGTGGGTGCCGATCACCACGTCCACGGTGCCATCGGCCAGACCGGCCAGGGTGGCCGCCACCTCCGCGTCGCTCTGGAACCGCGACAGCGGCCTCACCACCACCGGAAATGGTGCATAACGCTCACTGAATGTGCTGTAGTGCTGGGCCGCGAGCAGTGTGGTGGGAACCAGGACCGCGACCTGCTTGCCGTCCTGGACCGCCTTGAACGCCGCCCGCACCGCGATCTCCGTTTTGCCGTAGCCGACGTCGCCGCAGATCAGCCGGTCCATCGGGACGGGGCGCTCCATGTCGGCCTTGACCTCGTCGATGGCGCCGAGCTGATCGGGGGTCTCCACATACGGGAAGGCGTCCTCGAGCTCGCGCTGCCAGGGCGTGTCCTGGCCGAACGCGTGGCCGGCCGACGCCATCCGGGCCGAATACAGGCGGATCAGTTCCGAGGCGATCTGCCTCACCGCCTTGCGGGCCCGCCCCTTCGTCTTCGCCCAGTCGGCGCCGCCCAGCCGGTGCAGGGCCGGCGCCTCCCCGCCGACATACCTCGTGACCTGGTCCAGCTGGTCGGTGGGCACGTACAGCCGGTCCGGCGGCTGGCCGCGCTTGCCGGGCGCGTACTCGATGACCAGGTACTCCCTGACCGCCCCCTGCACGCTGCGGCTGGTCATCTCCAGGTAGCGGCCCACGCCGTGCTGCTCATGGACGACGTAGTCGCCGGGGCTGAGCTGGAGCGGGTCGATCCCCCCGCGCCGCCGGCTTGGCATCCGCCGGGTGTCCCTGCTACCGGTCCGGTGTCCGGCCAGGTCGGCCTCGCAGATCACCGCCAGCCGGACCGCCTCCCAGGTGAAGCCCTGGTCGATCAGCCCGGTCGTGACGCAGGGCACCCCGGGCTCGGGTGGGCCGTCCAGGTCGCCGAGCCGGGCGCCGAGGCCGTCCGCGCGCAGCACCTCGGCCAGCCGCTGCGCGGGCCCGTGCCCTTCGGTGACGAGCACCACCCGCCACTGGTCCGCCAGCCAGCGGCGCACATCGGCGAGGGCCCGGGCGGTGTCGCCCCGGTAAGCCTCCGCGGGGCTCGCCCCCATGCTGAATGCCGGGCGGCCCGCCTGCTCCTCCTCCGCGCCGCCGGGCTCCGCCAGGCCGGCGCCGTCCCCGCCGACCGAGCCGGGGCTCTCGAACGGGGTGACCGTCCACCACGGCAGCCCGAGGTCGTCGGCCGCCGACCGGATCTCGGTGATGGAGCGGAACGCGGCGGCGCCCAGGTCGATCGGCGCCTGCCCACCCGCGGCGGCGTTCACCCAGGATGCCGACAGGAACTCCTGGCTGGTGCGGACGAGGTCGGCGGCGCGGGCCCGGATCCGCTCGGGGTCGCAGGCGAGCACACGGCCTCCGGCAGGCACGTGGTCGAGCAGGAGCTCCATCCGGGACGCGATGGCGGGAGCGAACGCCTCCATGCCCTCCACGGCGATGCCGTCGGCGAGCTTGCCGAGCACGTCGGCCAGGCCCGGGTGATCGTCGGCCAGCTGCTTGGCCCGGTCCCGCACGGCGGGGGTGAGCAGCAACTCGCGGCAGGGCGGTGCCCACAGCCCGTCGGCGGTCTGCAGGCTCCGCTGGTCGGCCACCCGGAACTGGCGGATCTCCTCGACCTCATCGCCAAAGAACTCGACCCGCAGCGGATGCTCCTCCGTGGGCGGGAACACGTCGACGATGCCGCCGCGCACGGCCATCTCGCCGCGGCGCTCCACCAGGTCGGTGCGGGTGTAGCCGATCTCGACCAGGCCGGCGAGCACGTCGTCGAGGGCGGCCGCCTGGCCGGCCCGCAGCGACACCGGCGCGATGTCGCCGAGCCCGCCGACGATCGGCTGCAGCAGGCCGCGGATGGAAGTGACCACCACGGTCAGCGGGCCGGTCCGGGGGTCGGCTGGGTCGGGATGCGCGAGCCGGCGCAGCACAGCGAGCCGACGGCCGCTCGTATCCGAGCCCGGCGAGATCCGCTCATGCGGCAGCGTCTCCCAGGCGGGGAAGTAGGCAACCCCCTCGCCCGGCAGCAGCGAGCCCAGGGCGTCGGTGAGCGCTTCCGCCTCCCGGGCGCTGGCGGTGACCGCGAGCACGAACCGGCGGTCCTGGCTGGCCCGCGGTCCCTGCTCCCCCGGCAGGCCGGTGAGAGCGGCCGCCAGGAACGGCCGGAGTGCGGGCGGGGCGGTGAAGTCTGCCCCCCTCTCCGTGGCGGCGGGGCCGGGAGAACCGAGCGCGTCCCGCAGCGCGGGATCGCCCCCGATAACGCTGAGTAGTCCGGCGAGACTCACTGGTGTCCTTCGATAGGCAGCACAAACGCCCGCATTCGGCGCGACGGCAGGCCGGCCTGATGCGGGACACTTCCAGCTTACGGCCTTGCTCATCCCCCCTGGCCCAGCCCCGCCTTCATGGCCCAGTCCGGCCCTCATGGCCTAGCCCATCCGGGCTATGGCAAGATGCCGGGAATAACGGGGGGCTCTCCCCAATCGGTGTCATCGAAGAAGGTTGGGCTATGTCGGCGGACAGGCTGGCCGGGAGCGGGACGGCCGGCGGAGACACAGAACCTGCGCGCAGGCGCAGGGCACAGCGCGGGAGAACGGGGCGCAGACCGGGTACCGACGCCGGCGCACTGGGCGTGGCCGAGCCGGGCCAGGCCGGGGAGGCGACGGCCGGCCCGGAGTCAAACGTGATCCTCCTGGGCCAGGAGCCGGGCCCCGGCCCACCTGCCGCCACGCCGGAGCGGGCTGCCGCGGCGCCCCAGGGGCAGGAGCCAGCCGAGGCTGCCGCTCCCGCCCCGGACCGGGTGCCTCGGTCTGCCCCCGCCGAGGCCTGCTTGTTCGCCCGGTACACCCGCGACTACGTCACCGGGCATGACGGGCATCAGATCACGATCTTGCAGGCCGGCTGCACCACGGCCGACGGCGACCTGGGTGTGGGCGTGCTGCGGGAGGCGGGCGCCGACATCGCCGTCAGCCTCATCGACGACGACCAGCCGGTCACCCGCGCCGCCCTCGGCGCGGACGAGAGCCTGGCCGGGTGCGTCCGGGGGGACCTGCGCACTGTGCCGCTGCCCCCGCGCTCCCACGACATCGTGCTGTGTGCCCTGCTCCTGCAGCGGATCAACCACGCGGAACTGGTGCTCGACCGGCTGGTCGCCACGATCAGGCCCGGCGGGCTGCTGCTGTTGCGGTTCAGCGACCGGGACAGTTCGGGAGGTTTCCTCGACCGGGTCATGCCCTCGGCGGCCAGAAGCGCGGTCTGGCGCAAACGGCGGCCAGGGCGGCCCGGCCCGTACCCCGCCGTGTACGAACGGCTGTCGTCCGTGCGGGGCGTTCAGGCTTATGCGCTCATGCGCGAGCTGGTGATAGCCGAGCGGCAGGCGCTGGGCGGGCTGGCGGGAGCACTGGCCGAGCCGCGTGGGTTCCTGGGCGCGCAGAAGCTGGTCGCCCGGCTCTCCCGGGGCCGGCTGACCGCTGCGCACGAGGAGCTTCTCTACGTCCTGCGCAAGCCGGAGGACAGGTTCGCCCGGATACTGTGACCGGCCAGTGCCCGCCCGCCGTGGCGGCGCCGGGATGTTTCACGGCCCGCGCCAGAGTACCCTCAGGCATGGCCTGGCGGATTGGCGTGGCATGGGCAGCGGGCCGTCAGAGCGGGCAATGCGCCGGTCGGAGGTAGACGTGACCGCTGAGGCTGTGACCGGGCTGGGTGCGGGATTCGCGGGCCTTCCTTCCTGGACTCTCGACGAGAACCAGCTGGCCGACCTGGAGATGCTGCTATCGGGCGTGTTCGCGCCATTGACCGGGTTCATGACCGCCGCCGACGTGTCGGCGGTGTTCGAGTCGGGCACGCTCGCCGACGGCTTCCCGTGGCCGGTCCCGGTGACGCTCGACGTCCCCGAGGACGCCGTGCCGCCGGCCCAGCGGCGGCTGGCGCTGAACGATCCCGAGGGCGTGCCGCTCGCCGTGCTCGACATCACTGAGCGGTCCCCGGCCCTGATGCCGTCCCCGGCACCGGCCGGCCGGGGCGGCCGGCACGCGCGGCCCGTGGGCGCCGCCGCTCCGCCGCCCCAGCCCGGCAGCCCCGCCGCGACCGGCCTGGTGCGGCTGAGCGGCCAGGTGATCCAGTGCCGGGACCCGGAACACGGCCCCTTCCGGCAGCTGCGGCCTCGTCGTGCCGCTGGCACTGGCCTCGCGTGACGTCAGCGCGGAACGCGAGCTCGCGCTCCGGGCGCTGGTCGCGGCCGCGTATGGCGCTACCCACCTGTTCACGGACGAGCCCGAGGCGCCCAAGGCTCCGGCCGTTATCCCGGTGGTGTCCGCCGGCGACTGGGCCTACGACCGGGCGGCCGAGGTGTGGCGCCCGCTGGCCCTGATCGAGCCCGGCACGGAGCGGGCCGACCTGGCGATGGGTGAGCTCGAAGACCTGCTGGACCGCGGCGAGGAGGTGCCCGCCTGGTTCACCCCGCCGGCCGTGGCGGCCGAGCTCCGCCGGGCGCGGCCTCCTCGCAGCGAGCGCGGCCTGGTCATCTTCCTGACCGGCCTGTCGGGGTCCGGCAAGTCCACGATCGCCAGAGGATTGCGTGATGCCCTGAGCGAGCGCGGCGACCGCTCGGTGTCGCTTCTCGACGGGGATCTGGTCCGGGAGCTGCTCTCGGCGGGCCTCACGTTCTCCCGTGCCGACCGCGACCTGAACATCGCCCGGATCGGTTTCGTGGCCACGGAGGTGGCCAGGCACGGCGGGATCGCCATCTGCGCGCCGATCGCGCCGTACGCCGAGGCGCGCGCCCGGGTGCGCGGCATGGTCCGCGAGGTTGGCGACTTCCTGCTGGTCCATGTCGCCACGCCGGTGCAGGTGTGCGAGGCGCGTGATCGCAAGGGCCTCTATGCCAAGGCACGGGCCGGCGTGATCGGCAACTTCACCGGCGTCTCCGACCCCTACGAGGAACCCACCGACGCCGAGCTCACGATCGACACCTCGGCGATGTCGCGGCAGCAGTCAGTCGACGCCGTGCTGCGGCTGCTCATCACCGGCGGGTGGCTGCCCAGCGACGAGCCCGCCCCCTGACGCAGCGACCCTACTGGTCGTCTTCTGCTTTGGCGCCCTCATCGATCCGTGCGCGCAGCGTGCGGAACCGGTTCGCCAGTGCCCCGGACATCGCGTCGCGCTGGCGCGAGAGCAGGACGTAACTGGCCGCCCCGCTCACCAGCAGGGCCAGCCCGAGCAGCAGCAGGCCGCGGGCGCCGGCCAGGTAGAACAGGCCGGTGGCGGCGGCGAAGAGCAGGATCCGGGCCGTGGTATAGGCGAATGTGGCGCGCATGACGCACCCAGCCTATGCCGATCGCGGGCCGCCGGCGCCCGCGCCCTCGGCCCCGGCCACGCCATCCTCCCCGGCCCGGGAACCGCCGCCGGCCGTGAGCATGGCCGCCAGCCGCGCGGGATCGATGTTGCCGCCGGACAGCACGGCCACCCGGGTCCGGGCGGCGGGCAGGTCCCACTCGCGGAGCAGGCAGGCGGCCACCGCGACCGCCCCCGCCGGCTCGGCGACGAGGCGCGCCTGCACCGCGATCCGCCGCACCGCCTCGCGTATCTCGTCATCTGTGACGGTCACGATGTCGTCTACCTGGCTGAGCAGGTGCTGCAGGGGCAACGCGCCCACCTGCTCGACCCGGAGCGCGTCGGCGATGGTCCGCTGGGTATCCCGCGCCAGCCAGGTCACTTGCCGGCCGCTGCGGAACGAGTCACGCGCATCGGCCGCCAGCTCGGGCTCGGCCCCGATGACCCGCGTCCCCGGGCACAGCGCGCGGATGGCGGCGGCGATCCCGGAGATGAGGCCGCCGCCACCGACCGGGACCACAACCTGGTCGGCATCGGGGAGGTCGGCGGCGATCTCCAGGCCGATGGTGCCCTGGCCCGCTATCACGGCCCGGTCATCGAAGGGCGGGATGAGCGAATAGCCGTGGCGGTTGACCAGTTCACTGGTGGCCGCCACCCGTGCCGTCAGGGACGGCTGGGTGGTGACGATCCGGGCCCCCAGCCGGCGGACGGGGTCGAGCTTGACCGGCGGCGCGTTGTCCGGGACGACCACGGTAGCGGGGACGCCCAGCAGGGCGGCGGCATAGGCCACCGCCCACGCGTGGTTCCCGCTGGAATGGGCCACCACCCCCCGCGCGCGCACCCGGGCGGGCAGGGCGCTGATCGCCGCGTACGCGCCCCGCAGCTTGAATGAGCCCGTCGGCTGCAGCGATTCCGCCTTCAGCAGCAGGCGGGGATCCGCGCCGGGGAACGGCACGAGCGGGGTCCGGAAGGCGACCCCGTCGAGCCGGGCGGCTGCGGCCCGGATTTCATCGACCGACACCAGCGACGACACTGGCCCACCTTATGGCCGAGCGGCCTGCTCATGGCCGGCCGGGCCGTCCGGCGCACATCGAAGCGCCACCGGCGGGCCACCGATTTCCGGAAATCCGGGCAGATAACGGGTCTTTGTCCGGGACACTGATGACAGGCTCCGCCAACGGAGGTCGGGAGGGGAGAGGCGTGGACGGGAACAGTGAGCGACTTCTCACTCCTGGAGAGGTCGCTGCTCTCTTCCGAGTCGACCCGAAGACGGTTACCCGCTGGGCGGCCTCCGGCCGCATCAGCAGCATCAGGACGCCCGGAGGCCACAGGAGATTCCGCGAGTCCGAGGTCCGTGCCCTGCTCCGCGGCGAGCCGCAGGCAACGCCGGACAGCCCGCCCGCCCAGTGATCGGTGGCCGGGTCAGCCCCGGCCGGTGCCGTCCTGGCCGGAGTGGCCCTGCTTGGTCAGGTACATCTCGAACTCCCGCCGCAGCGCCTCGTCCCCATCGCGCCACCGGCGCCGGCGGTCCTCGAGTTCGGCCTCGGTGACCGCCTCCTGGGCCAGGCGCGCGTACTCCGGGTCGGTCGGGAGGACCTCCACGTAGGCATCCCCCACCACCTCGCCGTCGGCGTCTATGGCCGACTCCGGAGCCATCAGATTTCCGTTGGGGAGCTTAATGACGAACATCGCGTTCCCACTCTAGATGCCGTACCGCACATTGAAGTAGAGCATGACATCCAGCGCGATCCTGGTGTCACCACCAAGCATGTCCAGCAGGGCGGGCCGCTGCCGGGAGGCTATCGCGGCGAAGGCGTCAGCAAAGAACTCGCGGCGGCCGATCGCCCCCTCCTGCCGGTGGAAATAGCTCACCAGACGCGGCAGGCAGCGGCCATACAGACGGCGAAACTCGTCTGAATCCGACTGCCACATCTCACCGGATCCATCGATGTCGTCGAGCGCGTGCCCGATCTCATGGCACATCACGTCCGGGGCGGCCGATCGCCGTGAGCCGACGATGATCTTGCGCTCGCCATAGGCGCCGGCACACGCGTCCCAGGTGGCGCGCCCGGATGGCAGCGGGACGCCGCGCAGCCCGGCCATGTCGTCGAGGTCGGGCACGCCGCCGGGCCCGACGAAGATCGCATCGAGGCCGGCCGCGAGGATTTCCTTGACCTGGGACGGCAGCTCGGCCAGCCGGTCGATGGCGCTGACGGTCTCGGGCGGCGGCGCCGCGCCCTCCGGCCACTCCCGGTGGAGCAGGTGCTCCAGCTCGCCACAGTCCCGGCGCCCCTCGGCCGCCCGGCGCGCGTGCGCCACCTCATACCAGGGCAGCCCGCCCCGCTCCGCCGCCTCCTGCCGCTGCCCGACGGGCGCCGTCGCCGGGCGCGCATCCGACCTGGCCTGGGGCGTCATCCTGACGGCGGCCCTGGCCGCCCCGGCCCCGTACCCGGTTCCCTTGCCCGGCTCGGGACGGCGCGGCCTGGCCCGGCGCGGGAGAACGTCACCGACGGGGGAGCTAAACGGGCTGACCTCGGGCTCCCGCTGCCCACGGCCTGCCTGCGGTGCGTCGGTGATCTCCTGCCGCCCGCCGTCCCGGCGGTGGCGGCCGGCCATGGGCGGGCCCGGGCTCGACTGCTCGTGGCCGGGCTCAGTCCACGGTGCCCGGCCGGTGCCGCGGGCCGGCCGTGGCCGGGCGGACCGGCGGAACCGGGCAAAGAGCCGCAGCCGCATACCTCGCACTCCCCGCGATCGCGTGCCGAGTCGCCAGCGTACGACGGAATTACCCGGATCGTCATCTGCCCTGACCGTCAGTGACGCGTCATGGGCCTCCGGTGAGCCGAGAGTCACCGGATTTACCGGCAGGCGGGTACCACAGAGGTTAGGCTGCGGCCATGGTGCTGCTGGGAGTACTGTCCGCCCTGCTCATCGCGGGGTTGCTGGTCGGCGGCATAGGGGTGTGGTGGCTGGCGGGCCGTACGCTTCCCCGCCCCCGGCACCCGTCCCGTGACGGGCGGGGCGCCCAGGCGGCGATCCGGCGCCACCCGGCGGGCCGGGAGCGATGGCTGGAGCCGGACGGCGTGGCGGCGCTGGGCCAGCCGGACGCGCGGGGCTCCCAGCCGCCGACCGGGCCGGAAGACGATCCGGAGTTCATCAGCGCGCTGGAGCGGCTCATCCGGGGCGAGGACCCCGGCGGGCTGGCCTGAGCACCGCGGCGCCGGGCCGGTCAGCTGAGGCCGGCGTAGGAGTGCAGCCCCTTGATGAGGATGCTGACCACGATGGTGTTGAAGACCAGGCACCCAAAAGCGATCAGCTGGATGTAGGCGGACTTGCGTCCGCGCCAGCCAGCGGTGGCGCGCGCGTGCAGGTAGCCCGCGTACACCACCCAGGTGATGAAGGCCCAGGTTTCGGTGGGATCCCAGCCCCAGTACCGGCCCCAGGCCTCGTCCGCCCAGATCGCGCCCGCGATGAGGCCGAAGGTCCAGAGGGGGAAGCCGAACAGCACCGTGCGGTAGGCCAGCTGGTCGATCACCTTCGGGGCCGGGAGGATGCGGAAGATCGCGTCGGCCCGGGTGGGCAGGCCGGCGGCGGCCCGCTTGGCGTGGCGGCCGGCGAGCAGGTAGACGGCCGCGAACAGGGCCGCCACCACGAACGCGCCGGTCGCGAGCGTGATCGAGGTCACGTGGATGGCGAGCCAGTAGGACTGCAACGCCGGCGGCAGCTGCCCGGCCGGGGTGTAGATGACCGTTTCCGCGAGCCCGAGGAGGATCACCACCGGGCCGATCACGAACAGGCCCAGGCGGTAGGCGCGGTAGCGGAACATGAGGAAGAGGAAGAAGATGACCGCGACGCAGGTGACCGTGGTGACGAACTCGTACATGTCGCCCCACG
>WNFX01009265.1_pt1 | contig 10199 bp, 10 predicted proteins | sample 5400111 | NCBI WGS metagenome assembly WNFX01 (sample SAMN13153363, study PRJNA577476) | soil metagenome | isolation source: 40 cm soil or saprolite under grassland replicate 1 | place: USA:California | collected 2016-06-15 | reverse complement strand
CACCGGCGGGCGGCTTCTCCTCGCCCGGCGCGGCCCCGGCCCGAGCGATCAGGCCGTCCGCCACCGCGTCCGCCAGCACGCGCGTCAGCAGCGAAACGCTCCTGATCGCGTCGTCATTCCCTGGGATCGGATACGTGACCTCGTCGGGGTCACAGTTCGTGTCAAGGATCGCCACGACGGGGATGCCGAGCTTGCGCGCCTCGCTGACGGCGATGTGCTCCTTCTTGGTGTCGACCACCCAGACGGCGCTCGGCACGCGTGACATGTCGCGGATCCCGCCGAGCGTGCGCTCCAGCTTGTCGTGCTCCCGCTTGAGGTGGAGCAACTCCTTCTTGGTCATGCCGGAACCGGCCACGTCATCGAAGTCGAGCTCCTCGAGCTCCTTGAGCCGCTGGAGCCGTTTGAAGACCGTGGCGAAGTTCGTCAGCATGCCGCCAAGCCAGCGCTGGTTGACGTACGGCATCCCGACGCGGCGCGCCTGCTCGGCGATCGCCTCCTGAGCCTGCTTCTTGGTGCCGACAAACAGAACCGTGCCGCCGTGCGCGACGGTCTCCTTGACGAATTCGTAGCCAGTTCCACCGGCGGGTCTGGTGACCGAAATGGACACCGCTTTCCAGCAGCTGCCTCATGGTGACGACGGGAGCCATGCCCGCAGTCCTCCCTCTCGTGCGCCGCACCTACGGGTGCGGTCGCTTCCCGGTTTTCTCCTGGCGCCCGTACGTACCTTCCGCCAGAGCCTGCGTTCCACAACTGGCGGACCGAGAGGTGCGTCCCGCTGACGACGATCCAGGGAACCGGGGGCAGCGGGCGGACGCGCGAATTAGGTCATTAAGAACCCGCTGGACAGTCTACCGGGTCGTCGCCTGCGGTGCGCCCGGTGCTGCTGCGCGGGGCGGACCCTCATGCCCGCGGATGAGCCTGCCGGTAGGTGCCTAGGAGCCGCTCGGCCGATACGTGGGTGTAGATCTGTGTTGTGGCCAGCGATGCGTGACCAAGGATCTCCTGTACGCTCCGCAAGTCTGCGCCGCCTTCGAGCAGGTGGGTGGCCGCCGCGTGACGAAGCCCGTGCGGGCCCGCGGCGGAGACGGCCACCACCTCGGTGAGAGCGCGGTGAACGGCACGGCGCGCGACGCGGACATCCAGGCGGCCGCCGCGCGCGCCGATGAGCAGCGCCTGCCCGCTGCGGTCGTTGGCGAGCAGCGGGCGGCCCGCCTGGCACCACCGATCGAGCGCCCGCATGGCGGGGAGCCCGAAAGGGACGGTGCGCTGTTTGCCGCCCTTGCCGAGGACCCGGAGCGTCCGGCGCTCGGCGTCCACATCGGTGAGGTCAAGCCCGCAAAGCTCGCTCACGCGGATGCCGGTGGCGTACAGGACCTCAAGGATGGTGGCGTCGCGCGCGGCGGTCGCTGACGCGCCCGACTGCCGTGCCGCCCGCGCGAGTACGGCCGCCACGTCGGCGGCGCCAACAATCTTCGGTAGGGCGCGCCGGGTCTTCAGGGTGCCGAGCAGCGGGCCAGGATCGGCGGCGAGCCAGCCGCGGCGGTGGGCGAAGGCCGTGAACGTACGCAGCGCAGCCGCGCGCCTGGCCAGCGTGGAGCGCGCCCGGCCGCTCGCGTGCTGGCGCGCCAGCCAGCCACGGATGACGCGGACGCCAATGTCGCGTGGTCGCGCGGCACCCGCGCGCCGCGCGTACTCCAGCAGGGAGGTGACGTCGCCCAGGTAGGCCCGAACGGTGTGCGCCGAAAGCCCGCGTTCGACCCCGAGGAAGACCTCGAATCCAGCGAGGCACCGCTGGAATTCCGCGGGCAGCGGCTCCGCCTGCCCGCCGCGTGGGCCCGCATCGGTCACAGGCGCCACAGTGCGCCGACGCGAGTCGTGAGTCAAGCACCGCCGCCGCGCGCCAGCCGCCAGCCGCGCGGTCCTCGTGTCACGAACCCACCGGCGGCCAGCATGCCGAGGCGGCTGAGGGTGGTGTCGAGATCGACGCCCGCTGCGACCGCGACGGTCGCGGGACCTGTGCCACCACGGGCCGGGACCGCGTCGAGAACCCGGGCGGTCACGGGATCGAGCTCGTCGGCGGGAACCACGCCGGCCGACGGCGCCAGGTGCTCGCCCGCGAAGGCCACATGTTCGAGCACCTCGCCGGACCCGGTCACACACAGCGCATTCCATTCGCGCATGATCCAGTGGCAGCCTGCGGACGCCTCGGAGGTAACCGGACCCGGCACGGCCATGATCGGACGGCACATCTCCCGCGCATGCCTGGCGGTATTCAGCGCACCGCTGCGGCGGCCCGCCTCGACCACAACCGTGCCGCGGCTCAGCGCCGCGATCACGCGGTTCCTGACCAGGAAGCGCGCACGGGTAGGAGTCCGGCCCGGTGGCCATTCACTGACGATCAGGCCCTGCGCGGCGACCGCCTGGAACAATTCGTGATGCCCCTTGGGGTAGGGATCGTCAACACCACATGCGAGGACGGCGATGGTGGTCCCGTCAGCCGCGAGGGCGCCGCGGTGCGCGGCGGCATCGACTCCGTAGGCGCCGCCAGAAACGACGGCCCAGCCTCGGCCCGCAAGCCCGGCGGCAAGCTCTGCCGACACGTGCGAGCCGTACGCGGTCGCCGCGCGTGCACCCACCACCGACACCGAACGCAGGCAGGTGAACCGGAGGTCCGCCTCGCCTCGAAGCCACAGCGCATACGGCTTGGCGTCGCCGAGAACGTCAAGCTGGGTCGGCCACTCCGCGTCACCGGGGCACACCAGCCGGACGCCGGAGCGCTCCAACGCCGCGAGATCCCGCTCGGCAGGAATTTCTCCGAGCCTGGCCCGCCAGTGCCGCAAGGCTCCCGCCATCCCGGACACCGCCTGCGGGCCTGCCGCGGTCCTTGCTTCGGAGGGAAGGCAGCCTGCCTTGATGGCAGCGACAAGCGCGACGGCATCACACGCCCGGAGCAAACCGCCGACGGCCTTGTCGGCCGGCTCCGCGAGATAGGTCAGCGCGGCGCGGGCGAGGCGCTGGCCGGCCGACACGGTTGTCACTGCGTCACCCCGAGCCACAGGCTCAGCGCGTATCCGGTCTCGTCCGCTGTGGGCCGGGGCTTGCCCGCCAGATCGGCCAGGGTCCACGACACCCTGAGCACCCGGTCGACCCCGCGGGCGCTGATCTGGCCAAGCTCCATCGCGCGCTCGAGCCGCGCGAGGGCGCCAGACGCGGGCGCGAACGCGCGCCGCAGTTCAGTGCCAGGAACCTCGGCGTTGAGCCGCCAGCAGGTGGCGGCCAGGCGAAAAGCCGCCCGGTCACGCGCTAGCTCAACCCGTTTCGCCACGGCCGCACTCGTCTCAGCGAATCGCCGGTCGCTGAGCAGCTCCGCCCGGCTCACCGGCAGCAACTCAACTTTGACATCGACCCGGTCGAGCAGCGGGCCGGACAGCCGGCCCAGATACCGGCGCCTCGCCATGGGCGTACAGGTGCACGCCACGCGTGTTCCTGCCGCCCGCGCGCACGGGCACGGGTTGGCCGCGAGCACGAGCGTGAACCGGGCGGGAAAGCGCGCGGTAAGCCCGGAACGTGCCACGATCACCTCGCCGGACTCGAGGGGCTGGCGGAGCGCGTCGAGCACGTCGCGGCTGAATTCCGGCGCCTCGTCAAGAAACAGGACACCCCGGTGCGCCAGCGAGGCAGCACCCGGCCGGATCGTTCCGCTCCCGCCGCCCACGATCGCGGCCTTGGTCGCGGTGTGATGAGGCCCGCAGAACGGCGGCTCCATGACCAGCGGCCGGCCGGTCGGCAAGGCGCCCGCAACCGAGTGCACCGACGTCACCTCGAGAGCTGCCGTCAGGTCCAGGCGCGGGAGGATGGTCGGGAGCCGTTCTGCGAGCATGGTCTTTCCCGTCCCTGGCGGCCCGAGCATCGACATGTGATGCCCTCCGGCCGCGCATATCTCGACCGCCTTCCTGGCAACGGGCTGGCCGAGCACGTCGGCCAGGTCGAGGGCGGCAGTACGGCCGCGGGGCCCGGGCGTGCCCTTACGCGTGCGGCCGGGCGGTGAATCGGGCAGGGTGCCGCCCTCGACAACCTCGACGGGTTCCTCGCCGCCGGGCGCGGGGCGGCCGCGCAGATGGGCGAGGAGCGCGCGGAGTGTTCCGGCGGCCAGCACGCGCACGCCGGGAACCAGGGCCGCCTCGGGCGCATTGGCCCGCGGTACGGCGACAGTAGTGAACCCGGCGGCCCAGGCGCTCGCGGCGGCGGGAAGCGCCCCGCGGACCGGGCGTAAACGACCGTCGAGGCCAAGCTCACCGAACAGAACCAGGCCGGCCAGCGCGGCGGCGGGCAGCGCACCGGCGGCGCCGAGTATGGCGACGGCGATCGCGATATCGAAGGCGCTTCCGCGCTTGGGCAGGCTGGCCGGAGACAGCCCGACCGTGATCTTGCGCTGCGGCCATTCCTCGCCGCTGTTGACGATCGCCGACCTGATCCTGTCGCGCGCTTCGCGCAGCGCCGTGTCGGGCAGGCCGACAAGGAGGAGCCCGACCAGGCCGTTAGCAATATCCGCCTCCACCTCGACCAAGTGGCCTTCGACGCCAACCAGGGCGATCGAGTGGCTGCGGGCAAGGGCCACCTAACCCACCCCCCGCACATGGACAACCGCGAAGGTGCCGCCCGGCTCGCAGGTGAGCCCGAGCGCGTCGACCCGGATCTGGTCGAACAGCACGCCGTGCGCGGCCAGCCAGCGGACCGCGAGCCGCCTGAGCCGTGACCTCTTCGCCCGGCTGATCGCTTCGAGCGGGGTACCGTAACGCTGTCCCGAGCGTGTCTTGACCTCACAGACGACCAGGGTGCGGCGCTCCGCCGCCACAATGTCGAGCTCACCCTCCGCGCATCGCCAGTTGCGGCCAAGGATCCTGAATCCTGCTGCCTCCAGGTATTTCGCGGCCGCGTCCTCGCCTTGCCTGCCAAGAACATCCTTGGAGTGCACTGCCACCACCTCCGCTATCGACACTGGCGGCAAGGGGCAGGGGCTGTCAGCGGCGAACTACCGGCTGTGGACGCTCATCGTGGCGGGTGCAACGTGGTGGAAAACACGGCGGAAATGTCAGACCCATGTGCTATGGCGCGCGCTGGCGGGCCGTGCACGGCGCCGCCCGCGGCGCGCGTCATTCCCTGTCGGGGCTTCGTTATGTGGGGAAACCTGGCTTGTCGTCGGGAAGCTCGAGGTCGCTTTGCGCGAGTTCCTCGACATTCACATCCTTGAACGTGACAACCCGAACATTTTTGACAAACCTCGCTGGGCGGTACATGTCCCACACCCAGGCGTCCTGCATCGTGACCTCGAAGAACACCTCGCCGTTATCGGCCGTGCGTACGTTCAGCTCGACATGATTGGTGAGGTAGAAGCGGCGCTCCGTCTCGACCACATGGCTGAACAGCCCCACCACGTCGCGATACTCGCGGTACAGCTGCAGTTCCATCTCGGTCTCGTACTTTTCGAGATCCTCTGCGCTCATGGTCTCCCCTCCGATCCAGCGGCCAGATTAAGAGGCTCCGAAGTCCATGGAACCTTCTTCTGACCAGACCGCCCCGGCTTCGTCGCCGACCGCACCGCCCCACACCACCGCATCACTCCGAGCGGCCGTGCCGTTTCGAACAGCCGCATCGCCCCCTGGGGGCGCCGCGGCAATCCTGGCGCCGTTCACGGCGCGGGCGACATCAGCCATCTCTCCATTGTCCGGCATCGGCGGCGCGCATGTGCCGCGCGCTCGCATCGCGCCAAGGACATTGACATAGCTGAACCGGTGCTCCTCGCAGGGCCCATGATCCGCGAGTGCTTGCGCGTGCCGCGGCGTCGCGTAACCCTTGTGCTCGGCAAAGTCGTACCCGGGGTAGCGGTCATGCAGCCCGGTCATGATGCGGTCCCTTGTCACCTTCGCGACGACAGAAGCCGCGGCGACACACGCCGCGACCTGATCGCCTTTCCACATGGCCAGCGCGGGCACGGGCAGGCCGCTCACGGGGAAGCCGTCAGTGAGCACGTAACCGGGACGGCAGGAGATACCCGCGAGCGCACGGCGCATCCCGGCCACGTTGCACACGTGCAGACCCAGCCGATCGATCTCGCGGGGCGGGATCACGACGGCGTGCCAGGCGAGCGCACGGCGCACGATCTCCGCATAAACCTGCTCCCGCACCTGCGGGGTCAGCGCTTTAGAGTCCGCGAGCTTGGCCACGCGGCCGCGGTCGGATTGCGGAAGCACGACGGCGGCGACGACGAGCGGGCCCGCGCATGCCCCGCGCCCGGCCTCGTCGACACCGGCCACGGGAGCCAAACCGGCCCGGGCCAGCACCCGCTCGTAGCCCCACAGGCCAGCCCCGCGGCGCGGTGTATAACCCAGCGGCCGCGCCACCGGCGGGAGCGCAGCGGGCCGGCCCGCCTGCGACTCCGCCTTATCAGGCGCCCCGTCCCATGCGTAAGGAAACAACGCATCAAGGGTCGCGTCAGGCGCGTGCGGCCCGGCCATGGTGTCGCCCGGCGCGTGCGGTGGCGCCAACGTGCCGCCCGGCGCGCAGGCGGCGTCCGCGAACGCGCCGGGTACCCCGTCCGGCGCGGGTGGTAGGCGGTCCACGCTCGTCATGACACACCGAAGCGTACGGCGGATCGCCGACGCAGTCGCAGCGAACGGCGCACCAGTAACCACCGCGCGCCCGCCAGCCGCGCCGGGAGCAACGCAGCGCGGTCGGTGGCGCCGTTAGGCGACGGTCCAGGCCGGGTCATGCGTCACACCGTGGGCAAGCTCAGGCGACACCTGCCGGTCGGCGCTCGCGCAGCTGTGCCGCCCACGTTAGGAGGCCTGGCCACCCGGCCCGCGCAACCGGCGCACCCAGACTCGGCGCACCCGGATCCGGCGCTGCAGCAGCGTGAGCGGAACCGCGCCCGCGACACCAAACAGCAGCGGCGCGGCCGGAGCGGCGGCAGCGAGAGCTTTCTGCTCGAACGTGGCGGGAATGGGCAACACCCCGAACCGGCTAAGTGGCCACACGATCACGAACGCCCGCCCGATCACCTTGTCCTCGGGGATGGATCCGCCGCCCGGGTCGCTGCGATGCTCCCTGGAGTCATAGGAGACGGCGCGGTGGTCACCCATGACCCACAGCTCGCCCCGAGGGACTGTTATGTTGAAAGAGATCTGCGACGGCGAGTTCCCGGGATACAGATAGGACCTCTCATTGAGCGGAACGCCATTGACGCTGATCCTGCCCTGACTATTGCAGCACGCCACATGATCGCCCGGCAGGCCGATAACCCGCTTGACGTAGTCCTTCTCACCCGCCGTGACACCGAACGCGGAGCCGATCCAGTCGAAGAAACGCCTGACGGGGTTGGACGACGTGGTTTGTGGCACCGTCGGGTCCCATGAATCCAGGCCATTGAAAACGACAATATCGCCGCGGTGGATATCGCGTAGATGATAGACGACCTTATTAACCAGTACCCGATCGCCAATATCCAGCGTATTTTCCATTGACGATGAGGGGATAAAGAAGGCCTGGATGGCAAAGATTTTGATGACCACCGTCAGCGCGAGCGCCACAACAATGAGGACGGGAAGCTCCCGCCAGAAAGATCGCCGCTTGCCGGTACTTTCGGCTTCAGCGCCGTCGTCGGCCGAGCCGGACTCGGCGGCCTCGTCCCGCGTTGCGGCACCCTTCACCTGCGCACCCCCCGTCTCAGAGTCCCCCGTTTGAGGGGCGCCGCCACCGGTCTCCCGCGCGATGCCACCCACCTCGTGGGGTTGTGTCATCGCGGGTTCGCGCGACCCCTTGTCGTCCTCCATCCGTTTGAGCTTATCGCTGGGCCGGCACCGAAACATCGCCAACACGGCGCCGACGGCTTCCGCCGCCGGCGCCGGCCGCCGTAATGGAGCGCTAATGCTGACGGAAATACGGGCAAGCCGCCTCATATGCGGCCGCGCGGGTACCCGGGCTCAGGAGGCGGAACGTGAGCGCCGGAGGAACCGTCGGCGCAGGTACGCCGCCGGCACCACCAGGCCAAGACCCCCAAGGACCGGAACGGCTGCCGCGGTGGCACCCACACCGTCGAGCGCCGCCTGCTTGAAAGTTCCCGGGATCGGCAGCGTCTGCAGCTGCGACGGCGGCCAGATGACCACGAAAGCCCGGCCAACCACCTCATTGGCGGGCACGGTGCCATCGCCGGGGCCCTGCATGTGATACCTGGAGTCCGCCGAGTCCGCGCGGTGATCGCCCATCAGCCAGATCCGGCCCGGCGGGACGACGACGCTGAACCGCTGGGCGGATGGGTCGCCGCCCGGGTACAGGTACGCACCCTCTTGCAGCGAGGTCCCATTGACCGTGATCCGGCCATCCGCGTCACAGCAGGCCACACGATCGCCGGGCAGGCCGATCACCCGTTTGATGTAGTCCGTGCCGTTCGTTTCAAGGCCGACCGCACGTAGCACGTCGTGATAGCCGCGGACCACCAGGTTCGGCGCGGCCGCGGGCGAAGCAGGCGGGTCCCATGAGCCTTGACCGTTGAACACGACGATGTCGCCGCGGTCGATCCCGCGAAGATCGTAAACGACCTTGTTCACCAGCACCCGGTCGCCGACGTGAAGCGTGTCCTCCATCGATCCAGATGGAATGCGGAAGGCCTGGATGGCGAACGCCTTGATGAGCAGGGCAAGGATGAGCGCCACCACGAGCAGCAGCGGGAGCTCACGCCAGAACGATCGTCGATCGTCTGCAGGTGCCGTGGCGAGGTCGGCCATCGGAGCCGTTAAGTATCTGGTCAGCGGCCAGTGTTGTCGCGGCGTTCCCTGATCCGTGCGGCCTTCCCGCGCAGCGCCCGCAGGTAGTAAAGCTTCGCGCGGCGGACCCGCCCGCGGATGACCACCTCGATCTTGTCGATCGACGGGCTATGCACGGGAAAGGTGCGCTCGACCCCGACGCCGTAGCTGATCTTACGCACGGTGAAGGTCTCCCGGCCGCCGCCGCCCTGACGGCGGATCACGACGCCTTGGAAGACCTGGATCCTGGATCGGTTGCCCTCCTTGACGCGCACGTGAACCTTCAGCGTGTCACCCGGGCGGAAGCTGGGGATATCCGAGCGGAGTTGAGCCTTCTCGAGCTCGGCGATCGCGGTGTGCATGACAGCGGTTCCTCGTGATAATCGCGCGTTCGCGGGCGTGAACACCGCCCTGGACATGGATTGGATCTCCCGATTCCGCCCCCGGCTGAGGTTACCCCGGCTGGGCGGCGGCTTTCAGTGTGCCATATCTTCCGGGTGCATCGGAAAACCGGCCCGTGACAGCACCTCGCGGTCGCGATCGTTCAGGCTCGCCGGATCGAGCCTGTGGATCAGTTCGGGGCGCATGGCGGCGGTCCGCGACAGCGCGGCATCCCGCCGCCACCGGGCGATGGCGCCGTGATCCCCAGACAGCAGAACCGGCGGGACCTCACCCACCGGCAGGCGGCGCCGCTTCCGGCCGGCCGGCGTCGTCGGCGGGCGGCGCCACGCCAGGGTCACCGGACCCACCGAACGAGTCATCGGCCACCGACGCGGCATTGCCGAGTACGCCAGGCACCAGGCGGCACACCGCCTCCACCATGACGAGCACCGCTGCCTCGCCCCCGGCCAGCACGTAGTCACCGATGCTGACCTCGTCCACGGCCATGCGGGTCCGGGCCTCGTCCACGACCCGTGCGTCGATTCCCTCGTAACGCCCACAGGCAAAGACCAGGCGCGGCTCGCGCGCATAACCCGCGGCCGTCTGTTGCGTGAAGAGCGCGCCGCTCGGAGCAGGCACCACGAGCCGTGGCGGGGGCCCATCGGCCGCTGTCACCGCGTCGAGCGCCTCACCCCAGGGTTCGGGTTTCATCACCATTCCGGGGCCGCCGCCATACGGCGTGTCATCGACGGTCCGGTGCGCGTCATGCGACCAGTCACGCAGGTCGTGCACGGTGATTTGGACGTCCCCGCGGAGCGCGGCCTTGCCGATGAGCGACATGCCCAGGGGCGCGAAATAGCCGGGAAAGATCGTGATGATATCGATGCGCATGGCGTCAGGCGGGTTCGCCGTCGCCGAGCAGGCCCGGCGGAGGATCGATGAGAACCTGCCCCGCCTCCAGGTCAACCGCGGGCACGATCGCGGCGACGAATGGCACAAGCAGTTCGTCCTGCGGGCGGG
>WNFX01007544.1_pt1 | contig 10200 bp, 7 predicted proteins | sample 5400111 | NCBI WGS metagenome assembly WNFX01 (sample SAMN13153363, study PRJNA577476) | soil metagenome | isolation source: 40 cm soil or saprolite under grassland replicate 1 | place: USA:California | collected 2016-06-15 | reverse complement strand
TGGTTCCGCATCTTAGCAGGGCTGCAAGACCGTTGCCTGAACTACTTTCCAAGTACAAGAAGACCGCGTAGGACTGTTGGTTTGGAATGCTAATTGAATACCTTCCAGCAGCGTCGATTCTAACGGAATAAGGAAATTGTGAAAGACTGTCAAAATTCACTTGATACGCTGATTGAATACTTACGACGCCCGAGACGTCAATTGTCAACGGCGGGATCAGGAGATACGTTAGTGCTCCAGCGGTAATTATTACCACAACAGCCAAACCGATGACTCTCAGTCGTACACTAGTCCTTTTTCTGACCGAGGCTCGTAGGCGAGTTGCGGACATTATCACTGGGTATGCGTATCCCTTAGTGGGCGTGTTCTGATTTAAACCACGCTGGTCGGAAAGGAGGATGGCCGGTTAGAGGACTGGGAAACATGGCGTCGAAGGATCCGTGTTGCTACGATTGGCTGAAATCGTGCTTCCACATCTCTCGTGCGAGGGCACCATTTTTCTTGAATAGATGTACATGAGCCCTCACCTTCTCTCTCCGCTCTCGATGCTCCCTGAGAAACTGGGTGACTTTTTCGACCAGGATATCTTTCAGGTCTCCTGTTAGCATTCGTCCGCCCTTGTATTCTGACCGGATTTCTTCAATGCGTTTGTCGTCGGGTTCGAAGAACATGTAGAGCCACTGGAAGGGAACGTCAATGTTAGGGTTGCCGCCGAGTTTGCGGTGTTCTTCGATGGATGCTTGTCCTCCTGAGAAGGCGTGTCGATAGATCTTGTTCCGTACGGTCTTGTCGTCATCGTTGAGATAGATGGCGGTTTCGGGTTTGGACGAGCTCATCTTGTCCTGTATCCCAGTCAGGGGTGGGAGGAATTTGCTGTGGATAGCGGCTGCTTTGTGGTATCCGAGCGGTTCTGCGATGTCTCGTTGTATTCTCCAGTACGGGTCTTGGTCGATTGCTGAGGGTATGAGGCACCGCTTCTTCTCGAAGAGGCTGGGAAGGATCTGGATGGCGGGGTAGAAGCTCATGCCGATGTTGGTCTCGCCGGTGAAGCCGAAGACTGACTTGGCTGTGCTGTAATTGACTCTCCGAGCGATCTTCAGGATCAAGGGGTAAGCGTGGCCGACGAACTCGGTGTCTTGAAAGATGAAGGTCTTGTCAGGGTCGAAGCCGACGGCTGCAACTTCGAGGATATTGTCCTGGGCCCATTTCTGGGTCTCTTCGTAGGTAAGATTCCGTTTCTCTTCAAGGAATTTTTCATCATCAGTCATCTGAACGTAGACATTGGCGTGAAACTTGTCCTGTAGCCATTTTGTGAAGTAGAAACTGAGGATATGGCCGATGTGCATCGGACCACTAGGGCCTCGACCGGTGTAGAGGAAGAATCCCTTGCTCTTGTCATAGTCGTCAAGAACATGGTTCAGATCTCGATGTGAGAAGAAGACTTGACGACGCACAAGGTATCCAGCGTCGCCTAGGATTCCTTCTAGTCGTTTTGCTAGAGGCCCTCCTATCGGTTGAGTTCCAAAGTCGCGGATAAGCCGTTCATAGTCGACTTCGCCAGTGACCTCCCATGGGGTCACTACGAATTTCCGGTCAACCATTTCCACGCTTTTCCTCATTCCGGAGTGCTTCCTGTGGAAGTTCAGCAACAGCACGGCTCCATCATGCGATTCGGACAAACCTTCGACGAATCAAAGGCTTGGCATTCCAAGGGCGAGTAGCCGCAATCAAAACGGCGAACCATCTTGTTCAGCACTCTTTCTCACATCCCAGATGAAGTTCTCTGAGCAGCATCGAGTTCGAAGGCGGCCGCTGGGAGACTCAGCCCCCAGGCTCGGAGAACCCGAGGGTTAATTTCTCCAACTATTCCAATCTCGTTACTATTGGACACTATTGCGCCACACCTACCGGAGAGGAAGCTCGGATGCTCAGTCTCTTTGACTGTGAAACCAAGGTCAATGTTCTCCATTAAGGCGTCGAGTGCCGATCGAATCTCGGTGAAACCGGCCTCGGCATGAGTGGTCACGGCAGAAATCTTCCGGTCCTCTCTGACGGGTCGAGTCGCACTCTTTTCGCGGTTTATGCTTGCCGCTACTTCGAAGATCTTCTGGGGATAGTCTACGTGAGTGTTACGTGATAGAAACTCTAGAAGGCTAGGCAACAGCCAATTTCTCATTACGGTGTGCGTCGTCATCTTGGGGTTCAAGAGTGTGACTAGTCCCTCAACGCTGGTCCGCATTTTTCCTGCAACTGTTTCTGCGGAGGTCAGAGCATATGTCAGGACTTCTTGGAACCCGAGCCCGATCATTATCTCCGCTAGCCTCTCCGTCTCGTTGGTCTCCTTCGACAACTCGCCAATCGTCGAGATTCTCGGCCATTCAGGCTTGAGGGAATTCATGTCCTGCGCAATGGCGATATCCTCAACCAAGTCTACTGAATGCATGATGTCGGTCCGGTAGCTGGGGATCTCCAAGTAAAGAACGTCGCCAGATCCTATCTGTGTCCGGTATCCAGCTTTCTCAGCAAGCCTGGACGCGTCTCTTGATGTTAGAGAAGTTCCGAGGAACTTGTTGACATAGGACCGGCTTAGCTTCTTCCGTGTGGGGCTGAGGTTTGGAGTCACAACCCTTCCTGGCGGACTGAACGAATAGCTTTCGACGCAACTGTAGATTCTTCCTCCTCTCTCGGCGAGACTGGAAATGACTATCTTCAGAGTACTATGAACGGTCTCAGCATTGGTGCCCGTAACTTCGACAAGGATGTTTTTCGTGTTTGTTGTAATCCTGCCGACATCGTTGGAATTGATCACAGGTGGGAGAGAGAGGATCTTCTCTGTTCGATCAATCAGGACAGGCCATGATTGAAACTGGGAAATTATTTCTCCGTATTCTCTTCCCTTTGGGTGGGTTTCCACTATCTCTCGTAGAGTCTGTCTCTTCTCAGATCCTAAAGGAGCGAAGGTGATTATGTCCGGATTAGCTACAGTGTACAAGAGTGGGGATTGTATCAAGTCGGCTTGGTAGAATCCTATTGAAGCTCTCTTCCTCTTCCTCCCATACGTCTGGTCGAGCTTCTCCTGAAGATTGATCCAACTCTTCAACGCATCATCGGTCGGTTGCAGACCCTTTACGATTGCGGTGGAAATGAAAGGACGAATTGGCCTAACGCGCTTGTCGATGACAACTTTCAGATTCGACCTCCCCGCAACCCGGATCTGTCTTGTTCGACCGACCCCCAAATAGCCCCTCAAGGCTCTAGCGATTCCTTCGACAGACCAAATATCTGGACGGTTGCTATCCTTGACCTCAATTGAAACAGCATCTCCCTCGAGAGATTCCACGTCGCCCTTGACTAATGCGAAGATATCGTTGAGCCCCTCCTTGTCCCGGGTCACGGTCTTGCCTAGAAGTCCCTCGAGGTCGGTGAGTGAGAATTGTACGCTTGGCGTTTCTAGCCCACCGTCTGTTCTCTAATCCATTCTATGTCCGAGGTGAACAGTTGACGAATATCCTGGGTTCTCCGGTTCATCATGTACAACCGGTCTATCCCCAAACCCCATGCGAGAACGGGGACCTTCACACCTAGCGGCTCCGTCACTTCCGGTCGGAATATCCCACTCCCGCCAAATTCCATCCAGCCGAAGCCCTCTCGGTAGGCCTGTAACTCGACGCTCGGCTCTGTGAACGGAAAATAGTCAGGCTTGAACCGTATTTTGTCCGCTCCCGCCACTTCTTTGGCGAACATTTCTAAGATGCCCAGAAGATTTCTGAGGTTTAGACCGGGACCTAGAACGATGCCCTCGGCCTGGTTGAATTCAGTGAGGTGGGTCTTGTCGACCATGTCTGGGCGGAAGCATCTTGCCATGGCAAAGTATTTTCCTGGGGTCTGAAGATCCTTCGATAGCATGGTTCGAACACTAAATGCTGTCCCATGGCTTCGGAGGATCAGCTTCGATGCTTCGTCTCTGGAAAATTTGTAGCGCCAACCAGTCGATCCGGTCTTCCAGCCGTTCTCGTGAGTTTGCGCCACTCTTTCCACCAAACTACCGTATTCTTCTAGGCTGGCTCTTGACGGGTCCTTCAGATAGTAGAGATCGTGAATCTCCCGCGCCGGATGATCCTGAGGCATGTAGAGACAGTCACAGTTGATGAACGCCGTCTCCACTAGCGGCCCCGCGGCCTCTACGAATCCGAGCGCGACAAGCTTCCTCTTTACCATCCGCAAGAACCGCAAATAAGGATGGTACTTGCCAGGAAAGGTCTTCGGAACAGCAGATGAGACATTGTAGTTTCGAAGCTTGACCTTCTCCCACTCGCCAGAGACGATCATGTCAGTCGTGAGTGAGCTAACTTCTTGGTGAGCGCCGATATCTGTCGACGCTATTTGTCTTTGGCCAGTAATCTGAAGCCCACGGTCGTTCCTTACTTGTGCCTCGACCACGTTTCTCTTAACCAGACGTTGCGCGGCATCTCTCAATTCGGAGGGTAGGTACTCTAATACGGCACCTCCAGTTTTGATGTGAGCTAACGCGATTTCGTCCAGATCTTCAGGTGGCTCCGCGTCGACCACGATAACAACATCTGATCCAATCTTCTCGATCGTTGCTAAGTGCTTCCGACTGATCCACCCTGCTACGATCGAGGAGTAATTCTCATTCAGCCCAGCCTGACGAAGCGCTTCCATGAGCCTGAGTCGGCCACCATTCTTCCGGACGATCGAGACAACTCTACGCTCCGGGAGACCCTCGCTTGCAAAGGATCTTCCCTCTTCGGTAAGTTTCAACTCCGTCCTCTTCATCACGTGCTCTTGGACCAATCCCTTGTGAATCAGATCCAGAACAGCGCGAGCCACAGCTGAATCGGCGAGACCGGACTGCGTAACGATATCCTTGAAGTTAGCTGCTCCGTGAGAATTGGTAAGGGCCTTCAGAACACGATCCTCGTTCTGGCTAATCTCTACCAAGAAGGGCAATGTCTCCAAGCTTCAGTTTTGTCGGAGTGCCGATTCCGAGCTATATTTGATTTCAAAAATTCCGGTCAATCGCATTTCAAAACTCAACTTTCGTAAAGCCTACGTCCATCGGATCGTGTCGGATATGAAGAGAAACCTCTAGCCTCCAGACCCTCACAATGACTTCACTATTCGATTCACTGTCTCAAGTTTGAACATTGCACCTTCACCGCTCGGAAAGTATGGGTAGACTACTGGAAGCGTTACCCCCGCTTGCCTGAAAGCCTTCATATATTGAACTAGTTCGTCGCTCTCAGGATTGGCCAAGCTTACTCTCAGTAACTCTTTGGGCACGTCGACCGGACCACTCTTCCATTCTTCGTTCTCCTTGAATGTCGAAATCGCTTTCGCGGTCCCGTCTTGCACGAACATCTCGTGGTACTGAGGAGCAGAGTCGTAGTTCAGAAACTCCTGCAGCATCAGCCTCTGAGCTGATTCAGGACCTTGCGAGGAATAGAAGATCTTCAAATAGCATGCAAAGTCAATTCCCTCGACCCTCGCGACCCTGGCCGCCTCTACTAGTTTGGAAGCATGCTGGGGAGAACAGAAATTCAGGAGAAGACCATCGGCCTTGATGGCGGCGCGTTTGGCCATTCCCAGTTTGAGAGCCGCAACGTAGATTTGTGGAGGCTTGACTCCTTGAGGGAACCCTCCAAACGCTTTCTTGAGTTCATCCAGTCGTTGGAGGATTGCGCCTACAGTCCTGCCTGGCTGGGGGCCTGGGGACCCCGTTCCCACTCCTAGGATGAGGCGGTTGGAGGAGAGGGCTTGAAGTGTCTGGACCCTACGGGTCAGTAGCTGTGGGTCATGTTCCAGCAATCGTATGACCCCGCTTCCCGAGTGGACCCTTTTCGTCAGAGCGAGAATTGACGATGCAATTTCTAGGGATTCATAGCCGGTCCGTATGTCGGGAACGAAGATGCGTGAAACCCTGTCACTCAGCTCCAGTGCGACGGCTGTCTCTTTGATTTCCTGAGCTGAGAATACTCCGGGTCTTAGGGCGAGCCCTATCCTTTCTAGTCTCACGATCGATTGAGGACGCCACACGAGACAATAAACTGTTTTGGAAAGTCAAAGAGCTGTGCGCCTGGTCACGATATGTAACGTTGTGACCAGACTTGCCCTGGTTAGGTTGAATTTCACTATTATTCGAGTTGAGCGACTTCTAGCCTTGTAGAGCTGATGAACAAGGATACGCTTGGTTCCTTGGCAGTCATTCTTGTAGGTGTGGCTGCGTTTGGGACCGTGCTCGCATTCTCTGAACAACCAACCGCCTGCCCATGCAACAGCTCTTCAGGTGCAATTTGCATACACAACCCCTGCCCCAAAGAGACGTTGACCGTTCAATCCTATTGGATCAACACGCCAACCAACCTTACTCTGAACATACTTAACGCAGGTGCCTCCCCGAAAGCGCTCATAGCATACTACGTCAAAGACTCCAACGGCGCGCAGTGTGCCAATGGCAATTGGTCAGGACCGACTCTCCCTCCAGCCATAGCCATCTCCGTCAACATACTCATAGACGGACGAGCCTTCACATTCCAGACAGGGATGTCATACACTGTGACAATTGTAGAATCAACCTATGATCAGTTCACGTTCACGATAACCTAGCGTAAGCGAGTATATAGAATTCTACACTTGGATTTCCCTCGCTCACCCGCTCCTCTTGTAACCGCGATTTGCCCTCGTTGAGCCTTCAAGGTCTAAGTTCCAGCGGTCATAGATTTGATTATGTCGAGGGCTGTCTCACGCGGCTACCCACAAAGAAGGCAGGTCTCGAGATTCAGGCAAAGGCCTGCGATAAATGCGGACAGCTCGTACTTACCTACCCGCAAACCATGAGCTGCATAGTCTGCGGTGGACCACTGAAACTCGTCAAGGGCGTGCATTAAGCCAAGCCGTAACAAGTGATCTTGGTCGCATCTTCGGTCCCAGCCCACCGATCCTTCAATCTAGTTAGTGAAGAACGGGAACGCTAGAGTCCTCAGTGTCGTAGGGCTGCTTGGATTGAGACGGTCAGCTGTCCATCAGTCTCAATGGCGTCCAGCAGGTGAGTGTAGGCTGGAATCGGGTTGTGGCTTCTGTGCAGATACGAGAAGTGAATTCCGTCTACTTCGGAACGAAGGGCTGTGTAGGCATCAGCTGCAATCACGATCCCTCCTCCAAACGGGTTCCGGGAGAGGGTCTGTCTGACCTTTTCGGGAACTGGGATGCCGAACTTTCGACTAACGAAGAGCAGGTTCTTGAGTCCTGACGGGATGGATACTTGTACAAAGATTGGCGTCTTGAGGCCCTGGGAGCGAAGCCCGTCCACGTGGTCTAACACAAGGTCATCGTCGAACGCCGTATTCGTGACAACATAGTCCGCTCCAGCATCTACCTTGCGGAGGGTCCTAGAAGTCTCTCGATCCTGATCCTCGGCATATTGATTGGTTACAGCGCCGATGCAAGGCCACTGACCGTCAAAGACTGACATCACGGCTCGAATCAGGTCTTCTGTTCTTCTGAAATCATAATCTTCGATCCGGTGTCCTGGATAGGGATCCCCAAAGACGATTAGAAAATTATCAAGACCCTTCTTGAACAGTGAAGGAAGTAGGGCTAGGTCTGATCGGCGAAAATCTCTGCATGTCAACGAGGGAACAGCCTCAGCACCCGTCTTTCTGACTATGACTGCGGAAGCGAGACTCCTTGTCTGGGGCGTGACTCTGAATCGTGCGGGATAGCTGGGATCATCTTCGCCATTCCTCAAAGCGGGAATGGTGATCGCGTCAACGCGGCCCTGCAATATGGGCAGGTGGGCCGGTATGACGCGGTTCGGGATTAGCTCAACCGTCACAATGCGGTGACTATTCGCTGCATCCGAGAGTCTCACTGGGTCGCCTCCCTGGCGAGCTCTGCGCCCTTAACAGTGCTGATGAGTTTCGCGAGAGTCACATCCCAGGTCCTGGTTCTCAATCCGCAGTCTGGGTTAGCCCAGATCTTCGCGGGGTCGCCTACGACCTTTGCTGCGTAGAGTAGTCGGTCGCGTACGAGCTCGGGCGATTCTAGGATGTTCCGTCCAGCTTCTTTTCCTGAGCCGGGTGGGACGTGTCCGGAAAAGTCGTGCACGTGGACTACTCCGATGCCAAACTCGCCTTCGTAACCGTTCTCGATGAAGTACTCCAGGTCCTGGTATCCTTCCCGATGTTTAGCGTCAACCCCTAGACTTGTACCGTCTCTGTTGGCGAATTCTAGTGCGAGGTGGGTGCACTTGTCGAGTTTTGGAGCGTATTGTGCGAGTACTTTGTATCCTATCTCGGAGGGATAGCATGTGTGGTCGCTGAACTTGCAGTTGAATCCTCGAACTGTCTCATTCCAGCCCTCGACAAACAGGTTCATGTCCGCGGGCTCAGGGTGAGTCGTGATGGCTGGCTCATCGATCTGGATCCACTCAGCTCCAGCATCGACTAGGTCGCGGATCTCTGGCCGTATCACTTGTTCGACGAAGTCGAGTAGGAATTCTCTCTTCGCCTCCTGCTTCTGCTTCTTGAGACTCAGGCTAGTTCGTCCGCCGGAGTAGTGACCGCTGAAGGACCAGTCGACTAGTGTGTAGGGTCCGGTGATCGGGACCTTCAGCTGTCCCTTCGCGTTCTTTTTGACGTCGAGGAATTCTTGGAGATAGATCGGATGCTTACGGTGAATCTTGGACTCGGCGACAGCCTTGTTGAAGTACTTGTAATCGAACGACTGGACATGACCGAGGACTCTCATTCCCTCGACGCCCCGGATCACATGTTCGTACATCTCGACGCGTTGTTGTTCTCCTCCAACGCCGACATTGTCGAGACCAGTCTGCTCGAAAAGTCTCAATCCATAGATTGTGGAGAGCTCTAGCAGCTCTCTAACTCGATCATTCTGCTCCTGCACGGCCAGAAGTTGTTTGGCGCGGTCTTGAAAGTCTGGAATACCTAATCGCTGCGCCCATTCCTCAGCCTCCACTAAGTCCTTGCTCGAGAGTGGCTGGGTCAGGCCCTTCGTTCGCCATCGTGGCTTCGCTAAGCTTCCGATCTCTTGAACAGGATACAACTTCGACATCTACAGCGCCTCCTCAAACAGCCTAGTGGCATCGGCGAGCGCTCGCGCTTTGAGGTCGGCTACTCTTCGCGGTACGAACTTGAGGTCGGAGTTTGGAACGAGGACGACATCTCCGCCGACGATGTGTTTGGATACACGTGTCGTGGTTTCAGCGATCCACTCCGGATTCTCCGCGTTTGACTCGCGTCCATCTATGATGCCCAGGGCGAGCTTCTTCGTCGTCTCGATCCTCAATTTGGAATAGTCTGTCTCGAACAGGTCAATTCCTATTGTGTCGACGGGGAGTTTCAGAAGATCTGGCAGGATGGTCGTTGCGTCGCCGAAGTATGTGTGGACCGAGAACTTTGCTTGGATGCTGTCTACTGTCTTCCTAAGGGCGGCCAATGCGTTGTCGAGTTCATTTCTACCCAGTGCCTGTTCCCTGTAGGGTCGATAGACGAGGCAGGGCTCTGACAACTGGAATCGCGAAACACCTGCATCTCTCAATCGCTTGATTATTTCATGTTCAGCCGCAGCGACTTCCGAAAGAAGCTCGGATTGAGTTGTGTAGTGTAGGTTCTCTGATAGTTCCGAGAAGGTGTAGGGTCCGGGGAGGGTTACTTTCCAGCCCTTGGTCCTTGGTAAAAGGTCGGTGCGTATGAAATTCTTGGGTTCGAATGCGTGGACTCCTATTTTTCCTGCGATGGTTGGTTTCTTGTAAAATGTGTTGGTGTCGAACCATCGATCGTACCGCGTTCCAGTTGTAACGCCGTCTAGTGACTCGACGATGGGTCTTAGCTGGTCCTGCCAGGCGAAGGCTCCGTCTGAGAATATTTCGAAGCCTGAGTCGTCCTGTAGCTTTACTAGCTCCAGCGTGTCTTGTTCGATCTGTTTCTCTACCGTACCGAGATCAGTTTTTGCTCTGTCGTATGATCGTGTTAGTTCTATGAGCTGTTCCGAGCGGGAATAGATTCCGCCGAGCTGAGCTTTAGGTGACATGACTTCTTCTCGAAGCTTTCGATTATTCCAATTATATAAGTTCTGTTGTACCAATATTCCGATGGGAATTACATATTCGTTCAGGATTCTATTCCGAAGGGAATATCTCATAGTCATTGGATAGTCTAG
>WNFX01021024.1_pt1 | contig 10201 bp, 9 predicted proteins | sample 5400111 | NCBI WGS metagenome assembly WNFX01 (sample SAMN13153363, study PRJNA577476) | soil metagenome | isolation source: 40 cm soil or saprolite under grassland replicate 1 | place: USA:California | collected 2016-06-15 | reverse complement strand
CAATTCTGGGATTACCCTTTCTGGGGGCAGCGACAGGCCCCGCAGCAGCGCCAATATCGGCCGTGGGGAGGCTGGCAGCAGGGTCCCGAGCAGCAGCAGCGGTGGTCGCAGCCGCCGGTCGACGCTTCCAAGGCGCCGCCGCCGCGCAAGCCGGAGAGTGCGCCGGCCAAGACCGTGGCGGTCCTGGGCGATTCCATGGCCGATTGGCTCGGCTTCGGCCTCGAAGATGCGTTCGCCGAGACGCCGGAGATCGGGGTTACCCGCAAGAACCGCACCTATAGCGGCTTGATCCGCGGAGAATCCCGCAAGGAATTCGATTGGCCGCAGTCCGCGAAGGAAATCCTCGCGGCCGAGAAACCCGATTTCATCGTCATGATGCTCGGGGCGAACGACCGGCAGTCGATCCGGGAACGGCCGCCCCGGGCCACTCCGAAGCCGCAGCCCGCGCCACAGACCAAGCTCGAAGGCGGCCAGCCGACGCAGATCAATCCGGCGGCGGGTCAGCAGTCCCCCGATGCGCAAGAGGGTGCCGCCGGGACAGAGCCGCAGAAATCCTCCGAACCGCAGAAACCGGCCGCCGCCCCCGAGCCGCCGCCCGGTCCGATGATGACCTACGAGTTTCACTCCGAAAAATGGGGCGAGGCCTACGGCAGGCGCATCGACGAGATCATCTCCGTGCTCAAGAGCAAGGGCGTGCCGGTGCTTTGGGTCGGATTGCCGGCGCTCCGCGGCACCCGCGCTACCGCCGATGTCGCCTATCTCAACGAGCTCTATCGCGGTCATGCCGAAAAGGCCGGGATTACCTATGTCGACGTGTGGGACGGCTTCGTCGACGAGAGCGGCAATTTCGCCCCGCGCGGCCCGGATTTCGAAGGGCAGACCCGCCTGCTGCGGGCGGGCGACGGCGTGCATTTCACCAAGGCCGGCGCCCGCAAGCTCGCGCATTACGTCGAGCGTGAGATCCGGCACGTGATGCTCAGCCGCGGCGCGCCGATGGCGCTGCCTACGCCGGAGGAGCCGCAGCCGGACGCCTCCCGCCCCGGCTCGCCGGCGGTGCGTCCCGTGGCCGGGCCGGTGGTGCCGTTGACCACGCCGGCGAGCGCGGCCGAGGGCCTGCTCGGTGCCGGCGCACAACGGCCCGCCGTGGCCGATCCCAATGCCAATCGCGTCCTGGTGAAGGGCGAGCCGCTGCCGGCGCTGAGCGGCAGGGCGGACGATTTCGCCTGGCCGCGCCCCGATGCGAAACTGCAACCGGCGCCCGAACCGAGTGCGGCGCCGGGTTCCGCGCCCGCGGCGAAGCCCGGCACCGCCGGCTCACCATCTGCGACGAAACCGGCAGCACCGGCTCCGGCGAAAAAGCATGCGCCCGCCGCTGCGGCAGCCGGCGAGGACGGCCGTCGACCGCCGTCGCTGACCGACGATCGGCGCCGGCGTACGTCGCCCGACAATGGGCCGCGGCCGCCTGTGGCGGTGCCGCTCGCGCCGACCCATGGAGGATGGTAGCTCCTTGGCCGGGTGGGGAGCGCTGCGGGACGGCGGCGAAGCCGATCCCGTTGAGGTTAGCACTCCCGTACTGACGTGAAGCTTAGCCCTGCACGCCGCCGGCGGTGTCCGCGATTGCGGCGCCGCGCCGTCCCATCGGTTTTGAGGCCGTCGCCGTCCCGTCGCGGACCGTTTGGCGCTCCATCGCGGCGTCGATCGTCGCTCCCACGAGAATCACGATCGTGGACAGCCAGATCCAGGTCATGAATGCGATGACCGCGCCGAGCGACCCGTAGGTCTTGTTGTAGCTGCCGAAGTTCGCCGCATACCAGGAGAACAGCAGCGAGATCGCGATCCAGAGCAGGGCCGCGATTACGCCGCCCCAGGTGACCCACCGCCGCCGCGGTTCGTTGCGGCCGGGGCCGTAGCGATACAGAACCGATAGCGCCAAGCTGACCGTCACGAACAGCAACGGCCATCGCGCAATCTTGAGGACCCGCTCGGTCGCGCTTTCCAGGCCGATATATTGCAGCGCCACCGGCACCACCGCGACCACAGCAAGCGCCAGCAGCAGGAACACGATCGCCGCCAGCGTGAAGCCCAGCGATATCAAATTGAGGCGCACGAAGCCGCGCTTCTCCTTCTCGCCGTAAACGATGTTGAGCGCGTCGAACAGGGCCTTGATGCCGGCATTGGCGCTCCACAGGGAAACGCCAAGGCTGAGGACGAATGCCAGGCCCAGCGTTCGTGCGCCTTGCGCGGCAACGCGGTGCATTTCATCGCGAACGACCTCGATCGCGCCGCCGGGTACGAAGCTCGAAATGGAATCGAGATGGCTCGCCATGGTCGCGGGGTCGGCGAACAGCCCGTAAATGGAAATCAACGCGGCAATGGCCGGGAAAATCGCGAGCAGGGCATAGAAGCTTACCCCGGCGGCAACCGCGATGACCCGGCATTCCGTGATGCGGGCGTACACGCGCGGGAGCATGTCCTTCCATCCCCGCGCCGGAATTTCCGACGGCGTTTCGGCGAGCGGGCTGTGATCGGCTGCGAGGCCCCGCTCGCTTCGCCGCGTTCCCGCACCGGCGAATCGCTGCCGGCGCAATCCCGGGTCTCTCGTCATCCGATTGCTTCGTCTCCTGCAATGCGCCGAGCAATGATTGCGACCCACGTGGAATTCACGCGGTCAACCGCGATTCGGCGGAATGTGTTCCGGCGGGCAAGCGAAATACGTTTGCAGCTTCGGCCGGCGACGGGCTGCCGCTGCGCTGCACCGCGTCCGGGGAACGCGGTCAGCGGCCGGCCCGGTTCCAGCCGCGGCCGGTATCGCCGAACGCCTCGAAGCCGTTCTCGGTCACCGCCAATGTGTCCTCCAGCTTGATGAAGCCGCGGCGCGGATGCTTCATCGTGGTCTCGATCGACACCACCATGCCGCTTTGGAGCGCGCGGTCCGCATCGTAGCCGCTGTAGGCGCGGTTGGTGGCGAGCCGCGGCGCTTCGTGGCTGATCAGCCCCATGCCGTGGGCGATGAATTCCAAATAGCCGCGGTGCGGCGAGGCGTTCATCAGCTCTTCGGCGGCAACGAAGATGTCGCCGCCGCGCGCGCCGTGGCGGATCGGCTTGCGCGCGGCCTGCTGAACCGCATCGACGGCCGCGAGCAGGTCCTGCAGTTCGGAATCCGGCTCGCCCAGAATCCCCATCCGGCACAGATCGCCGATGTAGCCGCGATAATTCCCGCCGGAATCGAGCGAGATGATGTCGCCCGGCTCCAGCCGCTGATCCGACGGCGCGCGATTCAAGCTGGTGCCGGCCGTCATCAGGCAATATTCGAAGGTGAGCCCGCGGCCGACCTCCTCGCGCCGCAATCGTTCGATCGCCTCGATCTTGGTCATTCCGGGCGCGCAGCTTGCGAACACCGCGAGCATCGACGCCACGACGCGCTCGGAAGCTTCCCGCAACAGCCGAAGCTCGGCGGCGGTTTTCCGCGCGCGCAGCCGCTCCAGCGGGAAATGCGCGTCGACGATCTCGCATTCCGGCAGGGCCTGGCGCAGCGCGGCATCGGCGTCGGCGGGCAGGAACGAGGCCTCGATCCCGATGCGCCGGATGCCCGGACCGAGCCCGCGGACGTGCTCGACCGCGAGCTTGATCGCGTCGACCGACCCGGAGGCCGCGGTCTTGACCGCCGGCGTCCAGAACTTGCCGAGCTCGTTCTCGAACGCCTCGAGCCGATAGCCGATGTAGGCGGCCTCTTCCGGCCGGCCGCGCCGATAGACCAGCACCGGCAGATAACGGCTCACGCCGATGGCGTCCATGTAATCGAAGAAGAAGAAGCGGTAGCCGCCGAGCAGATATTGCACGTTGTGCTTCGACGTGACGAGAAGCGCGTCGATGCCGGCGTCTTGCAAAAGCTCGTCGAGCCGGGCGGTATCGAACGGGATGGGCCTTGCGGCCGGCTTTGCCGCGCGGGCAAGCGTTGCGCTATCCATGACGTTTTCTCCGAATTCCGTTCCGATGCATGAGCTTGCCCGATCCCGCCGGGCCGTGTCACTACCCCGAACGGCCCTGGAAAGGGATTTCCCAATGGCCGCGACCGGGAACCTGTTTGCCGATATTTCGCCGAAGGGCGCCGACGAGCAGCTCACGGAATTGCTGCGCACGCCGGCCGTGCGCATCGAGCGCATCGTATCGCACGGGCACGCGAGCCCGCCGGGTTTCTGGTACGACCAGGATTTGGCCGAATGGGTGCTCCTGCTCGCGGGCGCGGCGATCCTCGCGTTCGAGGACGATCCCGAACCGGTCCGGCTCGAGCCGGGCGATCACGTCTTGATCCCGGCGCACGCGCGCCATCGGGTGGAATGGAGCGATCCGGACCGCCCCACCATATGGCTGGCGGTGCATTATGGGTGATGAGTGCAGCGCAAAGCACGGGAACCCGATGCCATGCCCCAACCCTTGATCGCGCTCACCGGCGGCACCGGCTTCATCGGCCGCTATCTAGTGCGCGGGCTCTCGCAACGCGGCTATCGCCTGCGGGTGCTGCTGCGCCGCCCGAGCGTGCTGCCGCCGGAATGCGCCGGCGCGGTGGTCGGCGATCTCGCGCGGCCGCAGAACATGTCGGCGGCGCTCGCCGGCGCCGACGCGGTGATCCATTCGGCCGGGGTCGCCCATGGCATGTCCGGGCTGCCCGAGGACGATCATCGGGCGGCAACGCGCCGGCATCCGCCGCTTCGTATTTCTGTCGTCGATCCGCGCGCAATCCGGCCCGACCGCCGCGGGCGTCCTGACCGAGGATTTGCCGCCGCGGCCGACCGACGCCTACGGGCGCTCGAAACTCGCCGCCGAACGCGGCTTGGCCGAACTCGAACTCGATTGGGTCGCGCTCCGCCCGGTACTCGTCTACGGGGAGGGCGTCAAAGGCAACATGGCGCGGCTCATCGCGCTGGCGCGCTCGCCCTGGCCCCTGCCGCTCGCCGGCCTCGACGCCCGGCGCTCGCTGCTCTCGCTCGACCATCTCCTCGCGGCGATCGATTTGCTGCTCGCCACGCCGGCGCCGCTGCGGCGGCCGCTGATCGTCGCGGATCCCGGGGCGCTGACCGTACCGGAGATGATCACGGCGATGCGGCGCGGCCTCGGGCGTAGGCCCGGGCTGTTTCGCGTGCCGACACCGCTGCTCGAAATGCCATTGCATGCACTGGGCCGCTCGGAAATTTACGAGCGCCTCGGCGGTCCGCTGGTCGCCGACGCCGCCGCGCTGGCGCGGCTCGGCTGGACGCCGGCAATCACGACCGCATCGGGACTGGAGCAGCTGATGCGGAGCGGCACGTGACCTGGAAGCTCGGTGGGTGAGATCAGGCGAGGCCGGCCCGCGGACGCGCTTCCCCTCTCCCAGCCAAACCCGGGTGTTCCCGGGTTTGACCATTTGATGAGCGGTCCAAGTCGGAAACACCCGACTTGACGAGGGAGAGGGTGGCCGATCCGAGTGCAACGAGGATCGGTCGGGTGAGGGGTAATTTGTTTGATGCAAGAACCCCTCACCCGCTCCCTTGACCTACATCAGGGAAGCGGTGTTCACTTGCCGCAAGGGGGCTCAGCGAAGCGGTTATCGCCGCTGGCTGCTGGGTTGGCGATAGAGAGCCAGATGACGAAGTCGTGGATGCCGAAGTGCCTTTTCCCGGATAATGACCGAAGAGGGTGCGCACCCATGACTAGGCTAGCATTGGCTGCTCTTGCGGTGTTGCTGGCAAACTCAAGCACCTCGGCTCAGCGTGAAATTCGTGAGGCGTTCTGTTCCCAGGCGCCCAATGCGTGTCGTGAGGTGTTCTGCTCCCGGGCGAACAATGCGTGTATTGCTATGTGTCCGCTGGTCGCACAAACTAACGAGAACTGCGAAACGAAATGCGGAAATCGCCGAGCCAGCTGCCAAAAAACTGGCTGCTACTACTTCGACCGAATCGGGGCGAAATGTGACGGCTATCTCGTTCGCCAGATTGATCTTGGCCCGTGACGAGTGAGAATTCGTCATCCCAATGCAGCTAAGTGGTTCAAGATGGCCTGGGTCGACCGCCGCCCGCACCGCCTCCGAGTTGCCCGGTTCGCATTCTTGCTCGACGCTCTTCGATGATGGCGAGAAACGCCGAAAGCCAAGCGAATCCCCAGCACGTCCAAGCCATAACCGGCACTAATATGAAGATGAACATCATTGTGTAGGCCGGTAGGAGGAACAAGGGGCACCACCCCTTCCCGAATGCGAATGCAAATATTGCTGGTGCGAAGATGACAAACAAATAATACAGACCATAAAACGTAGGATACATCCACGGCTGGAGAAATACAATGAGACAACAAGGTTCACTGACAAAGCTGACTATCTCATCCAGCTGATATATGGTCGCACTCCGTCTAACCTGGGCTATATCCCCTATGTAGTGAGTCGCCCAAAAAAGTAGCAATCCCCAAATGAGCAGTCCTAACATAAGGAGCTTTTCGGGACGGCTGGGCCACATCTTTCATCTCCAACTGCTTTCACTGTGCCAACGTCACCTTTCGCCATAGCCGTCGCATGACCTTCCGATCTGGTTTAAGACCGACCTTAGGTTGATCAACTCTTCGCTCACGTGTCAGCCCCTCGGCAAGCACGTAAGTGTTCCCGGGTTTGGCCATTTGATGAGCGGTCCAAGTCGGAAACATCCGACTTGACGAGGGAGAGGGTGGCCGATCCGAGTGCAACGAGCAACGAGCCGGGTGAGGGGTAATTTGTTTGATGCAGGAACCCCTCACCCGCCTCGCCGACTGCGTCGGCTCGTCACCCTCTCCAACAACAAGGGGAGAGGGTTTCGGAGTGTGCCTCGGCACTGAGCGCTCACGCCGCCTTCCATTTGATGGAGCAGCCCATCGAGGCGAGCTGCGGGCCGGGCGCCTCGCCGCTCACAGCGATCGCGCGCATCGCCTCGATGAGCTCCCTGCGCGCGCCGGCGGGCGGCGCATTCATGCGCCCCTCGTCGAGCCGGCCGCGATATTTCAGCCTGCGCGCCGCGTCGTAGCCGAAGAAGTCGGGCGTGCACACAGCCCCATAGGCCCGTGCCGCCGTCTGGTCCTCGTCGTGCAGATACGGAAACGGGAAATCGTGTGTCTTCGCGAAGCGCTGCATGTTGGCAAACGAATCCTCCGGATAGGATTTCGCGTCGTTCGAGCAGATTGCCGCGAACCCAAAACCCTCGGCGAGCAGCGTGCGCGCATCGGCGACCATCCGGTCGATCAAAGCCTTCACGTAGGGGCAATGGTTGCAGATGAAGACGATCACCGTGCCGTGCTTGCCGGCGACGTCAGCGAACGTGTACGTGCGGCCATCGGTGGCCGGCAGTCGGAAATCCGGCGCGGACGCGCCGAGCGCGACCGGCGGGGCTGTGGCGGCCATGGGTCTCTCCTTCGCTGTTTTCCCCCAAATGGAGCGCATGCGCTCCTACCCGGGCCAAATGGCTGATCCGGGTTGAATCACGGCCCCTCGGGGAGCTGCGGCAGGTCATCGGTGATCGTGAACCACGGAGCCTTGCTGGCGACGTGCACGTGAAGCGTCGGCCGGATGCCCGGATCGTCATCCAAAGCGCCGAGCGGCAGACCGTAATAAGCGCGGTTCGCGTCGAACTTGCTGAGGATCGCCGAGCCGCACACGCGGCAAAAGCCTCTGCGGTTTCCCGGCGAGGATTGGTAGAAAGTGACGAGTTCCTCGCCCTCGACCCATTCGAAATCCGCGGCTCGCACGCTCGCGCGGCTGCGAAAGGCGCTGCCGTGGGCCTTGCGGCACATCGAGCAATGGCAATGGCGCGCGTCGAACAGCGGCCCGGCAATGCGATATCTCACGCCGCCGCACAGGCAACTTCCGCGAATCATGTGCGTCTCCATCCTAACCGACGGGCCACAGCCAGGCGGCGCCCAAATCGATCCCGATGCGCATTCGCAGATGCAATTCCGTAGCCCGGATGGAGTGGCGCGCGGCGCCGCGCAATCCGGGAACGCAGACCCCGGATTCTGCTTCGCTCCATCTGGGGGCTACAGATTACAGGCGGTCACGCTGCGTTTGCCAGCGCGGATGCAGTCGGCGCGTCGTAGGGCAGGGTGGTTGCCGCCAGCGCCAGATCCTTGACGATGCGGACCAGCCGGGCATCCCTGGGCACGTCGGCCATGCGGAATCCGGCCTTGCGCGCCAGCGCCTGCATCGCCTCGTTGGTGCGCAGCACGTCGCCGACCAGGCGGCGCGCGCCGAGGCTGCTCGCCCGGGATTCGAGGTCGGCCAGCAGCAGCCCGCCGATGCCCTTGCCGTGCCAGCCCTCCGCGACCGAGAGCGCGAATTCGCACTCGATCCGATCGGGCGAAAGCGCATAGCGCGCCTCCCCGATCACGTCGTCGGCCCGCGTCTGCGCGATCAGCCCCAGCTGGTCGGGAGGATCGAGATGAGTCACGCGGTCGAGCTCGGCCGGTGGCAGTTCGCGCAGCGGGCCGAAGAACCGTTTGTAGCGGGCGTCCGGCGACAGCGCGCGCACATAGGTCTGCAGCACGTCGGCATCCCGCGGGCAAACCGGCCGCACCGTCACGCGTTCCCCGCCCGGCAGGCTGAGCCCGTGGATGAGTTGGGGTTCATCGCACCGCATGGCGGTCACGCCGCGCGCCGAAGCTCACGGGGCGCGGCGATTCTCCCCGGCTGCACCACCAGCACGGTGGGACCGAGCAGCGCGGTCACCAGCGTCAGGCCGGGCCGGTCCAGCACGAAGGACTGGCCGCCTTGAATGATATGATCCTCGGGGTCCCCGGTTTGGGTGATCCAGAGATCGCCGCGCAGAGATTTCACTTCGAGGCCGGCGCCGTCCTCGATCGGGAGCAATTCGCGCGCTTTGAGATGGACCGGCATGTCGAGCGGACCAGCCATGGCCGCCTCCTCTTGCATGAGAGTGACGCATGCGATTTCATGGGTGCATGCGGTCGATTCGCTAAATCAAAGCGCAGATTGACGCGGAGTTCGCCGCGCCTCAAACGATCTTTTCTCAGTCGATGGATGAGTTTTGGGAATGGCAAGCAAGCGCTACGATCTGCCCCATCTGGCGTTCTTCCAGGGCTTCGAGGCCGCCGCGCGCATGCTGAGCTTCACCAAGGCGGCCGAGGAGCTGTTCATCACCCAGTCGGCGGTGAGCCGGCAGATCAAGGCGCTCGAGGACCACCTCGGCCTGAAGCTGTTCGAGCGGCGACCGCGGTCGCTGACGCTGACCGAGAACGGACAGGCGCTCTACCGGATCGCCACCGACGTGCTCGACCGCCTGCAGGCCGCGACCGACCGGCTGAAAGCCGAGACTCGCGCCCGCCAGCTCTCCATCACCACCACCACGGGGTTCGCCTCGCTCTGGCTCATTCCGCGGCTCAAGCGGTTCACTTCGCTCCATCCCGACATCGACGTGCGCATCTCGGCAACGACCGACGCACTCAACCTGGAGCGCAGCCTGATCGATCTCGCCATCCGCTACTGCAAGCCCGACAGCGTACCGGAGGGCGCCGCGAAACTGTTCGGCGAGGAGATGATCCCGATGTGCAGCCGCGCGCTGGTGCGCGACAAGGCACACCCGCTCAAGCGGCCGCAGGATCTCGCGCATCACACCTTGCTGCATTTCGATTATGCCGGCGCGGAGATCATGTACATGGACTGGGGCACGTGGCTGACCGCGCTCGGCATCGGCGAGCTCAGACCCGCCGGGGCGCTGCACTTCAGCCAATACGAGCAGATGATCCAGGCGGCCATCAGCGGGCAAGGCGTCGCGCTCGGCCGCCAGCCGCTGCTCAACGATCTGATCGAATCCGGTGCGCTGGTCGCGCCGTTCAAGCAGACGCTGGTGGGATCGCGGGCGTATTTCATCATCGAGTCGCGCTTCTCCGCCGGCAAGCCGCATGTGCGCGAGTTCGCGCAATGGCTGCTCGCGGAGGCCGGCCGCGACGCCGGGCAGGCGAGCCAGCCGTAGCCCGGATGGAGCGCCCGGAGGCCGGGCGCGTAATCCGGGACGGACCATCCCGGATTACGCTTCGCTCCATCCGGGCTACGGGCTGAATGCCGGAACCCGGTCCCCAATTTCGCCGATTCCTGGTAGGATCAATCCGGCTGGCCCCGGCAGGGGGCCGATCTTGGCTTCGGGGCGGGCGAGAGTTCGCAAGGGTTGGCAATGTTGGACCATCGCGTATCGGC
>WNFX01007540.1_pt1 | contig 10201 bp, 8 predicted proteins | sample 5400111 | NCBI WGS metagenome assembly WNFX01 (sample SAMN13153363, study PRJNA577476) | soil metagenome | isolation source: 40 cm soil or saprolite under grassland replicate 1 | place: USA:California | collected 2016-06-15 | reverse complement strand
AAAATGAAATCGCGAGCGAACTCTTCCTGAAGATCCTCGATCACGCACTTCGTTGCACCAGTCTTCAGCGCTTTCTCCTCGAGACTAGCGAGCTCTTCTTCCTGACCGATGTCTGCGCAAAAGGCGATGATCTCCGCCTTATAGTTTTCTTTTAGCCAGCGAAGAATGATCGAGGTATCGAGACCGCCGGAATATGCGAGAACAATTTTCACAGATGTTTGATGTTCGATGTTAGAATTTTGATTGCAATCCCTCACCTTAATTGTATCTCGACTGCGTCCTACAGCGCTCGACCGCCACCCTTGCGGCTTTGCCGGCCATGTCGCGGTTCCCAACCGCTCCATTCTCCCCCTTTCCTAAAGGGAGAGGCGAATACTGGGAGCATTAGAACACGGCGGGACCAGATCTTCTCCTCATCGAACGAGGAGAGGAGAAAGGTGAGGAGTCGATTTGTGTGAGTCTAATCGCCGAACGAAATATCGACGTCGCGCGCGGTTTGCACCATTTCGCCGTGCGGTGGGACGAGGCGCAGCCGGTTTACGGCATCGGCGATTGGAACGTGTCGCACTTGGTAATTTTGGTAGCTGACCATGGACCCGAAGTGTCCTTCGTTCGCTAATTGGACGGCCTTGACGCCGAAACGTGTGCCGAGAATCCGGTCGAGCGTCGTCGGCGCGCCGCCGCGCTGCAAATGCCCGAGCACACATGAGCGTGTTTCCTTTCCAGTTCGTTCGGCGATCTCGCGCGCAACCACGTCGCCGATTCCGCCAAGACGGAATTCGCCGCCTTCAATGTCCCGTTTTATTTGCTGGCCGTCCTTTGGCCGCGCGCCTTCGGCCACGACAACGAGCGAACCGAGACGGCCTGCGGCCTCGCGTTTCTTTATCGCGTCTGCAATTTTTCCATAATCGAACGGGATTTCAGGAATCAAAATAATGTCCGCGCCGCCGGCGATGCCTCCATGAAGCGCGATCCAGCCGGCGTGACGTCCCATCACTTCGACAACCATGACCCGCTTGTGGCTCGTTGCGGTGGTGTGCAAACGATCAAGCGCGTCCATCACCTCCGCGACCGCGGAATCGAACCCGAACGTCATTGCCGTCGCTTCGATGTCGTTGTCGATCGTTTTCGGGACGCCGATGCAATTGATGCCCGCTTCCTGCATTTGCATCGCCGTCGTCATCGAACCGTCGCCGCCGACAATGACGAGTGCTTTGACGTGGAGTTGATCTAAAACTTTTTTCGCACGCGCGATCACTTCACTGGCCACCACAGCGCGGTCGCCGGCGCCGACTTTGGCGATGAAATGGCCGCGGTTCGTCGTGCCGATGATCGTCCCGCCGAGCGCCATGATGCCTTCCGTGCTTTTGCGATCGAGCACGACATAATCGCCAGGCGGCAACAGACCTTCGAAACCGTCGCGGAATCCGATCACTTCCCAGCCAAGTTTTTCGCCCGCGAGCACGACGCCGCGAAGGACAGCGTTAAGCCCCGGGCAATCCCCGCCGCTGGTGAGAACGGCAATACGCGTCTTCATGACGAAGACACAATCAAAGCACTTTTTTCGGATCGACAAGCCGTCCGCCGGCCGCCCACTGATCGTAGAGCTGCCAGCCTTGGCCAATCAGTTGAGCACCTTCGGCGAATCGACTGTTGCTGCCGAGCAGGACAACGATGATGTGACGCGGAAAAATCGTCACGCCTTGTCCTTGTTTCACCACATCTGATTCCCGACTCGCCGAGAGAACCAGACATTCGCCGGCGCGCGCAGTTCGGCCAGTTTTTACACCGTCGATGCCCTGCGTGCCGAGAAGCTCATTCGTGTTGCGCAACGAGTAGCGCTGCTCTTTGCCTCCGCGCCGAAATGAGATCTGTCGTTCTTTTTGTGAGATATAAAAGCGAAAACTGGCCTTGTTCAGAGCGTAACGGGTGAGACGAGCGAGATCCTCGGCGGTGGAGTGCGGCAGCGGCTTTACGTTTTGGTCGACGCCGTGCGGGTTCACGAATTTTGTCCGTTCCATTTTTAGCTGCTTAGCCAGTGCGTTCATTTGGGTCACGAACAGGTCGATCGGCGTCAGGTTCGATTTCTGTCCTCCGGGCACCGGTCCTTGAATTCTCGATCCAACATAACTCGCCAGCGTATAGGCGGCGACGTTGTCCGACTGGACCAGTGCTGCGTAAAGCAAATCGCGCAAGACGATATCATCGCCCGGTTGAAAACCGATGTTGTTTTCCAACGTCCCCACAAACGCTGACGGCGGAATCATAACGGATTGGTTGAGATCGCCGCCTTTGTGCTCCGCCCAATCCAGAACAACCATCGCGGTGGCGATTTTCGTCAAACTGCCAACTTGGCGTTTCTGTTTCGATTCGTGCTCTTGTAACACAAATCCCGTTTGAGCGTCGACGATGATGGAAGCTTGTGCGGCGAAGGCCGAACGCGGTGTTGCCCCAAACAAGACAAGCGCAGCGGCAGCAATGGTAAAGTGGCGGGAAAAGATCACGTGTAGCAGTTTGAAACGGCAGGACGTTAATCGTCGCCGTTCAGTTGGCAACCCGCGAAAAACGGGAACGCTGACTTATTCCGGCAAACTGACGGTGGCGCGCTCGCCGTAACGGTACGGGTTTGCGCTCAAAGTTAGATAGATTCGCTCTGCCGCGTTTACGAGATCGAAGTGTGTTGCCCGACCGAGTCCGCTGGCGCGGACCGTCCCATGTCTGCCTTGCAAACGACTGCCACCGGCCATGTCGAATTCATATACAACTGTGGCACGATCGACATCTCTGATTCGAACGTGAAGCGCCAGAAAGGATTGGCCGGCCCCAAAAGTACCGAAAAAGAAACGACCGAGCGGGCTCCCGCCATCCACCAATTGAAAGTAGCCTTCAACAAGCCATCCGGTGCGCGGCGTTTCCGTGTCTTTCAAAATTCTGGCGGGCGCAATTTTTTCCAATTGCTCTTTTAAATCGTTGGCAAACTCCACAGGTGCAAGCGCTTTACGAATTGGCATTTCACCATCACTCAAGGCTTCGTCGCCTCTGAAGACCGCAGTGTCAATGCAGAACGGTCTAATATAGATGGCGTTCGGGCCGCTCGCCCCTACCCCGCAATTCGTGACCATGTGGACGCCTTTTGAGCCGTAATCCTTGGCCTCGATAGCGCCGGCGGTTCGTCCGCCGGGGGTAGATACTTCGGTCTTGGTGACATACATATCCGCGCATGAGCAAAGCAGGATGCTTGAAGCGATAACGATGACAGATTTCATATGATTTAGTTCTGGCCGCGTCGGGCCTCTCAAGGCACAAGGCGAACGGTTTCGCGATTTGTGATGCAACTCCCGTGCCGTTCGCAGGAGAAAAACGCCTCCGGACGCCCAATCCTGGCGCTAGCCCCCCACTTTGGGCGCCCGTGCCCGACTGATCAGCATTCGCATTATAAAATAAACGATGACCGCTGAAGGGATCGCCAGAAACAACGAGCCAATAACTGCCGGCCAGACTAATCTCTGGAACACGTCCCAGTTCAGATAATCGTGCAACCCGAAGTGGAACCGGATTCGGTGAGCCGGAGTCGGTCGGTTCAGCGTCCAGCAGCCGACCTTGTATTCGGCAAAGTAGATGGCCGGCATCACGAAAATTAGGACATCGTGAACTGTCACCGCGATTGCGGCGGCGACCTTGTTACATCGACACACCCACGCCACAGCGATTGAGAGCAACGTCTTTAGGCTCCAAAGCGGCGTGAAGCCAAAAAATATTCCGATGGCTGACCCGAGCGCGATCGAGTGCGGCGTGTCCGCCATCGTTACTAGCGTCATGTGGTGATCGGCCAGCCAGCGTTTTTTTCGCGCCAGGAAGTCCGGCAACCGCGGTCCGGCACTGCGCTCTCCAACTGATTGCGACTCTGGCACGGGCGCGAGTGTAACCTAAAACAATTCGGGTGTCTGCGGCGATGGCAGCGTGATCGATTGACCGAGCGCTGTCCTCAGGCGCGTCGCTGCCCGCGGTGCATAATCGAGATTGTTGTTGTTGAACACCACGTGCACGTCCTTCGCTTCCCGCGCGAGTCTCCGGCTCCGATCGCCGACCTCGGCGATTTCGTTGTCGGAGTAATCGTAATTAAAACGCGAGGCGACGGTTTTGCCGGTTAGATACGCTTTGGCGTCGCGGCCGTGCAGACGCAGATAACTGAAGTTCGGATTCGTGATCTCATTTAGCTCCGAAGGCACGACCGAGAAATGATCGGAGGCCGGCGCGTCGACGTTCACAAATCCGACTTTACGTTTGCGCAGAAACTCGATTGTCAGGCTTAACTGACCGCCCACCACCCAGTTGCGGTTTCGGAACTCAATCGCCAATCGATAATCGGCGAGCCCCTCGATCAAAGCTTCGAGCTCGCTCAGCTCATGTTTCCGCGACGAAAACGCCGGCGAAAGTTGCAGCAGAAATACGCCAAGTTTTCCAGCGGACTGCAAGATCGACATCGGCCGCAGAAAAAATTTGAGTAGCGCCTCGCGCAACGTCGGCGAAGCAGTCACCTTCCCTTTTGCATCGGTCCGCACGAGCCGTTGCAATTCTTGCGGCAATAATTTTCGCGGCGTGGAGTGAAACGAAAAGAGTTGATGCAGCTTTACATCGAAAATGAAATCGTTCGGCGTGGTCGCGCACCACCGCTCTACCGTCCGCGCGTCCGGGACCGAATAGAAGGTCGAATTGACTTCGACCATTTCGAAATGCTGTGCGTACCAGGCGAGTCGTTGATGCGCCGCCATTTTTTTTGGGTACCATCGCTCGACAAATCCGGGATCGGTCCAGCTCGCGGTGCCGACGAGAATTCTACCGCCATCTTTCTTTGCAGCGCTCGTCGCGGTCACTCATTAAGGGAACCGCCTCAGCTGCAGAACGCAAATTTCCATCGTGTTCGGCGACTGCGAGCGAACTACGTTCCTCCGCTTACCTGTATCGCGCGTAATCGAAGAGCAGTTGCGCGTCCATATCATTTAGCAGTTCTTCGAGTTCCTCGAGGTCTACTGGCTTCTGCAGGATGGCAACGGCTCCGATGTCCGCGAGATCGCTCGCCGGCCGGCTGGAAACAAAGACAATACGAGCGCCGGGATCTTCGGTAAGAATATATCGACAAGCTGTTGCTCCGTTCAGTCTGTTCATGGAATAATCCATCAGCACAACGTCCGGGCGATAGATATGATACGCGCGGATCGCCTGCGCACCGGAAGTAACCACTTTGACCACGTGATGTTTGGCAGCATTGACCAACAAAGCCACCGTGCTGCCGACAACCGGCTGATCATCGGCAATTAGGACGCGCATAGGTTGAGAGCGTTCTTTGCAGAACTTTTTATGCCAGAGCCTTGGGATTTATTGAAAAATTAAAATTTCTGCCTAATCGCTTGATTGACCGCGGTTTCTCTCCGCCAGCACCACTACTCTACGTTTAGTTTGATTTGATTCCGAACCGCATCTCGCCAATAATGTCGTCGCGGGGTGGAGCAGCCTGGTAGCTCGTCAGGCTCATAACCTGAAGGTCGCTGGTTCAAATCCAGCCCCCGCAACCAAATCACTTGCCGCGTCGAGGCGTCTGCGCAAATTTCACGCCGCTCAATCGAGCGTTAAGCGATCCAGAGTAGCTCAGTGGTAGAGCGGTCGGCTGTTAACCGATTGGTCGTAGGTTCGAATCCTACCTCTGGAGCCAAATTTTAAATGTTCTGGACCTACATTCTTCAAAATCCAACTGGCAAATTTTACATCGGCCACACAGACGATCTTCAGACTCGAGTAGCCAATCACAACCGCACCGACAAAACTCGCGGCAAATTTACGCGGAAGAATGGTCCATGGGTCCTCGTCTGGTTCGAAGGACAATCGAGCCGCTCAAGTGCGATGCGCCGCGAACGCCAAATAAAATCGTGGAAATCGGCGAGGCGGATTCGGGTTGAGCTTCTTAACTCGTCCGTCGATGGGAGAGTCCCGACGCAGTCGGGATTAACCGATTGGTCGTAGGTTCGAATCCTACCTCTGGAGCCAAATTGAAAATGTTTTCGGTTTACATCCTCCAGAATTCGAAAGGCGCATTTTACATTGGCATGACTGACAACGTGGCGCGGCGGGTCGAGCAGCACAATTCTCGAAAATCAAAGTGGACAAAATCGAGAGGTCCATGGCGCGTTGTTTGGACAAGCAGTCCATTGTCGCCCTCCGAAGCGCGTAAACTCGAAACGAAATTAAAGCGGCAAAAAGGCGGTGATGGTCTCTACAAAATCACTGGGCTGGCTCGGGTCGGTGTTAATCCCGCGGCCGCGGGATCGTAGGTTCGAATCCTACCTCTGGAGCCAAATTCGGCGGTTCGCCACGCCATGAAAGCGATTGCAAACGCACTTGGTCTACGCTCCCTTAGTCGCACTTCGATGCACCTGACGCTGTTAAAATCCAAAATCCATCGGGCAACTGTGACCGGCGCAAGCTTGGATTATGAAGGCAGTCTCACCGTCTCCGCTGACATTGCGCAAACAGTGGGACTGCTGGCTTACGAGAAGATTCTTGTTGGAAATCTTCAAAACGGTGAGCGCTTCGGGACCTACGTTATCTATGGCGCTCCGGGAAAAGGTTTGATCGAGTTGAACGGAGCAACGGCGCACTTGGGAAAAATCGGCCATTTGCTTACTATCATGAGTTTCGCGCGCTTGACCGCCGAAGAAGCGACGACACATCGGCCTCAGATTGCAGTGCTCGACAGGCAAAACAGGATCATCCGCTGCGCACACGCAGAGACGCGCACGAGCCGAAGAGAATGGGAAGCGGAAGTTTTGCAGGCGAGCAATCGCCAATAGACGCTTCGTTGCCATCAGCTGCAATATCGACATGAAACTTCCAGAGCTTCCACCGTTCGATCACAAGCCGAAAAGATACAGCGGGCCTTCGGCTGATGAAGTTTTGCGGCTTCGTCATTCCGAGCGGAGCGAGGAATCTCACAGTCGAGGCGTCGGTCACACAAATTATCTAGCGTGATCAACGAGCTTGTGTGACATCCTTCTCCCGCGACTGCCGGATCAGGATGACATAGTCCGTCGGCGCGTTATTATCGCGCGGTGCGACTCGCGATTCTTTCAGTTGTTCTCTTTCTATCCGGGATCAGCGCGCTGATTTTTGAAACGCTTTGGCTGCGGCTGAGCGGGCTCGCTTTCGGTAATTCGATCTGGGCGGCGGCGCTGATTCTTTCCAGTTTCATGGCTGGACTCGCACTCGGAACCGCGATTGCCGCGTCTGCGAAATTGCGGACCCGACCGCTGAAACTCTACGCCGCGCTCGAAATTGCGGTTGCGCTCTTTGGTTGTACGATTGTTTTCGCGTTGCCGATTATCGGCGAACTGTTGCGTCCGCTTTTTCAGTCGCTTTGGACTCATCAAACGGTTCTTCTCGCGCTGCGCGTTCTGTTTTCATTTGTTCTCCTCTTAATTCCAACGACCGCGATGGGACTAACTTTGCCGGTTGTCCTCGAAGATCGTATTCTCGCGCGTGCTGATTTCGGCCGTGCGCTCGGTTTGCTTTACGGTTTCAACACGCTCGGCGCGGTCCCAGGCGCATTGCTCGGCGAACTTTGCCTAGTTAAAGCTTTCGGATTGTGGGGCACGAGCCTAGCCGCTGGTCTTCTAAATTGCGTGGCCGCGGCGATCGCGTTGTTCCTGACGAGAATTGAACCCGCGGCTGAGAACTCACCGGCACAATCGCGCTGGTTGCGATTTGATTATCGCCTGCCGTGGCGACCGCTCACTATTAGTTTCGGCGCAGGTTGTATTCTCTTGATCTTGGAAGTCGTTTGGTTCCGATTCCTTCGATTGTATGTCGCATCGTCCGCAACAGCGTTCAGTGTGATGCTCGCGATTGTTCTGGCTGGAATCGGCCTCGGTGGAGCAGTGTCAGGTGCGTTCTCGAAAAAAATGCGCCAATCGGCGCTTCCGATCCTTCTGGTTGCGGCCGCGATCTTAACGCTGCTCTGCTACATCCTCTTTCCAATTCCAAAGCTCGGGGAAAACGAGAAGAATTTTTATTTGGAATCGTGGCCGCAGATCGCGCTGCTTTCGCTGGCGCTGATGTTTCCGGTCGCGTTTCTTTCAGGCGTTTTGTTTCCAGCGGTCGCTGCGAGTGTCCAAGAAAGTGTGCCGAGCCGAATGAACAGTCTTGGTATCACGACATTGTTCAACACGGCGGGCGCGGCAATCGGCCCGTTGCTCGCGGGCTTTGTTTTCCTGCCAAAGCTCGGTTTCCAATCCAGCCTGATCATCTGCGCAGCTGGGTATGGCCTCCTTTGCCTGGCGATCAGTCGAAAAGATAATTGGTCGCCTAAACGTCCAACCGGATTGGCACTGCTTGGACTGGGCCTTCTCTTTCTTGCGACCATGGCGCTGTTTCCCTTTCACCGCGACGAAATGCATTTTGCCAATGCTCGGCGATTGTTCGAATCCGAAGAACAGCATCTCGTCAAAAAAATCGAAGGCACAACTGGAACATGGCAACTGCTGCGGCGCGATCTGTTTGGTCAGCCTTATTACTACCGTTTGATGACGGACGGATTTTCAATGTCCGCAACCAATCCGCCCAATCAGCGTTACATGCGCTTGTTCGCTTACCTGCCGCTGATGCTACATCCGCAACCGCAGGACGCGCTTCTCATCGCCTTCGGTTGCGGCGTAACCGCAGACGCGCTCGCACACGATGTCGATCTTGAACGGATCGACATTGTTGATATTTCAAAGGAAACATTCGATCTGGCCGATGATTACCACGGCGCAGGTTACTCGAATTCACTGCGCGATCCTCGCGCGAACGCAATCGTGCAGGACGGCCGATTTTTTCTGCAAGCGAGTCCGCAGCGCTACGACATCATTACTGGCGAACCGCCGCCGCCAAAAGTCCTCGGGTCGGTGAATCTCTACACCGAACAATTCTTCTCGCTGATGAACGATCGGTTGAAGGACGGCGGCATCGCCACTTTCTGGCTGCCTGTTTACCAGCTCAACGTTAATGAAGCGAAAGCAATCCTGCGCGCTTTCCAGGACGCGTTTCCGAACGCCTTAATCTGGTCGAGCTCCGACGAAGAATGGATCATGATGGGAATCAAAGGCGCGCCGCACAAGATCGACAATGAACGGATCCGGAAATTGTGGAGCTTCTCGAGCACGCGCACTGATCTGGCGCGGATTGGAATCGAAGTTCCCGAACAACTCGCTGCACTGTTCGTGATGGACGGCGACGAGATCGATCGGCTCACAGCCGAAACCAAACCGCTGACTGATTTTTATCCAAAGCGTCTCGGCGACGTTACGGTGGAAGACAAATCCATCCACCAATTCACCAGCACTTACATGCAAGCTACGTCCGCGGCGGAACGGTTTCGTTCGTCGCGATTGAGCCAGGAGATTTGGCCGGAGCCAATGACCTCCGGGCTCGAGCCGTTCTTCGCCATTCGGGAAATGCGTTATCGCGCCAGACTCACACCAACAAACTGGCTCGCGGAGTTGGACATTCATCTGCGCGGTTCGCGTTTGCGCGGACCGGTCTTGGAAACTTTGGACACGAATTCGTTCCGTATCGCTCTCGCTGAAAAAGCTGCGGATAATCTGCAGCCGCCGCCGACCGAAGTTTTACCGGATCTAGTCGCGGCCGCGCTCGCCCGACGCGATTATCACGAAGCGATTCGACTTTTGGAGGACAAACGAGCGAGGAACGCAGCCAATCGCGACGATATTTTCCTCCTCACTTATTTATATTGTTTGAGTGGCGAGGTCGGGAACGCCGAATCGATTGCAACTGCCACGACCGATCGGGAGCGTCCGTTTGTGAAATGGCTATGGGGAAAATTACAGGCTGAGTATGGTTTTCGTCCGCCGAATTCGAACTAACTCGATCGATCCCGAGTTACTCTTTGTTCCTACTGCGTCGCGCAATGGCTGATGAATACGACGCGGTCGTAGTGGGCTCGGGACCGAACGGTCTCGCGGCGGGAATCACACTCGCGCGCGCGGGACTGTCGGTTCTCGTTTTGGAAGCAAACCCGACCATCGGCGGTGGCGCCCGCTCAGCCGAGCTGACGCTGCCCGGTTTTGTTCACGATGTTTGTTCGGCAGTGCATCCGCTCGCCGCCGGTTCGCCTTTTTTCAAAACGCTTCCGCTCGAACGATTCGGTCTC
>WNFX01010718.1_pt1 | contig 10202 bp, 10 predicted proteins | sample 5400111 | NCBI WGS metagenome assembly WNFX01 (sample SAMN13153363, study PRJNA577476) | soil metagenome | isolation source: 40 cm soil or saprolite under grassland replicate 1 | place: USA:California | collected 2016-06-15 | reverse complement strand
TGCGACCAGGATGAGCCTGCGCGATCGCCCAGCGTACAAATCATAACTCCGGGAGGTTGACATGCGATTGCCGCTGCAATTGAAGACGACCCTGCCCATGGTGCTCGCCGCGCTATCTTGGTTGGCGGCCGCGCATGCTCATGCGCAGGACTTTCCGTCCCGCGTGATTCGCGTGGTCGTGGCGTTTCCGGCGGGCGGTCCAACCGACTTCGTCGCACGTCTGCTTGCCGACAAGCTCAAGCCGCTGCTCGGGCAAAACGTCATCGTCGAGAACAAGCCGGGCGCGAACGGCGCGATCGGCGCCGAATACGTCGCAAAAGGCGAAGCGGACGGCCATCTCCTGTTTCTCACTACGATCGGCGCGGTCGCAATTACGCCGCATCTGAGCAAGCCGAACTACGACACGCTGCGCGATTTCGCCCCGATCACGCTGGTGGTACGCCCCACCACGATCCTGGTCGTCAAGCCGGAGACGCCGGTGAATTCGGCCAAGGAACTCGCCGCCCTTGCCAAGGAGAAGCCCGGATCGATTCCGTTCGCCTCGACCGGCTCGGGCAGCACGACCCATCTCGCGCTCGAGCTTTATCAATCGGCGGCGAACGTGAAATTCCTGCACGTGCCCTATCGCAGCTAGTGGAACCGCGTGGAAGTTGGCGAGAAAACGCGCCACATGGGCATTTCCTTGCGCCAAGTTCGTGGGGGTGTCGCCATAGTGTCCCGATCCGCAGAAGACTCATGAGCGGCCATTTGTGTGCTGCCTGGAGGCATCCTAGGCGGAAGGGTGGACGCTGAATTTTGGCGCTTCGAGTTTCCTGCCGCACTGGTCCCACGAGCTCGAGCATCCGGTTTTCGATCCGTCCAAACGTCCAAACCCCGTGGCTGTAAGACAAGTGGGCGTTTTTCGAGCCGTCCGGAAGATCTTTGCGGACGCTTCGAAAATCGCGAGTTGTACCCGTTTCATCGGCATTAGGACCTTTGGACGCTTCGAAATTGAAAAGACTGCGAAGGGGTGTTGTGGCCGGCGCAGTAGGCGGCCCACGCCTCCTCGAAATCGATCCGGCGGTAGCCCTTTCCGTCCGGCAGCCCGGGCGGATGCACGGTGAGCGAGATGATGTGGAAGGGCGCTAGCAGACCAGCCAGCTGTTTCTGCGTCAGGGGGCGGCCATGCTTCCACTCGGCCCAAGGGCGCTCGGGATCAGCGGTGAGTTTGGCCACAAGGTCGGAAGAGCGGATGACATCGGCGTCGCCGATGGCGGACCGGATGTCTCGCAGGAGTTCCACGCCGATGGCGCCATCCTGCTCCACGCCCGAAAGCAGGCAGGCAGCCCGGCGCGCCTCCTCCGGCCAGGTCCCGCCCGCGAGGTCGGCGATCGCCAGGAGCGGACGCCAATTGTCGGCCGCGCGGTCGTTCAGGTTGGGCATATTCGGATCTGGATCGGCCAGCTTGCCAAAGTTATCGGCCGCCCACCGAGCCGCCTGACTGCGCAAGGCAGCGAAGTCCGCGTTGTCCCGGCGACGCAGGCGCTCGACCTTCGCTCCGGGAGGTTTGCGCTGGAGCCGCACAATGACGGCGCGATCCTCGAGGGTGTCGGCCAGAGTGCGGATCGTGGCGATCGCCTTCGGCGCCCAGGTCGAGAACCGGCGCGGCTTATGATCGACGTTGCGGATCACGTTGGCGGCGGCTTTGGTATGACCAGAGTTTAAGATCCCGCGCAACTCCTCATTGTCCTTAACGAAGCTGTCGGCCTCGTCGATGAGAAGCGTGGGCCTCACATCTTCGATGTAACGAAACAGCGCGGGCGCGGTGATGTTGCTCGAAAGCTCGGAGCGCGGCGTCAGGAAGTACAGGACGATGAGCACGCTGGTCTTACCGCAACGCTTTGTCGGCGACACCAGCACCATAAGCGGCGAGACGTCCCCCGCGTCCATGGTGCGCCTGTCGGTAGAACGACGTAGCGGCGGAAAACCTGTCGTAGGTTATTGAGCAGCGCCGCGCCATCAACGGGCTCGGCTGACGGGTCGACGTTCCAGTGCGGCAGCGTCGTATTTTCGTCCTCCGTCGCCGCCCGCCGGCCCTTGACCAGCTTATCGAGCGCCGAGACCCGGATTCCAAGCCCGGCCGCAGCCGTGTCACGGTGCAGCTCGTATTCCAGGGCGTCGAGCGAGGCGAGCTCACCAATGACAGGATTGTCTCGTGTCAGTAACCTTGGTTCCCGGCCTTCCTGGCGCGCGAATGCGCGCTCAACGGCAGCTGTAACTTCGGCTGTGCTCAACTTTCTATCGAGTCCCATCCTCGTTCCCAAAAATGTGCGTTTCGTGATGGCGACGAGCCGTCGAGCGCTGGTGGGTCGTCGTGTGCCTCCGATCCACGCCGCCCCGCGCACAGGCGGACGACGGCATCAATCGCCGGCCTGACCGCCGATCACGCAATTCATGCCACGTGCGATCGAGCGAACTCTTCGGCGCGCCATGAGCCGACCGCAGCCGCGCAAGCGTTCCGAGCTCCCTGGCAAGGGCAATGGCAGCGGCTGGGTCCATAACAGGCAAACCGACGGTTTACGTCTGTTTAAGGGTAGCACCTTAGCATGTCAATGCTGTAGCGCTACAGAACGATGAGATGATCGCGTGGTCGCGTTACGGCGCGGTCATGTTACAATGGCCGGAGGAAGCCGACGGAAGCCGTTAGGGGATCAAAGATGGCCAGGCACCCCAGGAGCCAACCAATCGCCTCCGGCGAATCCACGCAGCCCGCTGGACGCCGGCCACGGCCAGATGTCGTCCATTCGAGCCTGTACCTGCCCGAACCTGTCTATGAAGCGTTGCGAGAGGCCGCCTTCAAAGAACGTTGCAAAATCCATGATCTCGTCATGCAAGGGATCGATCTTGCGCTCCGGAAGCGCGGTTATCCATCGGTTGACGATCTCAGGGCGGGCAGAAAGAGATGATGGCACCTCGAAAAATTCCTCTTCGCCAAGTCCTCACGAACCGCACGCGGCAAACGTTGAAGGCCCACCCGCAAGGCAACCGTCGATGCCAGCCAGCAGTTTGCTGCCGTTCGTCACCGAGGACCGTTGCGGATCCTTCTATCCTTCTGCCGGCCGATCTGGCGGCGATCGGCGGGTGAATTTGCTATCATTTCGATCACGTCGGGCCCGGTTTCTGGCCGCCTTTCTGGCTCCAAAAGTGCAGTATTTCGGGCCCCACAAGGTACCTGAAGGAATGTTTCGCGTAGGCAAAACTAAAGTGGCAAACGGCGGCAAAAAATTACACCATTGCTTTTGACAGCCGGAGTAGGCCGCAAGTCGAAGCAGCTGCAGCCGAGGCCATCGCCTCCCGCAAGCGGATTTTCGTTGCGGCACAAAAGTCCGTCATCAGCCGGGCAAGGCGAAGAGCGCGCGAAAGCCAGCCGGGCTCAAAACAAGCGCGAGTGCTGTCCTTTCCGAAAATATCATCCGGCTTGGGATTCGCGTCGTGAGGTAGAATCATCGCATGATCGGGGTCGATGCTTGCAGTCCTGCACTCGCTCGGAATGTTCATCGTCGACTTGTTTAAGTCGCCATGCCGGCTTGAAGCCGAGAACCTGTTTCTTCGTCATCAACTCAGCATCGCCTTGAGGCGTGCGCCGCCTCGTCTTCGACTACGCGGCAGTGACCGGGCGCTGCTGGTGTGGATGACCTCTCCTTACGCGGCCCACGTGCCAAGGTTTCCCGCGTCAAGGTGACAAGTTAGTCAAGGCTAATTTCCATCGTGAGGCTCTGGCAGCCTCGCGGCCGGTTGCCTCCCGCACGGTTTTTTACGCCGGGAAGGACCCTATGATTGTTTCATGAAGCAAGGCTCGTGCGAGTGGTAGTGCAGGCGCGGCAGCAATGTCGCTGCCGAATCACCATCACGGGAGCGTTTCATGACAAATTGTGTTTCGGCGTGCAATTTTGACCCCCTGAGCGGGGTTATCGGCGTCCAAAATTGACCCGCTCCCATTAGGCCTGATGCGCTGCTCGCTTTGATTCGAAGCGGGTGGTGGGGGAATGCTGACAGTGGAGACGATTGGCCGGATTCGGCGCGAGCACTTCATCAAGGGCATGCGTCGGGGTGCTGATGTATACGACCCCGGACGAGCCGGAATCGCAGGCCGAACATCATCAGACTGCCGTCGGCGCGCAGCAGCAGGCAATAGGCATTTCGATCCCGAGCGTCCGGGCCGCGGTCAAATTGATGACTAGGGGAATGGATTCGGCTGGCAAAATCCCCCAAGGCCGCGCACCGTGGCCAAGCGTTCCTCGGACGAGGAATAGCCGCAATTTGTACTGCCCAGTCTATAGGTCGCGCACCATGTACCGGCATCGGCAAAGGGTAGTGGTCCACGACATCCCGACCAGCGCGATGGCGACGAGAACGATCGTTCGCATGATTGCCTCCTCGGCAAACGAAGCAGCCGGGCGGAGCGAGACAGGAACCCAAAGCCTGCTCCCGAACCGGCTTCTCAAGCTATAAAGACGGAGAAGACAAACGGTGAATCCCCGCCGCCGGCAATCACTTCATTCTCTCCCGCTCGCAGTGGCGCATCATCACCGCGGAAATGATCGCCGATGGACTCGCCATTGACGATCGTTCCAAGCGTGCTGCAGAGGTCGCGCACAAAATAACCTCCGTCGCGCTTCTCGATCATGAAGTGGTTGCGCGACAGTCTGAACGGGACGGTGTCATCGAGCTTGAGGTCTGGCTGCAACGGCGGCAGCCCTTCCCGTGCAACAGGCCCCCGGGCCAACGACGAACGGCAGATCGCCGAGCCCGAGTGGAGCGTGGAACTGACGCGTCAACCACGGATTCTTGGCCGCGAGATACGCTGACTCTACAGCCGTTTGGCTGTCGGCCTCCTTGCCGGTCCCATGGGCTCGGCCGCTTCGCCTGTCATCGTTGACGATGCGATCGTCGGCCTCGCGCAGCCGCTGACTGAGGCGCTGAATCAACTCGCGAGCGGCCCGCGGCGAGAGATTATCGAAATAACGCAGATGGCCGAGCTGGAGCGCGTCAAGCCCTGCGGTTTCCGCCTCGCGGCTCATGGGCCGAGCTCCGACAGGCGCTCCAATAGTCTTCCCGGCACTCGTGGCTAGGGTCTTCATCGGTGTTTCTCTTTCAAGTGGCAACAGATCGGCTGCTGCGGCCAACTACTCCGAGCTCAAACCGTCCGTTTGTGGATTCGTGTCATTCGGAGGTGTGACCGGCCCCTCGACCATGGCAATCGGGAAACCGCCAGACTCAAGCTCGCCATAGTCACCGAACCAACTGCAGATTACCCAACCGTCGCGTACACTCTTGACGGTCAACACTGGCCCGCCCGAACGTAGCCGGACGAGATCACCACTCTGGAGCAAAGGAACGGAGCGGCTCTGCGTTGTGGTGCTCGATTGCGCGGGGCCGGCGAGGGCTGGAACCGCCCACGAGGCGCTGACCGCGACCCCGAGCATCGCTGCAATTGCGGGCACAGCCTGTTTCGTCAACATCAGCATGGTAAAATCCAAATGTTTGCGTTTTGCTGTGATATGGGCGGGCCATCGCGGAGTAACTTTCTCGATATTGCCGCGCATGGATTAATATTGCTCGATTCCGCCTCGTTGCCGGCGTTAAGAACAAGTCCATGAGCATCGAAACCACCACGCCGATCGCCGCTTCCAAGATTGTCTCAAAAATAGTCGTTCGTGACACGACTCGGGCCTTCCGCGATGTCCGCTACCTGGTCGGTTTCGGATGCTAAGCGGACTTCGCCGGAGCTTGCCGGCAAGGCCGGTGTGCAGAAATCGTTGCCAGCCTTCGCCGACGCACGATTAGTCGGATGAGCGCAAGACCAAACCAATCGACGCAATAGAGATAAAGTCGTTCTTCTGATGGATGGTTAGATAGCAAGCATGAGTCGGGCGGCACAAAATGAGGACTAACGATCATGAAACGCGTTTTTGCAGCGGTGTTGGCGGCGGCTTGTGTCGTCGGATCGACTCCTGGCTTTGCCCGTGGCGGCGGTGGACATGGTGGCGGCTTTGCCCACGCTGGTGGCGGCGGCTTCGTGCGCAATCCTACGAGGCTCCTGGGATCACCAGCACCGCAGATGCCCGCTTTCGAAAACCGGATTCCGGCCCCGCTCGCGGCACCGTCGCAGCCGCCCGTCATCAACGGGCCGGCGGCGCGAAGCCCGGCTGGCGGTGTGATGTAGGCGCGCTCAGCCGCTCACCCGGTTGAGTGATCGTGCTCAGCATTGCTTGCAGCAGGGCGGCGGCGTGGGCGGCGACGCTCGGTTGGCGGGCTACGCATCGATCCTGGCGTCGCAGCGCTGAGGCCAGTCTGGCGCGTCTTGTCCAGGAGCGACAGCTTGGGATCAACTAAATAATCGTCGAGTACGTTCATCTCTGCTTCCTTCCGACGAGACTAAAATTCTACTCTTGTCGGCGGTGCCACGGCAACGTGACGAACGACCAGCTCGTCCCCTTATGGCACAAAGCAGGACTTACCGAGACGTCTGCCTACTTGTCCGCTTTTGGGGCAAAGCGGACACCACCACAATGGCCCAACAGCACGCCCCAGACTTGGCGATATCGAGACCGATTGTCGTGACCGCTTGCATGGTTGGCTCCTCCGAATCGTGGGGGCCTTAACCGCGCCCACATCCATGGCACTTCCGTGCCGGTGGAGGAGCCGTCCACAGCATCAAAAGCGGACACATGCACCGCAATACGACGGCTACCCTGAACCTGAGTCGGGACCGTAAAATGTTCGCTTCGCCGAGGCGCTCGCTTGTTCGACGGGTATGCTGAATTCAAAGATGGTGCCGCAGGGGACATTCGCGCGAGCCGAGAGCTGTCCGCCCAACCTTTCGATAATCGATCGACAGATTGCAAGCCCCATGCCCATTCCGCGGGGCTTGGTCGTGTAGAACGCGTGGAACATGCGATCAGCCGCCGCGGGGTCCAGACCTTGACCTGAATCGCAAACCAAGACGCGCACATTATCCGCTTCGTCTTCCGTGGAAGCAATCAACAGGTCCCGCTTGGCGCCATCGCTCATGGCCTCATTGGCATTAATGATCAAATTGAGAAGTAATTGCTGGAGCTCGATCCTGTCTGCCTGAACCGGCGGCAAATCGTTCGCCAGCTGCGTGCGCAGCTCCACACCATTACGGTCCATTTCGCCGCGGGTAAGTGCGGCCACCTCGCGAATGACCTCGTTGACGTCGAGCCGTTGCTTTTGGAACGGAGCTTTCTTGGTGAGAGCGCGAATCCGGGCGATCACGTCGCCGGCGCGACGGGCGTCGTTCATGATGGATTTCAGGGCTTCCCGAACTTCGGGCACGTCCGGCACCGGGGCGTCAAGGAAGCGCAGACCTGCACCGGCATTGGTGAGGATCGCGGCGAGCGGTTGGTTGACCTCATGCGCGATCGAAGCCGCAAGCTCCCCCAACGTCGTAACCCGCGTGACGTGTGCGAGGTCCGCCTGCGCCTCCCGCAACGCGTGCTCGGTCTGCTCAGCCCGGACCTCGGTGGTGACATTGGTGGCTATGCCTCGGTAGCCCAGGAACTTGCGGTTCACGTCGAATACGGGCTTGCCGCTCACTGAGACGTAGAGCGCCGATCCGTCCGGGCGCGCAATTCTGTACCTGAAGCCGCGAAAAGGCTGGTGCGCTTCGAGCGTGACGAGGTGAGCACGCCACTTCTCCGGCTCGTCTTCGTAATCTGCAGCGAGCTCCCAACGTCGCGAGCCAATGAATTTCCCAGAACCCCCCCAGTCTGGCGCCTTTCCAGAAAAATGGGAGAACCTGTGATCGGGGCCGCTTTCCCAAAACCAATCCGATGCAATCTCGGCGTAGTCGCGAAAACGCTGCTCGCTCGCGCGAAGCTCATCCTCCGCCCGGCGGCGTTCGGTGATATCGACGAGCATCCCCATAACGCCCGTCTTGCCGCCATGCTCAATCCGACGGCCGTGTACTTCAACAGGGAATGCCGAACCGTCCTTGCGCAATCCCCGGAACTCGTAGCGGATCTCTTCCACATCGCCTTCGAGCGGACGCCGGATGTTTTCCTGCGCGAGCGCCCGGTCAACAGGATCGACTAGATTCCATGGGCTAAGCCGGTCGACTACCTCCTCGACGGTGTACCCAAACATCCGGGCCAGCGCCGGGTTCACGTATAGAAAGAGGTCGTCCTGGATAAGATAGATGCCGTTGAGCGAGGATTCGGCCAACACTCGGAACTGAATAGCCTGTGGCATGGGTCAATTATGTTGTCCGACCTGCGTAGTCACTGAAATTCTCTCGCTCGTCCTCGTGTTCGGCCTCACATTTCGGGGGCGATGCACTTTGATGCTAGCTTAGACGAAAGCTCCCGTCCGGACTAGCCTGCGAACGAGGCGAAAATGACAAACAGTCCAGCGTTGACTCCATCGGAGGCTGTCCATCCAGCTTTGACGCCATCGGAGGTCGACGCCTACGCGCGCAGGGCAGTGGTCGCTTCTTGTCTTGGCTATGCGGTGGATGGATTCGATCTTTTGATCTTGAGCTTCATCTTGGTGCCTCTCTCTGCGGCCCTTCAACTTACCCCGCCCGAAGCCGGGTCGCTCATAACCTGGACACTCATAGGAGCCGTTGCCGGAGGCTTTCTCGCCGGTCCATTGAGCGATCGTTACGGACGTGTTCGCGTCTTGAGCTGGACGATCCTGTGGTTCGCGGGATTCACCGGCCTGTGTGCGCTTGCTCAGAGCTATTGGGATCTCCTTGCTTACCGGACAGTTGCTGGGATTGGACTTGGCGGCGAGTTCGGAATCGGAATGGCCCTTGCGGCCGAAGCGTGGCCCGCCCACAAGCGCGCTCGAGCGACATCCTATGTTGCGCTCGGCTGGCAAGCGGGAGTGTTGACTGCGGCGCTGCTTGCAAGTGCTCTTATTCATTATATCGGCTGGCGAGGAATGTTCCTCGTCGGGGTTCTACCCGCGCTTGTTGCCTTCGGCGTGCGTTATTACCTGCGCGAGCCGGCGTTGTTCGTCGTGGCGACCAAGCAAGAGCGGATCAACCCATTTAGCGTTCTGTTCGCCGACCGCGACGCGACACGCGCGACGGCCGGGATCGCGATCATGACTTCCGCTCAAAACTTTGGTTACTACGGCATGATGATTTGGCTGCCGGCATATCTATCGTCGCAGTTGGGTTTTTCGCTAACGCGATCGGCACTTTGGATCTCGTCGACTATTGCGGGTGGTGCTCTCGGCATGTGCTTGTTCGGTCAACTGGCAGACCGCATAGGCCGCAAGCCGCTTTTCATCGCGTTCCAGGCAGGCGCGATGGCGATGGCGTTCATCTATCCGCAGGTCAAGGATCCGACCACGCTTTTGTTGGTGGGAGCGATTACTGGCGTATTTCTAAGTGGAATGATCGGAGGCTACGGCGCTCTCATTGCCGAAAGCTATCCAACCCGAGGACGCGCCACTGCGCTGAATGTGCTCTTTAATATCGGGCGAGGCGTCGGCGGCTTCGGCCCGATGGTGGTCGGCCTTTTTGCTGCTCAATATTCCCTCGCCACCGCGCTGTCGTTCCTTGTCGTGATCTGGGCGTTGGATATGCTTGCAACGACGTTTTTGATCAAGGAGCGCAAAGGTCAGCCGCTGGTCGTTTGAAGACTAGCTCATTGCTCGGAGCCCCAATTGGCGGACGACGACTGACGCTCGCTCAGCCAGCCGCAGAGAGGCCGGAAAGTCCTTGGGACAGACCTGAATCTTTCACCAAACGGGATCGACAGCAGCGTAGCAAAAAGCGGCGCTACGGCTTGAACGCGCAATCCGTCCATGGCAAGGACCGCTTCCAACTTGTCGAGGCGTTGCTCGGACCTATCATCTGTCTTGAACCCCGCCGCTCGCTCCAATTGGGCGATGAACGGACGAAGCGCGCTGTTGGTGTGATAGGGCGAACATTGATACCGCAACCGTGTGTACGACTCGCCAGTGATGCGCTCGGCGAGGGCCGCCGCAAGGCGGGACTTGCCGATCCCTGGTTCGCCTGAGATCAGCACAATCTGCCCTTCGCCCTTCCAGGCGAGGCGCTGACGTTCCAGCAGAAAATCGATCTCTTCCTCGCGGCCGATGAGATCGGTCAGATGGGCGGCGCGGACGGCTTCGAAGCGGCTCTCGGAATCGGATACGCCCTCGACCGCCCACGCTGCGACCGGCTC
>WNFX01018393.1_pt1 | contig 10203 bp, 8 predicted proteins | sample 5400111 | NCBI WGS metagenome assembly WNFX01 (sample SAMN13153363, study PRJNA577476) | soil metagenome | isolation source: 40 cm soil or saprolite under grassland replicate 1 | place: USA:California | collected 2016-06-15 | reverse complement strand
TTCGAGTTGTCTCTGCTATGAGCGAGCGTACCATTACCGTTGTTGCTCTACAGGCTCACCCGATGGTAGTCAGTAGGAGCATACGTCACATCAAACCTTCCCACATCTTGTTCCCCTCACTGGCATAGCCTCCCTTGCCTATCCATCTACTCATCATCCCAATCCCATGAACACTCTTCCACTTCTTGCTGTGAGCAGAGAGCTCACGGCTTGAGAAAGCACTGTGGGCTATCATGTCGTGCGCAGGAGCGTTTCAACCAGACGCTCCTGCGCTTGTTTTTGGGGAGGCGATCGGCCTCCCTTCTTGTTTTTGTCATGCAGCATCGCAGTCTACCTGCCTGCTGTGTGATTTGTCGAACAAAGGAGCAATATCCATGGATATCACAACGATTGTACGCACACTGACGCCTCTGACGGATGCCTTCGAGTTTTATAGTATTCCCTATTACCTGACGGGCTCGCTTGCCATCTCAGTCTATGTTGTGAAAGCGCAGGCAGTGCAGGGGATCGAAGTGGTCGCAGACATCAAATTCAGCCAGGTCCCGGCGCTCGTTGTACAACTTGAGAAAACGTATGATGTGAAAGAGATCGCCATACGCGAAGCCATTGAGCAGCGTGGCTCATTCATGCTTGTCCATCAGGATACCTTACAGAAGATTGGGGTCACACTCCCTGCATACCGGGCCTATAGCCAGGTCAAGCAGGAACAGGCGCACCGACATACCCTGGACCAGGGAAGCAGGCTCTTTCGCGTCGCTTCGCCTGAGGATACCATCCTTCTGTTGCTGGAACACTATAAAGGAAGTGAGCAACGCACCCCACGTCTGTGGGAGACCATCGTGGAGATTCTTACAGAGCAAGGAGTGCTGCTAGATCTCACCTACCTCAGATTGTGGGCCACCGTACTGGATGTCACTTCCCTCCTCGAACATGCGCTGGTTACAGCAGGGCTCTCCAACGCGTAGCAGGTTATCCACATGTTTTCGACACCTTATCCACACACTATCCACAGGAATCTACATCCAAAAGTAAAAAGCCACATTACCCGGCATGGTAATGTGGCTCATTGTTTTTCCTCCATCTTATCAAAGGAGTTACTATGATCTTACCACCATTCGCGGGAGATGACAATTCGCGTTTTCCAACCTTTACACATCCGTACTTTGACGATTACCGAGTCAAAAGAGAACACGCTCTCCAACTCCGTTTGAAACAACTTGCACCACCTCTGTTAGACGGTGGACGTGCCATCCTGTGGTACTGCCACCTGTGCCAGAAACCCTGGTACGAACATGGCCACGAAGCATCACTGGTATGCCTGAGCACGTCCCAACTCGCTAAGATCGCGCTGCAACTGGGTGCAGAAGCTCATCATATCTCTGCTTTCCCAACAGCGATCTGTCCTCTGTGCGCAGCCCTCCATCTTGGCGGAATGCCCAGGATCGAGGAGTACCCTGACAGAAAGGGCTATCGCTTTACCTGGGAGGCAATATCGTCACGAAAAACACGTTTATTCTGTATAGTATATAATTGGAACACAGTTTCTATAGCGGACATGCTCCGAGAAGTATACGCGGCTCCTTGTGATGTCCTGACAGCATCTATGGAGCAGGTAAGAAGCGTGTTAGCATGGCTGAAGACGCTGGCGGAGCCTGGAAAGGAGGAGATCATGATGCTCACCGAAAGCAAAATGGACTCTTTGAGTCGAGTTGTTGCGCCACTACCTGGTTTTTCATGGTGCGGCTACGGCTGGAAGAGTTCGTGTCCCCTCCTGGGACAGGTGCTGGTGGCCCTTGGGATCACCTTTCCTACCTCGTCCATCTGCTCACCGAGTCTACTTGTCGCGTGCTGGCGACAGATTGCGCGGGTGATAGAGGGGGTGCAGACATGTTGACAATTAAAACCCAGCAAGGCAAGGAGATAGAGATCCTCCTACTAGCGGAACTGGATGACCCCATCGATGCGGGTGAACATGTGCGTGCTTATTGCCACCTGCATGGCAGTGATCATCAACGTTCACTTTCCATCGACAAAGCCAGCGGTTGGGGACACTGCTTCAATGCTGCCTGCGATGCCACTGTGCTAGTAGCCGACTGGAATCTCACGCTGGCCAGGCAACTCATTCGCACCAACTACCAGGGACTTACTGCCCGCTCATCGATGTACTCGACGACCCACCGCGAGTCGCGTCACAAGGCTCCCACTGTCTTGCAACATACCGCACGAGTGGCTTCAACATGGCAACACGACGAACTGGCAACGCTCCTTTCAATGCAGGAGCATATGGGAGCAGGGCTGCTCCACTCAGCGCGAGCACAAGCCTACTTGGAACAGCGGAAGATCCCGATGGAATTGGCAGTAGCAACAGGCGTTGGCTATTTCCCAACAACCATGCTAGACTCGTTTGCCTGCTCTGAACAGAAAGGGCTGCTGCACCGGTGGGAAGAGCGTCTCATCTTCCCACTCTCCTCACCGTCAGGCAAGGGCTTTATCGGACGCAGCCTGTGGGGCTGGAAAGCGGGCATGGATGAGAACGCTCACAAGGCGCTTCTGGAACAGGAACATGCGCCGAAACGCTGGATCAAGACCAACCCGGCAGGCTGGTTTGGCTATAATCCAGCGCAGCTTACTGAGCGTCTCATCCTGGTCGAGGGAGCATTTGACCGGTTAACACTGCTGGCAGCGGGCTTTCGAGCGACCGACGTGGTAGCGCTGGCCGGCACCGCTGCTCAGGCGAGCTGGTTGCCCACCCAGGTGCAATCGGTCATCCTGGCACTGGATGCCGATGAAGGTGGCACGGATGCCATGCGTAGACTGGCCGAGCGATTGGAGCGAGCTGGCTACCGCGTGAGCCTGTGTCCACCGCTGCGTGACACATGGGGAAAAGACTGGAACGAACGCTGGCAACGCATCGGCTCACAGAGTGTCTGGACGCTGTATGAAGCGTACGCTGCTGTGTTGCAGAACGCCTGAACGGAAAGAGTGCATTTGTCCGCGACAGCGGATGGCACGATTACATCCTCACGTATGGGTCTGAAGAGAGGCCTGTCTTCCCCGGTCTCACGACTATCTCTCCATCTGATCATAGAGAAGAGCTTGTTCTCGGCAGAGAACAAGGCAAACAATCAAATAATAGAGCATCATCGAAGCCACCTTCTTTATTAGGAAGGTGGCTTTCGTCAGTTCTGAAGAAAGGAACCGTTCATTGTGGTAGCTATCTTAACGGGAACACTCCCAATTCGTCCCTATCATCCCACCCAGTTCTTTGGCACGATCAAGGCGGATGGGCAACTGCCGAGAGTAGCTGCGCTGGCCTGTCATCATCAAGAAGTGGTCGCCATCAGCCTGGTTGGCTATGACACAAGTGTCAGCGCGGCACTGGCCAGGTTGTGGCAACGCGAACAACTGGCCTTTGAGCCTGATCTGTCCATCGACTGGCACGGGTCACAGCAGCTTGGTCGAAGGCAGGAGAACTACAAGCAGTTTCATGCAACGCTGCCGGGTACGAAAGAGGTGCATGTCCTGGCGTTGCCCCTCTCAGCGAACATTGCCGAGGGCATGCTCCATCCCCCGGATATACCGAAGCCAAAGCAGGAACAAGGGTCATCCTCACCGTCTATCCAGCCGGCGCAGGTGGATCGCTCACGCTTTGTCCTAGGCAACTGGGATGAAGCCACACCGCATCTACGCAGCTTTCTGGGGCATTTACATGCCATGCGTGTGATTTTCTTACACCGGCACGAGAATCCCGCCCTGGTCGAGACCTGGGCCTCGCAACTCTGGCTCCAGGGACTATCTCGCGATCTCATTACGCCACTAGAGGCGCTGGGCATCAAAGCCTGGAAATTGACAGGAGACCTGGATTTCTGGAGTCGCTTGATCGGTGAAGGCGTGCGCTCAGGCTGGCTCCCCTGGAATGATGGGTGACATGGCTTGAACGCATCCGTTGCGAGAATGAGTGGGTCTCACCGTTTTGCTCAACGAGAATGCAGCAACGCACTCACATCGCTCCACCCATATGCCACCTGATCAAGTACAGCGCCGTGCTCCTCAATCTGCTCTTCCAGCACAAGTTGTCCCCCAAGTGCCTCATAAAAACGACGGGCGGGAGCATTCGCTTGTAAGACCCGGATGAGCAAGGAGTCCAAACCCTGTTCCACCAGACGCTCTACTACGCTGATCGTCAAGAGGCGACCGATGCCTCGACGATGGTACGATCGTTCTCTGCGACGTAGATGTACTCTTCGCGCTCGACTGCTTCGCTGAGTTCACGTAGTGCGCGTGCCCAGTTGCGTTCAGACTCCTCATAAGTGAACTGCATCAAGCTCTCCTCTGGAATCTGATCGCGATGGGCGACTCGATAACTCTCCACACTCACTCGTGCTATCGCAGCCGCATCGCCCAGCCTGGCTTCACGAATTCTCATAGCATTGCTCTCCTGCGCTTGAACGTTGGAGGTCGTAGAAGGTCGAAGCGTATCTTACACCGTTTCGGCAGCCCAGACAGCCCCCAACGCTCCACTGCTTCTGGCAATTGAAACGTTCACCCTCATACAAATCTATGTGGGACATCTGGCTCAGGAGATCATCGTCACCTGTCACTTCGTCTCTCACCATCTCACACCGTTCATCCATGTTCTATTGTAGAAGACCCCACTTGAGGATCGCTGTGTGCGTTTCCTGCACAGGAACGCCATATACAGCGATCCTCCGGTGGGGTGATCTTTTGTTTCTTCCAAAGGAGGACCACTTTCCATGGCACAAGGCACCTTAGCCAATCTCAGTACCTCGGCATTTGTACGCACGCCACCGCTCTTTGCGGAGTGGATTGTACACCATCTGCTCACCTTTCCAGCAGGAGATGCGATCACGATCCTCGATCCCACAGCAGGTGAAGGTGATCTCCTGGCACCCTGCCAGGATATTCCAGGGGCACGGCTCTATGGCTTGGAGATTAGCGTCGACCGCGCAGACGTCGCACGCCGGCGCCTGCCTCATGCCACTATGCTCACCAGCGCCTTCGAGGGTACCACCTGCACGCCTGGCTCGATGAGTCTGGTGCTGGCTAACCCGCCCTACTTTTTCAGCAATGGCAAACGGGCGGAGTACCGCGTTATCGCCGATGCCGGAGAACTGCTCATGCCAGGTGGCATTATGGTGGCGATCATTCCGGCCCGATCTGCCTGGGATGGGACGATGATATCGCACTGGTGCAGATGGTATGATCAGGTGCGGGTGTGGAAGTTCCCCGACCGGGCATCCGAAGGCGAGGAAGGCACCTTTGAGGCTTATACCCAGATCTGCGTCGTGGGTGTGCGTCTGGCCATACCTAGAGTGCCAGACACAGCCCAGAAGAAGCGCCTCTCCGGCTTTCGCTGGCGCAAACCGGAAAAGGTCGGGCAATCCCCCTGGGAGCAGGGCTTTCCATCACCCGATCTGCCCGCTGAACCACTCGCCGTCCCTTACGTCGTTCCAGCGACCCTCGTCCAGCCTGCGCTTGTTATCAAGCATGCCGATAACGACACGCTGCTGCAGGCAGTGGCAAAATATGGCGCGCAGCTCACGCCGGCATGGGAGGCGGCCACCACCTGGTCGGAAGAGGGCTTCGTCGATGCACCTGCCATGCCACCTACTGGGGAGGCGCACCTGGCAGCCGATATCCTTACCGGATTGCTTGATGGGGAGATCGTACAGGGACCAGGTTGTACGCCGCATCTTTTCACCTCATTCGTCACCCAGGAATGGATCTCGATCGAGATCGACGAGGAGGAACGAGAGAAACAGCGCGAACGCGGCGTCGTACACCTGGAGGTCAAACAGCAGCAGGACAAACCCATTCTGGGCGTGTTGAACCTGGCCAGCGGAGCAACGCACTACTACCAGGGGGAAGAAGTCTTTACCTACCTGCAACCCTGGCTCCCGACCCTGGCTGCGCGTGTGATCGAGAAACGCAAGCCACTGTATCAACTCGATCCTGCTGATTGGGAGCTGCGAATCGTATCCAGTATCGGCAAAGATAAGCAACTCCCCGGTGCAGCATATCCAGGGCTGGCTGTCGCGCAGCACCACCGCGTCTACGCTATGAGCCGGGCCATCGATGCCAAAGGGCGCACCGCTATCCAGGGGGAGCCAGGTGTAGGAAAAACACGCTTAGGAATCGCCACCGCAGCCCGTCTGGCTTATCGCTGGCGACAGCGTAACGCAGCCGAGTTCCGGCACGAGGCGCAGCCGCGATGGGTCAAGCACTTGAGACGAGCCTGGCTGGCCAACCCAACAACACGAGCGCTCTTAGGAGTAGAGCCGGTATGTGATGAGCAGAGCGGGCAGGTCACCGCGTACCGGCACATACGCACGAACAGGATTATGGCGCCGGAATTGCTGGGTCCCTCGGCGCTGCCGGTGCTGGTGACGACACCCAAGAAAGTCACCAAGGAGTGGGCCAACGAGATAAAGGGGGCGTGGCCGCAGGCGGAAGTGCTGTTCATTAAAGACTACCACGACGTGGCACACTGGATGCAGCGTTGTGCGAGTAGTCCGGCACCGGCGGTGATCGGTATCTTCTCGCATTCGACCTCCAGAGCCTTTGGCAGAGCGTGGCAGCCAGTGGTGCAGGAGAGAAAACAGACCACGACCGTGCCAGATCTGGAGCCAGATGCGGCACTCAAGGAGGCGTTAGAAGCCGTCTACGACCGCCGTGACCGACTGGTGGCCTATCAGTTCAAAGAAACAGGCCAGGTGCTCACCAAAGACATCACGACCTCCTTCTTTTACTGCCCGGATTGTCTGGGACGCATCGAAGCCACACCCAGAGGTGTGCATGCCCCAGACAAGAAGGTCAATACATCTTCGCAGGATGTTCCCAGAGACGAGGACGATACAGATGTGCTGGAGCCGGTGACCAGTCTGACCTGGTTCAAAAGCAAACAGCGCTGGTGCACGTGTGAGATCGACACCAGGGAGGCCGATGGAGGAATAAGGCTGTGTAACGCTCCCCTGTGGACGGATGCAAGAACAGAGACAACACAGCAGAAGTATCCCCAGGTGCCCTTTGCAGGCTGGTCACAGGCCATGGACGTGTTGACGACAGGTATGACGGGAATGACGTCTGGTGCCAATGCTCTATCTCACCCGACCAAGCTCCTATCCACGCAGAAAGCTGCTCCTGGCGGGCGCCTGGTGCCATCCGAGACAGGCCCGATCGCCGTGACGCTGCCTGACCTATCAGCGGTGGATGAATACCAGCCAGTACAGGATGCAAGCGGTACCATCATCGCCTACCATCACTCCCTCACAGGGCAAGAACTGGTACCGATCTACAGCCTCTGGTCCAGGCGTGTCGTGGGCTATGTGGCAGCGGAGACAGGGAAGCTCGTGACGAGAACCACTCGCTATGAACTGCGTTTGCCGCCACCCGCGAGTTTTAGCCCGTATGAGTTTCTGCATCGCTTTTACAAAGGCTGTGTGGCGCTTGCTATTATCGGTGAGAGCCACAATGGACGCGGGCGTTCAACGGACATTGCGCACTCCTTCCACCTGGCCAAGCTTGCATCTCAAGCACGCATGAATGCCAGCGGCACACATTATGGCGGTACTTTGGATGATTTCTTCTACTACTGGTACCGCTTTTCGCCCCAGTTCTGGCAGCGGTTGGGATTGGGCTGGAACGATGTCGTGCGCCGTATCGGCGCTTGTGAAATTGCTGGATAATCCAGTAGGGGCTAGAGAGCGATGGCCCCTAGGACAGTGCCTTACTTAGCGGGGAAACCCAAAGAGGACAATAGCATGGCATCAAAAGCGGGTAAGCCTGAAGGTATGTGAGGTAGTGTGACCCGCAGTCCTGGACGAATGGTGAAGCTACACTGCTGAACCCAGTTCTCACGGTGAATTCCACGCCCACCGTAGCATACCTGAAACGGTGACCTTGTGAGGATACCTCTTCGGCGTCGAGGTATCCCAATGATCCATCGGCATCATCGATGTGGATGGAAAAAGCTCTCCACAAGGAGTGACCAACAATGAGTTGGGGTAAGAACGAACGGGCACCTAAAGCGTCCTCAACGTTTCATAAGCGTAAATACGGGATTGCCTAAAAGACGCGAGTCTCATGGCAACGGAACCCCCATAGTACCCAAATGATCGGAGTAATGCCCGATACACGGGGAAGGGGCAGCCCTCGAAGGAGGGCAAGAGCTTGCCTAATCGGGGGCAAGCAGGGTAGGTATCGTGAAGTGAAAAGAAAGCGGAGGCATGCGAAATGCAGACCACCAATGTCTACTTAGAACTTCTCCATGAACGAGGCAAGAAAGGATTGCCTCTCGAACGGGTCTATCGACAATTGTTCAACCGAGACCTGTACCTGTCCGCTTACGGGAAGATTTATCGCAATGCAGGAACTATGACACACGGGGTCACGGATGAAACACCAGACGGCATGTCGCTGGAATATATTGATGCGATCATTGAAGCCTTGCGAAATGAACGCTTTCAAGTCCTTCCAGTTCGGCGCGTCTCCATCCCGAAGAAAAACGGGAAGAAGCGCCCCCTCGGCATCCCGACCTGGTCACAAAAACTGGTGCAGGAAGTGGTACGCATGATTCTTAATGCGTACTATGACCCCCAGTTTACAGACCATTCACACGGTTTTCGTCCGAACCGAGGGTGCCATACGGCTTTGCGAGAAATCTACTACACGTGGTCAGGAGCAGTTTGGTTCATTGAAGGGGATATCAGCGCCTGTTTTGACAAGCTCGACCATGAAATCTTGCTTGGGATACTGCGCGAGAAGATCCACGACGGAAGGTTTCTCAATCTCATCAATGAATTTCTCGAAGCAGGGTATATGGAGGACTGGACCTTCAATGCAACGCCAAGTGGCACCCCACAAGGAGGCATCGTCAGTCCAATCCTTGCCAACATCTACCTCGATACATTGGACACCTATGTCGAAACCGTTCTCATCCCACAGCACACCCGAGGAAAAGTGAGGGCCAGAAACGCCGAATATCGGAGGCTCGTGCATCGTGCAGAATACCTGCGCACGCAAGGGAAAATGGCGCAAGCACAAGAGCTGAAAAAGCAGGCGCAACACTTGCCCTCACGCGACCCCTGGGATCCACATTTCCGGCGACTCAGGTACGTTCGATATGCTGACGACTTCCTTCTCGGCTTTAGTGGCCCAAAGGAGGAGGCGGAAGAAATCAAACAGCAACTGGAAGTCTTCCTGCGAGAGGAACTCAAGCTGGAACTCTCCCAAGCAAAGACGCTGATCACACACGCGAAAAGCGAAGCTGCGAGATTTCTCGGATACGAAATCAGTATTACCCAGGATGACACGAAGCAAACCATGCGAACCACCCCTTCAGGAAAGGAAGCAAAGGCGCGATGTGTCAACGGAAGGGTAGTGCTACGAGTGCCACAGAAGACGCTGGAAGGAATGTGCGAAGCGTACAAGGACGGTGAGACGATAAGGCACCGAATGGAGTTGATCAACGAAAGTGATTATACGATCATGATGGCGTATCAGCTCAAATACCGGGGCATTGTCAACTACTACCAACTGGCATTAAACGTTCACTCACTGACCCATCTCAAGTGGGTAATGGAAACCTCCCTCACGAAAACCCTAGCACACAAGCACAAGATGTCTGTGAGCCAGGTCTATCGAAAGTACAGGACGACACTACAGGCAGATGGGAAGACCTATAGAGGTCTGAGAGTCGTCGTCCCACGAGAAAGGAAAAAGCCACTTGTAGCGCAATGGGGTGGTATTCCGCTAAAACGGAATATGGATGCAATCATAGAGGACCAGATGCCACACCTCTGGCCTGGTCGGTCAGAGCTTGAGAAGAGGTTACTTGCAGAGGTCTGTGAACTCTGTGGGAGAACGGACCAAATCGAGGTACATCATATTCGAGCCTTGAAAGACCTCCAGAAATATCCGGGAAGGGCAAAACCCTACTGGGTCTACATCATGGCAGCGCGCAAGCGCAAAACACTGGTCGTGTGCAGAACCTGTCACGAGGACATCACCTTCGGGCGACCCCTCAGAAGACAGCCGATCTCGCTTGAGGAAGTGAAAGCCTTGCAAAAAGAGGCGATACTGCGATACTAGAGAGCCGTGTGCAGGGAAACTGCATGCACGGTTCGGAGGGGGGAGGTTGGAAAAGTACCACTAACGGCAACTCGCCAGCCCCCTACCCTACGA
>WNFX01007535.1_pt1 | contig 10205 bp, 15 predicted proteins | sample 5400111 | NCBI WGS metagenome assembly WNFX01 (sample SAMN13153363, study PRJNA577476) | soil metagenome | isolation source: 40 cm soil or saprolite under grassland replicate 1 | place: USA:California | collected 2016-06-15 | reverse complement strand
TTCGGGTAAAGGGAGAAAGGGTGACTCTTCCATCTGTCATCCTCCTGAAAGGCGAAACACGGGGTTTGTCCTCTTCCAAGAGTATATCACCACATATCAAGCAGGCTGCGTTCCCCAAATGTTGGGATGAACCACTCTCGGATTAGCGTTCACACCTGGTGCGCCGCCGAAGCGGGCGTTGAGCCGACAGCCAGCCCGACGATCTGCCCAAGACACGAAGCGATGCCTCTCCAACAGCAGGAAGTCCGTCAGGCGGCTCGTCGTGCGAAGTCAGAAGACAAGACAAGTAAGCAGCAACACGCTGCATAGTTGAGCGATGGGAGCCGGGCCTCGGTTCCCATCTGCACAGCGGAGAGATCGCATCATGGCGAAAAAACCACATGATGTCGGTTATGAAATCTACAAGGATTTTCTGGCCGAATGGCTAACGGAGATCACCAGGCCGTGCACACTTGCCGCACAGTGTCAGATGATCACCCTGGGCCTGGAAACGGGCAAGCTGGAGTACCTGGGCATCGAGATTGAGGGCCAGACCTATTGGGTCCAATCCCTGATGGCGGAAGGCGAAAACACCATTGTGGTGCGCACGAAACTCGGGCCAGGGGCTCCGGTCCTTGAGCATCGTGTGGCGGCTTCTACCACCGCCTGGCGGATGCGCTCCAAACGACTTTCTCAGGCGTTTGATTCCTGGTTTTCGCAAGATTGAAAGGATACTTACTCTGATGCAACAACGACCGTTTACGCTCTACGATCCCTTGAAGCAGCCTCATATGCTTGAGGTTGGTCCTGAAACGCTGATTCTGGACGGTGTACCTGCCACGATCGTCGAGGTGGGTGATGACCAGGTTGTGTTGGGCACCTCCAAAGGTGCCACCGCCTTCACGTACGCGGCATTGGGGCAAGCCATTCTCGGTGATCGCCCCAGCTTCTCTGACGCGGGGTTGCTCCTGGCGCAGTACTTTGCCCATTGGTCTGCGCTGATCACGCTCATGACCTCGCTCAAAAGCCTGCAAGCGTGTCTTGGACAGATCATGACGGAGGCCCGTCCCTGGCTCGATGTTCCCTTGCCCCCACACCGCTTTGATGAAGTGACCAGGCGCGTGCTCGATGGATTTGATGGTTCAGAAGACATGACCAGGGCACTCGCCCGCATTCTTGGGCAATCACCCGAGACGATTGTCGCCTGGGCGCAGCAGCTGGGCAAAATCGTTCCTGAGCAGCCAGTCGCGTTGTCCAATGGGCAGACGACCACACCTGAGCTAGCACGGTCTTGCACGCAGATGGCAGACGCATCCGTTGTGGTTTCGTCGGGAGCGAAGTCCAATGGGAAGTTCCACTGGAATGCACAGCAGGAAGAGCAACTGACGGCTGATTTCCTGGCTTCATCAGCTGAAACGATCGCTGCCAGCGTTCGTGAGATTGCCAATCGCTATGGCTGGCCGACTGGTTCGGTGCAATCCAAACTGTATGAGTTGGAACTGCCACAACACAAACGGGCACTCGTCACCCAGCGTGAGGCCGAGAGCCCTGCACAGGAGGACCATTCATCACATGAGCGGTCACGCGAAGAGCAAGACGATGAGCAGGCGTAATGACGATCCGGGCGATGTAGCAACATCGTCCGGGCTGCTCACTGCAGAGCAGGAAATTGCTCTTGCTGAAATGATCGCCGCTGGTGGTGAGGCCGCAGAGCGAGCCAGGGCGCAGTTTCTCCTGGCCAATCAACGTCTGGTGCACAAAGTGGCGAAACGGTACCAGGGCTATGGATTGGAGTATGAAGATCTGGTGCAGGAAGGCAACATTGGCCTGATGCGCGCGGTCGACAAGTTCGATCCGACGCGTGGCTTCAAGTTCAGTACGATGGCGTGGTGGTGGATTCAACAAGCGATCACCAGGGCGATCCAGGATACAGGGCAGACGATTCGCTTGCCAGTTCATCTGCAGGAAGCCATGCGGCGCATGAGCAAGGTAGAGACGCGTCTGGCTGCCGAACTGGATCGGCAGCCAACTGACGAGGAGTTGGCCGAGGCGACCGGCTATCCAGTGACGCGGATCGGCGCGTGTCGTCAAACCCCCTGGACGGTTTCGCTCTCCGAGCCATTGGGAGACGATGACGACCTCTCGCTTGAGAGCGTCCTGGCCGATCCCTCGGCCAGTTTTGAGGAGCGGGTGACCGCGGGCGTACTTGCTGCGGATCTGGAGCAGATCCTCCTCTCGACACTGACCCCGCGCGAATACCTGGTGATCAAGAACCATTTCGGATTGAGCAACCAACCCGAGCAGGTGCTTGCACAAGTGGGTCGGGATCTGGGCATCAGCCGGGAACGAGTGCGCCAGATTGAAGCGCGAGCCCTCTGGAAATTACGCCAATCGCCGCAGGTGTTGGCATTGGCACCGTAGCGTGTTTTGTATAGTTCTGTATCAAGATGCTTGAAAGAAAGACGAAAAAAATGGGTAAAATGGTTACAGCAGAAATGATCCACTCTGCCTTCCTTCAGGTGACGCCCAGCGGCAAGCGATGGGAAGAGGTTTCTGAGGCAGCGAAAGCGGGCTACGAAACGATGGCTGCCTCTCTCAATGACCAGAACGAAGAACCTTCCTGCTCAGAACAGCAATACCTAGGCGAAGTGTTGCGCACGTGTGCGGCGGCTGGTTTTGATGAGCGGCTCTTGCTGGGAGGGCTCGGGCTGGCTGGTGAGTCAGGGGAAGTCGTCGACTTGGTGAAGAAAGCACGCTTTCAGGGTCACACTATTGATGTCGAGAAAGTGAAGGATGAGCTCGGGGACGTGATGTGGTACCTGGCGCTCTTGTGCCATACGTTCGGCTTCAGCCTGGAAGAGATCCGGCAGGCAAATGTGGCCAAGATGCACCGTCGGTACCCAAATGGTTTTGAGGCGGAGCGGAGTATCAACCGATAGCGAAAGGGCTGGGACGGCTCACCCGGTCCCAGCTGCATAGGAGAATGAGAGATGACCCCACAAGAACGAGATATCCAAATACGTCAGGCACTTGCCGTCGATCGCCGGGAGCGTGATGCACTGCTGAGACGAGATCGTCAGGCTGAGAACATCGCTGTCGGACTGGATGTGCTGTGCAAAATCTTGAGTGCGGCTAATGCGGTCTTCGAGGAGGATATCAGTCTTTCGATGCTGCCTGGTGAGTCGGTCGATGGCACTCCTGCATCCGCAACTCTCCATTGTGTCGAGATTGAGTACCTCGGATGGTATACGTGGCGTGTTCGGTCTCGATTGTTCCAGTACGATGCGTATGTGAAAGACTGGGATGGCAACCAGCACTTTACGCCGTTCACGCCGAGAACCACACAGGGCTCTTGCTCACAGGTCTGCCAGTGTGGGTATTGTCAGACCTTGCGTCGGGCAACCGTACAGGTAAGGAGGCCACAACATGTCGAGTAAAACGGCAATCGCCTGGACCGATGCTACCTGGAATCCCTTAACCGGCTGTACGCGGGTTTCTCGCGGATGCGACCGATGTTACGCATTTACCCTCCATGACATGCGCCATGAGGTCTACCAGCGTTCAGGCGGGGCGTATCCAAACGGTAAGCCAATGCCTGCACAATATGCGCGTCCTTTTACTGAGATCCAATTGCTCCCCGAACGACTAGAGCAACCGCTCCACATGAAGCAGCCGAAAAAGTTTTTTGTCAATTCCATGAGCGATCTGTTTCATAGCCAGGTGCCTGATGACTACATCTTCCAGGTGTTTGAGGTGATGCGCCGTGCCCACTGGCATACCTTCCAGGTACTGACCAAGCGTGCTGGTCGGCTGCGTCGCCTGGGCCGAGAGCTAGACTGGCCGTCGAATGTGTGGATTGGGGTAAGTATTGAAAAGGACGAACTGGCACCGAGAGCTGATGCCTTACGAGAGCTTCCTACCGCAGTACGCTTTGTGTCCTGTGAGCCGCTTTTAGGGCCGTTACCCTCGCTCAACTTGGAAGGGCTACACTGGATTATTACGGGTGGAGAAAGTGGAGTGGGTGCGCGTCCTTGCGATCGGGAGTGGGTGCGTGATCTTCGCGATCGCTGTGTTGCCGCAGGCGTAGCCTTCTTCCACAAGCAGTGGGGCGGTCGTACGCCTAAAGCCAATGGGCGTGAATTGGATGGTCGGACTTGGGACCAGTTTCCGGTCCCAGGAAGTGAGGCGCAATAATGGCAGGAAAACACTTTCAACCCCTTCAGTACGCTCTGGTCGTCCGAGACGACCGTGGAGACAAGATCAATAGCACCGGCTCAAGCTACGACCTGGCGGGCACACGCAGATTTGCCCGCAGCATCTTGCGCCTGATGCCACAAGCGCTCTTTATCGACATCCATCCCTATCAGGATGGGTTGTGCAGCAAAGACGCCGTCGAGACGGTGCCGAGGGAGGACAGCGATGGGCACGCTTGAACAAGGCACGCTCTACACCCTTGGGTATGCCGAGCCCAATGCCACAGAACGTCTGGCAACGCTGATGGCGCAACCGCGAACGGCGATCGTTGATATCCGCTACGCGCCCTACAGCCGTTGGAACGCGTCGTGGAACCGCAGAACACTCATGCACAAGTACGGTCCAATCCGCTACCAGCACGTCAAAGAGCTCGGCAACGTCAACTACAACAAGCCAGACCTGCCGATCCAGTTGGCAGATCCGGACGCGTGGGTGCACAAGTGCGTGAAGTCGTTACGGCAAGGCTGGTCCCTTGTGCTGCTGTGCGCATGCAAGGACTACGAGCAATGTCATCGGCGCACCGTGTACGAACTGATCCAGGCAGCGCTTTCCCCGCGCCTGGTCAATAACATCTGTACGCTTCGCCCACAGAATGCAGTCCCAATGCTGTGCGAGATGGGCTGTGACGAGCTGGCAACCTATGATTGTTATCCGCAGATCGCGCAGGGTACCTGGTCATTGCAACGTCCGATAGCCGTCTGTGAAAGGCATGCGCGTGAAGCGGATTCCACGCTGAACAAAGAAGGTACCGGTCTCCACGATGCGTCGTGAGGGGGTAGCCTGCCGGGTTGGTACTGCCGGGGTTCGACTCCCCGGCCAGGCTCTTTTGAGTGTCCCTGTAGTGCTTTACTTACGTTTCCACTGTGAGAAAAGAAAGGCAGAACCCGATGAGTGATCTCTTAACGGTCTCTGAAGTTGCCCGTATTCTGCGCGTTGATGACACGACGGTACGCCGCTGGATAAAGAACGGCGTGCTGGAGGCTATTGTCTTGCCGCATGTAAATCAGCGCCAGTCGTACCGTATCAAACGCGAAACCGTTGATCGTCTGCTTGCCACTCCTGCAACCGTCCATCCTGTAACACGAGCATCGTGAAGAGGCGAGGCCGGGCCAACATCCCGGCCTTTGGCACATCGGTGACCAGATCCACGTGCACATGCTACCACGGTGGTTCTGGCAGAGAGTCGTTCACTACAACCAGCAGAGAGGGAAAAACGATGACCTTTTATTGGGATCAAGATCTGGCCGCGGCGGATTATTTCTGCGGAGCCGGGGCCTTCGGCTATGGAGTAGAACAGGCTGGCGCGCGGCTCAACCTGGCGATCAATCACGACCCACGTTCGATCGCGACCCATAAAGAGAACTTCCCTCACGCGAAGCATCTGTGTATGCGGATGGAGGAGGTGGACTTTGCGCAGGAACCCGATTCCCTCTTAGGGACTGGGAGCCCAGAGTGCTGTTATCACTCCCCCTCTGCTGGCGAAAAGTTAAATGACCAGAGCCAGCTTCCAGGCTCTTGGACGGACTGGGATGAGAAGCCACATGTCAAGCAGTCTCGCATGAGCATGTGGCAGGTCTACCGAGCTGCAGAAGCAAAGGTGAGGAAGGGGAGCCCGTATCATTCGATGGTGTTTGAAAACGTCGCGGAAGTTGCCTCAAAGTGGCGAGACTACCACGACTGGAAGCACCAGATGCAGGCGCTCACAACCCTCGGAAAGATGGCAGGGTATGAATTCCAGGCGTTGTATCTTAATGCCATGTTCTTCGGTGTGTGCCAACGGCGCGATCGGTGGTTCGGGGTGTTGTGGCCCAAAAGGGCAAAGAGGCCCGATCTCGCGTTCCGTCCACAGGCCATATGCAGGTCTTGTGAGCGTGAGATACGGGCCGTGCAGAGTTGGAAGAACCCGACGCGGCAATGGGGCAAGTACGACTACACGGGCAAGACCGGGCAGTATGTCTATCGCTGCCCTCGCTGTGCCAGACAGGTCTACCCCTTTTATCGGCCTGCTGCCTCGGTTGTTGATGTGACTGATCGGGGAGTCAGGATTCGTGATCGCAAGCAGTACGGGCTGCCACCGCTTGAAGAGAAGACGATGCAGCGCATTCAAGAGGGCATTGATCGCTTCTTCAAGCAGCCTCAAACGATCCCGATGGAAGCGGTAGACGTTCCTCAGATTGATGGCCTGGCTCCCTTCTGGGTCAGCTATTATTCCAACGGTAAACCCTACTCGATCTATGAGCCATTCTGCACCTTTTCCACGAAGGAACGGTGCGGAGTGGTCTTTCCTTCGGACTCTGGCTCCCTCGACATTCAAGAATGCAGTTTCCGTATGCTCAATGAACAGGAAGTCAGAGGCGGGAGCGGACTCCCCCCGGAGTACAAGATCAAGGCGGACACCAAAGAGGAACTGGTCCGCCAGTGTGGGCACATGGTTCCGCCCCCTATGGGAACGTGGGTGGCCGGACGTGTGATTGCCGCGATGTGAAAGGAGCAACCGCCATGATGGATCAACAACGAGTATCCGAACTGGAGTACGAGGCGAGGCAGGCGGAAAAGCGCGACAAGTTGAATGCACGCCTGCAGCTCTGGTCGTTGTTTTTCGGCCTGGTAAGCGGCGCGGGTCTGGTGAGTGTGCAGACTGGTACCCTTAGCTCCCTCGTCGCACTCTACCCCTTCCTTGCGATGTGCCTTGCCAGGTACGCGGCTCACAGCGAACGCGTCCTTGATCAGGTGAATAAGCAGCAAAGCAGGCGTCGGGCTGGCAGCCACCTGAAGGCATTCAGAGATGCGGTGCTGCTCTCTCAAGTCGTCGCAACGGGGTTGCTGGTGCTGCGAGCACCGATGCTCTGGCAGAGGGGATCGCAGTCGCGCTGGCAGAGACACTCTTGATGTTCCTAACAGGGTACTGGCTGCGTGCTTTTGATGAGGTGCAAGATGAACTGTAAATGCGGTTGTGGTCGCGAGGTCGTTACTCCTACTACAGGTCGACCAGGGGAGTACCATTCTGCCAGTTGCCGTAAGAGAGCGCAGCGACAACGCGAGCGAGCAGTGCAGATGGAACTTCTACCCGGCGTCACGAAACTCTCCGAGCCTGTTTCGGGTGCCCCACACCTTTTTGCACACAGAATATCCAGGCAAAAGGAGTAGGGCTGATGCCAATACGTTCAGATCTTACTTGATAACGCGGAACCAAAGATCGGTTCTCGTCGGGGAGGAGAATACCCTTGTTCTTTCCAGTTCTATCTGCTCATTGACGAGAGGCTCGAAAAAGCGAAGACCTTCCCCAAAGAGGACAGGGACGATGCCAATGTGGATTTCGTCAACCAGTTCGGCTCGTAGGCATTGCTGAGCGGTATTCGCGCCTCCTACCACCGTGACCTGTTTGTCGCCTGCGGCGGCTTTTGCCTGAGCAATGGCACTTTCAATGCCATCGGTGACGAAGGTCACCGTCAACTGGTCGTTCTCTCCTTTGGGTCCCTTTTCTGGAACCGTATGCGTCAGGACAAAGATCGGCACTTGATATTCGTAACCCGTGAGATCCCCCTCGCCCATGTCGTAGGAACGTCGGCCCATTACCACCGCCCCTGTTGTCTGTATTTCTTCCTGTAACACCTCTGTTCTTCGCAACGCTTCAAAATCTGGATACAGGCGGCTCACATCCCCATTGCGGTCATTCATAAACCCATCCAGTGACATGGTTGCACCGACAATAACTTTTCCCATAATACCTCCAGAGAATGAGTGAGTGTTTCTTCATCACCATCTTACTCGCTTCCACCGAAAAAAACTTCTCGAATCTTGCTGATTAAGAGCACATGTCTCTGCAAAAAACTGTGGGGCACCCGCCTGTTTCTGAAGGGGGACTCGATGTCACGAAACTACCAGAAGAGGCGAAGCCGGATGGAACGTATCGATCTGAGCCCGAGAACACTCCTGAGAGTTGGACGGTCTATAGCAGGGTTGATCTACACACCTCTGATGCAGGCCGACGCGCCTGGTTACGTGCATGGGCAGAGATGCGCGACTACCCGAGATCCTGGTTTACCATGCATGGCAAGTATTCAGGCTACTACAAGACCGGTATCCTGCCGGGGAAAGAAGGATGGGCGCGGTTTCTCGAACATGGAGGATATTATGAGGTGTACTGCCTGTTTGTTGCGGTCTTCACGCCCCAGATCCCACTAGAGCACTACTTACAGGACGCTGCACAACGAGGAGAAATCGAGCTGGATGGAGTTCGTGCCTGGACACCTGAATCGCGAGAGTAGGATGGGCAAGTTGTAAACTTATAAAAATAACAGCAAAGCTTATGATCGTCAAAAGCGTCGATCACCTGTATACGTAAGAAGAGAGCCATCAGCGGCTCTCTTTTGCGCTCTTATGAGAGGTGAGCTGTCCTCGCATCACACGCTTTGCTCAAGGAGCGATCTCTTATCGAATCAGGGCGTGGATGAGTGCTCCACCCACGAGGAGTATTCCTACGATTGCCAGTCCAACCCACATCCACCGTCGTGGTGCAGGATGACTTGGTGCAGCAGGCTCCGTCCTCTGCGGTGTCCCAGAGAGCGCTTTTACATCGTCCTGAGAAACTACTGGCGGTGCATCCTCTCCTGTACTAGCCCAGTCAAAGTCGCTCCTTTTCTCGTATGGGGTCATACTTGTGGTACGCTTCCTCGTAGATGCTGACGTAGCCTGCAATCTGATGAATATACTCAAGATCGACGGCTGGACCCGGCGGGAGTTGCTGCTGTGCGCGCACCACTCCAAGATAGGGAATGGAGGTTCCAGGTAATAACGCTCTATAGTTTCTCTTATCTTCGCGTGCTACCCTGCGTATGGCTTTGACGGCTTCATCAGGAACCGATTGTCCTGCCCTCTCTATGAGCTGGTCATATTCTTGTGAGAGAGCCTCAATGAACTTCTGACGAAGCTCGCTGACTCGTGTTCTGGTCTGCGCTCCTACCCTGGTAATATCATCCCGACTCACGTAGCGCTCCCATGCCTCCTTTGCATAGTCCTGGATCTCGGCATCGGAAAGCGGATCATCGATGATCAGGTCCGCTTCTGCTCTCTTCTCCGCCTCGTGTTCTGCATAATAGGTAATCAAGTAGAAGGGATCTCCATCCAATAAGTAATCATTAGGATTGCCCACTCCCTCGCGTCCTGGTACTCCGACCATAATGATGATAATCCTTTCTGCGTGGACAACACAAATGACCGCCGCCTGAGATAGAGCAAGCGCACGAGAACGAAAACGATGTCTGTACCAGCGCAGCCAGGCGTGTGGGCCGTGTCGTCCGTAACGGTGATACATGCTTTTTATGTGGGTGTTGTGAAAACATACGATGTAGGTACTACGGGAGATGCTCTCCTTTCAAGTATACGGGTGTAGCACACATTTTCAAGAGGAACATCTGTTTTACGAGCTAGTTATGAAGTCATCCCTGGCACGTGTTTCTGCTCGTATCTCTCAAGCCTCAGCCACAGTTGTGGTTTTATTTTCATAACTACAGAGCTTGAAGACAACAAAAAAGCGGGCACCTCGTGAGAGATACCCGCCTGTGCTCACTTCGGTTTCTTGCGCCGTTGCTCGATCCAGTCATAGATGGCAAGCGCAGCACTGATGGCACCGATAACGGTAGCTATGGCGGCGATGAGATCCATATCATTGGTCTAAAAACAGCTTGATATTGAGAGAACTGCATGGTTTTTCCTCTCTGTTAACGTATACGTTTACGTCTACTTACCATGCTTCTTCAGCAAATCTGCAATAGCCTCATTTAAGAGCACGGTTTTCGATGTTTCTTCATCATCTGCTAGTTGCTCAAATGCCGCTTTTAGTCTTTTGTCCATCCACGATGTAAACCGCTCATGCGTCTTCTCAAATGCTTGACTTCCACGCTTGCGTCTTACAACTTGAGCCGATGGTAAATCCGTATACGTATACGTAACTGCCTGTGTTGGCGTCTGTG
>WNFX01020184.1_pt1 | contig 10206 bp, 10 predicted proteins | sample 5400111 | NCBI WGS metagenome assembly WNFX01 (sample SAMN13153363, study PRJNA577476) | soil metagenome | isolation source: 40 cm soil or saprolite under grassland replicate 1 | place: USA:California | collected 2016-06-15 | reverse complement strand
ATACCGGGTAAAAAATAGAAACAAAAACGATAAACAATAAACTGTATGTCTCTCAGAAATTCATTATACAATAGTTGGCGAGGAGATGATGAAGAAGAGGTTCCTGAAGAAAGGCCAAAGTCGGATATTATGATGTTCAGCAGAAAGCTGGAAAAATTATTTTTTGAAAACCGCAGTGTGCAATTATGGGGTGTAGTAGATGATAAAAGTGCAAGAGATGTTGTAAGCAAATTATTATTACTGGATGCTGACAAAGCAGGAGAAGAAATAAAATTTTATATCAACAGCCCGGGAGGAGTTGTTACGAGTGGAATGGTAATCTACGACACGATGCGAATGATGAAAAGCCCCGTTAGTACTATCTGTATGGGTCTTGCCGCTTCTATGGGAAGTATTTTATTGAGTGGTGGCGTAAAGAGTAAACGCTTTATTTATCCTCACGGTGAGGTAATGATCCACCAGCCTTCACTAGGTGGTTATATCCAGGGAGTAAGCGCTGATCTTGAAATACAAGCTAAACAAACACAAAGGGTGAAAGAGATCGGAGCTAAAATATTAGCACAAAATTGTGGTAAGACTATTGAAAGAATTATGAAAGATTTTGACCGGGATTATTGGATGGATGCAAAGGAAGCGGTTGAATATGGTATAGTCGACAAGGTGATAGATAAGATATAAACCCATCTTAACGAGCTTTTTAAATGTTTCGGCGAAGAAACTGCCCTTATTCAGGCTAGTTTCTTAATTTTGCTATTCATTAAACCTACCCCATAGAAGCATTACGAGCATGGCAAAAAATCCATTACATTGTTCATTCTGTGGCCGCAGCCGCGATGAGGTTAAAATACTTATTGCCGGGCAGGAAGGACATATCTGTGAAAACTGCGTAGAGCATGCCAGAGAAATTATCGAACAGGAGCTGGTAATACGCGATGAAAAAACAGCCTCTTCATTTAAGCTCACTGTAAAAAAGCCTGTTGAAATAAAAAAATTCCTTGACGAATATGTGATTGGACAGGATGAAGCGAAAAAAGTACTGGCTGTTGCTGTTTACAATCATTACAAACGTCTTCAGCAAAAAACAAACGATAATAATAATGATGTTGAAATTGAAAAAAGCAACATTATTATGGTGGGCGAAACAGGGACAGGAAAAACTTTGCTGGCAAAAAGTATTGCCCGGATGCTCAACGTTCCCTTCACGATTGTTGATGCTACCGTATTTACAGAGGCCGGGTATGTAGGTGAAGATGTAGAAAGCATTTTAACAAGGTTGTTGCAGGTTTGTAATTATGATATCAGCAGCGCTGAACGTGGCATTGTGTATATTGATGAAATAGATAAGATTGCCCGAAAAGGCGATAACCCGTCTATCACCCGTGATGTAAGTGGTGAAGGCGTGCAACAGGGAATGCTGAAATTACTCGAAGGCACCGATGTACTGGTACCCCCGCAAGGCGGGCGCAAACATCCGGAGCAAAAGCTCATTAAAATCAATACTCAAAACATTTTATTCGTTTGTGGAGGCGCTTTCGATGGTATTGATAAAATTATTGCCCGTCGCGTACAAACAAATACTATCGGTTTCAATGTTGATAAAGTACAGCAGGAAAGCATGAAGAAAAACCTGTTGCGTTATGTAAATGCACAGGATTTAAAATCATTTGGATTGATTCCGGAGTTACTCGGGCGTTTGCCGGTAGTTACTCATCTCGATCCATTAGATGCCAGCACTCTTCGGGCTATTCTAACCGAACCCAAAAATGCTCTGTTAAAGCAATATAAAAAGTTATTTGAATTAGAGGGGATAAAATTAACCATAGATGAAGACGTGCTGGGTTTTATGGTAGAAAAAGCTGTTGAATATAAATTGGGCGCACGGGGTTTGCGCAGCATTTGCGAGGGCATATTAACCGATGCGATGTTTGAATTACCTTCTTCAAAAGAAACAAATTTTGTTCTTGATCTGGATTATGCAAGGCGTAAATTCGATAAGAGCAAACTGAGTTTGTTGAAAGTTGCCTAAAAGTTCCAAAGCATTTAATATGTTTAAAAGGTTTCAGAGGTTGTTGTAACTTTTGGAACCTTTTGAACTTTTCAAACTCTAAAATTATAATAACATGCAGGAATTAATTGACAAATTAAAAACAGAAGTGGGTCTTACGGAAGAACAGGCTAAACAGGCGATCGAAACAATCAAAAATTTTGTGATCGATAAATTCCCGATGCTTGAAGGCGCCGTTGGAAGTTTATTTGGCAGTTAACCTTGCTTCCAATTATCTCACCGCCCTGCACAGTGCCGGTAATTACTGTTTGTTGCCTGGTAAGAAGTTATAGCACGACTACAACCAGCTAAAAATAATGTCAGGACAAGAATAATCAGCAGATTTCCGGACTTCACAGCTGCAGATTTTATTGACAAAATTACTCAGACGTCGTACTGCAAACAAACTTATTAACCCCTATTAGCTGTCGCATTCATAATAAGATACTCTGCTATTAAACAAAGTCCCGGCAAGACTGCCGGGACGGTTTTTAATGGGTACTTTCTTTATCTGGGTTTTTCACCATTCACAGAGGGGATAAATTAGCTACAACCCATACTATTACCGCAATTCAAACATTTATAACAAGTACCGCTACGCACAGTTATATGACCGCAAACATTACAAGCCGGCGCATCACTTTGCATTGATTTAGCTGCTGCATTTACCGCATCAAGTCCTGATTCCGCTTTCGCAGTATTTCCATGTTTCGTTTTTACAGCATGTAGACCGTTTGCCGATGTGTTTATAATTCTTACGCTGGATAATTCCGGTGCTTTGGCATATTCCAAACCTGAGGGCACATCATCCCAATCATCAGTCCCTGTGTTCAATACTTCAGGTTTATCCAATACATGTACAAGATCGGTACGACCGAGATACTCATAACCCAATACACGGAAGATAAAATCTACAATAGATGTAGTCGATTTGATATTTGGATGTTCAACAAAACCCGCAGGATCAAATCTTGTAAAAGCAAATTTGTCAACAAACTCTTCCAGCGGAACACCGTATTGTAAACCTATAGAAATAGAGATGGCGAAACAATTCAGCATACTTCGCATGGTGGCACCCTCTTTTGCCATATCAATAAATATCTCACCCAACGTGCCGTCGCTGTACTCACCAGTCCGTAGAAAAATTGCCTGTCCATTAATTTTTGCTTTTTGTGTAAAGCCACGACGCTTGGCAGGTAACGAACGGCGTTCAACAATACTCGCCAACTTGCGTTTCAATTTTGTGTCCGGAGATGACTGAACTCTTTTCTGCACTTCTTCCAGCAATTCATCAATTGTTAATTTTCCAAGATCAACGATGTGCGATTCAATTTCGGATTTCGCCTGCCCGACTGGGTCAGTCAGGCGGGGATTTCGGTTCCGATAGCTATCGGGATCAGTTTTTTCTTCTTCTGAATCCTGATCCCGATACTTATCGGGACTATCTTCTGACTTCTTTTTCTTATCACTCTTATTACTCAATGGTTGGGATAATTTGGATCCATCGCGATACAGAGCACAAGCTTTTAATCCCAGCTCCCAACTCAGCATATAGGCATCAGCAATCTCTTCTACAGCAGCTTCATTTGGCAGATTAATAGTTTTAGAAATGGCGCCGCTAATAAATGGTTGAGCGGCTGCCATCATGCGGATGTGACCATGTGCGTGAATATAACGCTGGCCTTTTTTTCCGCATTTGTTGGCACAGTCAAAAACGGGCAGATGTTCTTCTTTCAGATAAGGAGCTCCTTCCAGCATCATAGTACCGCAGACATAATCATTAGCAGCTTCAATTTCTTCATCACTAAATCCAAGAGCTTCCAGCAGGCTCCATTCAAAATTGCTGTATTGTTCAGCTGTAAAGCCCAGTCGCTGCAGGCACTCTTCACCCAGGGTATATTTATTGAATACAAAGGCAATATCAAAAGCCGATGAGACAGCGGCATCCAGTCTTTTTATTTCATCAGCAATAAAACCTTTTTCACTTAATGCCTGATGATTAATGTATGGAGCTCCTGCAAACGTGGCAGCACCTACGGCATATTTGATTATAGCTGTCGTTTCTTTTTCAGTGTATCCTAAATTTTTTAAAGCAAGAGGTACAGATTGATTGATTATTTTGAAATAACCACCACCACTGAGCTTTTTAAATTTTACCAATGCAAAATCGGGCTCTACTCCGGTAGTATCACAATCCATTACCAACCCAATTGTTCCGGTTGGTGCAATTACAGTTGCCTGCGCATTTCTGTAGCCATATTTTTCTCCTAACTCTACGGCATCATCCCAGGCTTTGCAGGCAGCTTTTAACAAATAATCAGGGCAATACTGAGCCTTGATGCCCTGTGGCTTAATACTCAATCTTTCATATTCATCAGCGTCATAGGCAGCCAGTCGATGATTCCGCATTACCCGAAGCATGTTCTCCTTATTTTCCTGATAACGGGGGAACGTTCCTAATACTCCGGCCATTTCAGCGGAAGTTTTGTAAGAAACTCCTGTCATAATAGCCCCAAACCAAGTGTTCTGTATTCATAACTTAATTGAGCAACTTCTTTGGAAGGGAATTGGGCCATCAATACAGAAATTTCCAGTACAGTTGTCCATAAACGACAATTGTATTCATACCCCTCTACATCAAAAATATTTTTCTCTGTATCATAAAACTTCATCAGGTTGGCGGAAGCAAGATTACAAGCCGTGTTGTCGAGAAACATGTATTCGCTGCATGGATTGGATGCTCTGATTTCTCCACCGGCAGGACAAGTATGCCACTCATTGATCGTCGTATTGTATTGTGTTCCTGGATCAGCACAGCGCCAGGCTGCATAGGAAATTTGATTCCATAATTCTCTTGCCGGAATTTTTTTCATCACTCTTCCATCCATTCTTCCTTTTAATTCCCAATCCTCATCACTTTCCAATTTCTCAAAAAATGAGTTAGGGATACGAACAGAATTGTTCGAATTCTGCCCGGATACTGTTTTATAGGCTTCACCTTCATAATCGCTTGCATAGCCCGCAGCGATCAATGCGCCTACTTTTTTCTCTTCTTCCATTTTCCAGTTCACGAATTGAACAATCTCAGGATGATCAAGATCCAGACATACCATTTTAGCCGCCCTCCTTGTTGTACCACCGCTTTTAATAGCACCTGCAGCGCGATCACCAATTTTTAAAAAACTCATCAAGCCACTTGAGGTACCGCCACCACTTAATTTTTCTCCTTCCCCTCGAAGATTAGAGAAATTTGTTCCCACACCAGATCCGTATTTAAAAATCCTTGCTTCACGAACCCAGAGATCCATAATACCACCATCATTTACCAAATCATCATCAACACTTAAAATAAAACAAGCATGGGGCTGCGGTCTTTCGTAAGCCGATGTAGATTTTTTTAGCTGGCCGTCTGACGGATCAACATAATAATGTCCCTGCGGTTTTCCTTTTATGCCATAGCTCTCATACAAACCGGTATTGAACCATTGAGGAGAATTTGGAACACACATCTGGTTCAAAACAGAATACACCAACTCTTCATAAAAAATCTGTGCATCGTTTTCTGAAGCAAAATATCCATAGCGTTCCCCCCAAACCTTCCAGCAATTAGCCAGGCGGTGAGCTACCTGTTTAGCACTGGTTTCTCTTCCCAGGCTTCCATCCGGCTGCGGCACGCTGGCCTTGCGAAAATATTTTTGGGCAAGTATATCGGTAGCGATCTGGCTCCATTGTTTAGGGACTTCTACATTATTCATCTCAAACACAACCTCACCACTGGGATTGCGTATAACACTGGCGCGGTAATCATATTCAAATTGGTCGAAGACATTTACATCATCCTTTGTAAAGCGGCGACGAAACTGCAATCCGCTCCTGGCGGAACTTTGTTTTCTGGTAACCATAATTGAAAAGAATTTAGTTGGGTTTTAGCTAATGGCTCTCCGGGTAAGAGGTGATAACGAAAGTATTTTTATCATCAATTATTTCAAACCCTCAAATATTAACACAATGTGGATAAGCAATTGGAATGCCTGTTCGCATTGCATTTCCTTTTTTTTCAACATTTTTTGTCAAAAAAAATTTTGGAAAATTCATAGTCTATTTGTAAGAAAATAATCATGAAATTTCTTTATCCTGAAACCCAAAACCAGCAAGCATTTTTAAGAAATATTGGCTAAAAACCATTGAATTTACTGGTGTTTTCATATGTGTACATGCTGAAATGCTTGCCACCAAGTAACTTTAGGTCACAAAAAATTAAGAAATTGGTAACTCCGAAAATTTTGTTGTTCAAAATTTTTTAGCCGGTGTTTTTGTATTTATTTGCAATCAGTTTTTTGACAATAAAAATTTATACTGCATATCCTTCCACCCCATAATATAAACTCTGACGATTAAAGATTCATAAAGCCGTAGTTTTTTTGCATTTTTGTATATCTAACAGGAATTGGATGAAGATGAAAATTTACAAATCGCTTGAGGAAAGAAAAAAGATAGGACATAAATCATTTGCAGTTCTGATCGATCCGGACAAAGTGAATCATTCCATGCTTGATGAACTCATGGGTCTTTCAACGGCGGCAAACGTCGATTATTTTTTGGTTGGCGGCAGTCTTGTCATCAGCAACCATCTTGATGACGTAGTAAAACATATCAAAGAAAATTGTTCCATCCCTGTCATTCTTTTTCCGGGAAGCCCTACGCAACTCAGCAAATATGCCGATGCCTTGCTGTATCTGTCCCTGATCTCCGGCCGCAATCCTGAATTGCTGATCGGACAACACGTGGTTTCAGCACCGGCAGTAAAACAAAGTGGTCTTGAAATTTTATCTACCGGTTATATGGTCATTGATGGCGGTGCACCTACCACTGTTTCGTATATCAGCAATGCCTCCCCTATTCCTCACGACAAAAATGAAATTGCTATGTGTACGGCCATGGCCGGCGAAATGCTGGGCATGAGATTAATTTATATGGATGCCGGCAGTGGTGCCAAACGACCCATCACTGAAACAATGATTGAAAAAGTTGCGGAAACAATTTCTGTTCCTATGGTTATTGGCGGAGGAATTATCGAACCTGAAAAAGCTTATCGCAACTGCAAAGCCGGTGCTGATGTAATTGTTGTTGGCAATGCCATTGAAAAAGATTCCTCATTAATAAAAGAAATGAGTGCTGCGGTGCATTCGGTGCCGGTGAAGATCTAGAATTGCGAAATCCTATATTGAAGTTTTTTCTATCTGAGCGAGTCTTTTGCTGATCGTAAAAAATTTTTAAATAGTATTAGGCAAAAGCCCGCGCTTGAATCTTGTATTTTCAATAACTCCAGCCGATTTATAACAGTTCCTGTCTTGCAAACTCGAAAATTCTATTCAGTGTATTATCTTGCAAAAGATTTATCTTACAAGGTAGCGTGTCAACAAAATTTTTCACAAACGAAGAAAATAATACCCTGCTTGAAAAATTCGAAGGAATATTCAGGCACATGAATATTTATTTCTTCGACGCTTTGGTCGGTTTTTTCAGAGCTTCGGGTTACTTCAGAATTTACCCATTCATAAAAGATGTTTATCAAATCAGAATTCTTGTCGGCATTGATGTAGATAAACTCACTTATCAGGCATACAATAAGGGGCTGGAATTTCTTCCTTCTCCTATTACAACCAAAGAGAAATTTCTTGACACCTTAAAAAAAGATATACAGCAAGCTTCTTACACAAAGGAGGTTGAAGATGGAATGTTACACTTTATTGAATCGGTTTTGGACGGCAACAACCGATTATTCTACCTTCTCCAAACCAGATAAGCAGGATGAATGGAGCAAACATTTAGATAATCTAATTCAGAATTATCTTGGCAATAAGTTTCATGAATACCTGAAGGTACAACATGTACCAATTGACGGGAAAACTGTTGCTGTTGTCGAAGTAGCTAAATCATCAGAACCTGCATGGCTCAATAATGCAGGCAACCAGGAATTTTATATTCGCAGAGTAGCCAGCACTGTTCCCTTAAGTGCCAAAGAAGCTGTTGATTATATAAGGGTGCATTGGAAATAAATATGATGGTTGTGAGATTTTGAAGCTACCTTAAATAATAAGGAAATGAAACCAATCAAAGGCGGGAAACATCCCAGAAAAAATAATGAGGCAGATGAAATGCTGAAGCTGATGGCAGAGATGTTTAAAGGGAGTATAGGTAAGCCCAAACCAAATAATACAGAGATCAGCTATTCCAGTCTTTTGCTGCAATTGATAAAACCATACCAGCAGGCAAATGACATCGTCCCGATTGAAGAACTGGAATACCTGCTCGATATGGGCATCGCTGCATGGAACCTGGCTGTATATAAAAACAGGAACGAATTTTTATATCAGTCTTATCTCGAGGCAATAAAAAATACAGCGGCAATGGATAAAGTCGGTGAAAAATTGCTGAAAAAAATGATGGCAGATAAAGAAAAACATTTTTGCGGATATAATAATGTGCTGCTGGAAGATTTTGAGATAACGGAAGATAAAAAACGGCAAACAATAGTAAATGTAATATCCAAACCGATTGATGTTTTTTTGCAGGAATCACTTACAGGAGGTTTTGAAGAGTCTCCTTTTGAGCCAAACAGCAACAATGATTATTTAATGGATGATGAAGAGGATGATGAGATGCCTCCATATATATTGCCTGTTATTAATCGTAATGCAGTAATTATAAAACCAAAGTCGGCATTCTTTGACTGGCTGCGAAAGATATATTTTCCCGAGCAGCCTCCGCAACTGGAGAGTGAACAAAATATTTATCTTTTGCCCGGGTATGAATCAGACAAGGAAACCCAAAACTATATAAGGAAAAATTTTGACCGCATTTTTTGCAGTGAATTGTGGGGTTGGAATACCGATGAAAAAACCTGGCCGGCTAACCGAACCTATAAAATGTTTACAGAATGGTTTGAAGTAAAAATAGAGTATATGCTCTATGATATGGCAAACTATGCTATTGAAAGGGAGTAAATCAATATCGGTATCTAACGCTTAATTTGCGTTTAATGTCAGAGCGAGTTCTCCCTCATGGTGTCAGCTTTGCAAGAACTCCAGGCGCGATAACAGATTTTTAAAAAATGGCGCTTACAGTTAATGAAATAATGGAAATTACGCGGATGATGGACAAATTTGTGAATGAAAATCGTCCTCATCCCGACTTCCGGCATGAACTGGACATTGGTTGGAGACTGGAAGGGCAATCTGTTTACCTATTTGATATTCGTCCGCTATGGGATGGTAGCGACGTTTATGATCAATATGACTATGCTAAGGCGACCTGGGTGCGCTCTCAAAAACATTGGAAAATTTACTGGAGGCTGGCTAATCTGCAATGGTACAAGTATCAACCCTTAGAATCAGCAGGTAATCTGCAGCGGTTTTTGATTGAGACTGAAAAAGATCCTCATGGGTGTTTCGCTGGTTAATGGGTTTGACGTTCTGTGCACCTCCACCCATAATTAAGTCCCAAATTTCATATTAAAATTCACCTCTGTTCCGCCACCTTCAGCCTTGACAACGTATTCTTTCCACTAACAATAGTTTTTGAGTTGAGTTCAGTGATCGGTTAAGCAATTATTTTTTGTAAGCCCCTGCCTTCTAACAGCGTCAGCGTTTCATGGAGTGCCCCGTTTTTTATAAATCCTTTTAACGAAAGGTCCTCATTTAAAGTTTTCCAGGTTACCCCTATTCCATTTGAAATTAATTTCCAGTTATTAAGATTTTTGATTGTGGCTGACTTCAATGTAGGATATGTGGATAAAGTTTCCTTAATTAAAAAACCATTATTTAAAATAACGACTAACATGTCGAGTTCCTTATCAATCCACAGGCTTTTAATCCGTAACCCTTTTTCAAAAATCAAAACATCAAATGGGTCTTTGGATTTTCTATTTTGTATTTTATTCGACGAGCTCATATTTGCAAAAATAGAATTTTTTATAGTGGAATTTCTGGTTTGATTGAATCATCACCAAAATGCTCATGCCATTTGCTGATTAACAGATCAGACCTGTCCTCAATTATTTTCAGAATCTCTTTTCTTTGTTTTATCGTGAAACCATAAGAATAAACTTCTTCCACAGGATTCAGCCAAAATTTTGCTGAGCCTTCTGCTTTTTGAACATG
>WNFX01008640.1_pt1 | contig 10206 bp, 11 predicted proteins | sample 5400111 | NCBI WGS metagenome assembly WNFX01 (sample SAMN13153363, study PRJNA577476) | soil metagenome | isolation source: 40 cm soil or saprolite under grassland replicate 1 | place: USA:California | collected 2016-06-15 | reverse complement strand
GGGTAGTAGCAGAACGACGGAACCTCTGTTCCGATGCGCCGCGCCGCCTCGATCACCAGCGTCCCCGGTGGCACCTGCATTTCGCGGTCGTTGATCTTCAGCTTGACGAGCTTTTGTTCTGGCATGGATTCCTGCCGTGAGTCCCCTTTACCTTGCTCCAACCAGGGCATCGGCGGATTTGAAGGGACAACGTCCCTGCAAATGCTCTTCAAACTCATTGCGCCATTTCTTCACGATGCTGATGGTCGGCATCGCCGCCGCGTCGCCCAATGGGCAGAACGTGCGGCCCAGCATGTTTTTCGCCAGGTCGGCAATCATGTCGATGTCTTCCCGGCGGCCTAGCCCCGCATGGAACCGCTCCAGGATCTTGCGCAGCCAAATCGTGCCTTCGCGGCAAGGGATGCACCAGCCGCACGATTCGTGCGCGTAGAAGTGCATAATCCTCCGCGCCATGTCCACCATGCAGGTCTCTTCGTCCATCACCACCATGCCGCCTGAGCCGAGCATGGACCCCGCCTTTGCCACCGAGTCGTAGTCCATCGGGATGTCGATCTCTTCCGCGCTCAGCAGCGGGCAGGAACTCCCGCCCGGTATGACGGCCTTCAATTTCTTCCCCTCCGGAATGCCTCCGGCCACCTCGTAGATGAACTTTTTCATGTTCATGCCGAGGGGCACTTCGTAGATGCCCGGGTTGTTGACGTGGCCCGCGATGCACACCATGCGTGTGCCGCCGTTTTTCGGCGTGCCGCGATTGGCGTAGGCGTTCCCGCCTTCGCGGATGATCGACGGCACGGCGCTCAGCGTTTCCGCGGGGAACGGCGGCTTGATTCGCGGATAGCCGCGCTTGCCTTCGAGCGATTCCATCAGCGCCGATTCTTCGCCGCATTCGTAGGCGCCCGCTCCGGTGTGAGTCAGCAGGTCGAAATCGTGGCCCGAGTCCAGGATGTTTTTCCCAAGATAGCCGTGCTCATACGCTTCCGTGATGGCGCCATCGACGATATCCAGAACGTAGCGGTATTCCCCGCGAATATAAATGAACCCCCGATGCGACTGGATGGCGCGTCCCGCGATCACCATGCCTTCGATGAGTTGGTGCGGGTCCATCTCCATCAGCGGCCGGTCTTTGCAGGTGCCCGGCTCGGATTCATCCGCGTTGCAGATCACGTATTTTTCTTTCGGCCAATCCTTCGGCACGAACGACCACTTCATGCCCGTCGGGAAGCCCGCGCCGCCGCGCCCGCGGAGATTCGACTTCTTCACTTCTTCGATGATGGCTTCGGGCGTCATCTCTTTCAGCGCTTTTGCCAGCGCCTGATAGCCGCCCTGCCTCAGGTATACCTCAATCTTGTGCGAATCCTGGACGCCCCAGTTCCTGCTGATCAGCGGTGTCTCGGCCGGATGGCGCATGTGCAGCGCGCCGGAAGTCACCGGCTCGGGCTCCGGACGTTTGCCCAGATCGAGTTCTTCGATGACCCGGTCGAACTTGAGCGCCGTCAGATTCTCGAAAAAGTCGTAGTTGACCTGCATGGCCGGCGCGCCCGTGCAGGCGCCGATGCATTCCACCTCTTCGAGAGAGAAGACGCCGTCCGTGGTGGTTTCCTTGTGCCCGATCTCCAGCCGCTTTTTGGCGCGATCCAGCACGCCGTAGCCGCCCTTCAGCATGCAGGCCACGTTCGTGCATATCTGCACGTGGTACTTGCCCATCGGCTTGCGGCGCAGCATCGAGTAGTACGCCAGCGTTTCTTCGATTTGCACGTTGTTGAGGTCAAGCCGGCGCCCAATCTCGGCGATCATTTCATCGCTGATGTAGCCGTGCTCGTCCTGTGCGTACATCAGCATCGGAATCAGCGCGCTGCGCTTCACCGGATAGCTGCTCTGCAGCTTTTCAAACTTAGCCGTTAGTTGTGCCGAAAGTTCCATGATCACCTGTCTACTTCTCCGAGGATGATATCGATCGTGCCGATGCAGGCGACCACGTCGGCGATCAGCTGCCCCTCAATCAGCTTCGGCAGCGCCTGCAGATTGATGTAGGACGGCGAGCGGAAGTGAACCCGCAGCGGCTTGGACGAGCCGTCGCTGGCGATGAAGCAGCCCAGCTCTCCGCGCGGGGATTCAACGGTAACAAACGCCTCTCCCGGGGGTGGCGAGAATCCCTCCGTGAAAATCTTGAAGTGGTAGATGAGCGCCTCCATCTCCGTCTTCATCTTTTCGCGCTGCGGTGGGATGATGCCCGGCGCTTCCGCCATGATCGGGCCTTCATTCGTGATTTTGTCCAGCGTCTGGCGGACGATTTTCAAGCTTTCGCGCATTTCCGCCACGCGCACCAGGTATCGTGCGTAGCAGTCGGATTCCGTGCGCGTGGGGACACCGAAGTTGAATTCTTCGTAGCTCGAGTACGGGAAAACCTTCCGATTGTCGTATGCCACCCCGGCGGCCCGCAGCGTTGGCCCGGTCATGCTGAGCGCAATGGCGTCTTCCGGCGAAATGTAGCCGATTCCTTTGGTGCGGCCGATCCAGATGCGGTTTTTCGTCAGCAGCTCTTCGTATTCGTCGATGTGGCCGGGCATCATCCTCAGGAAACGCTCGACGGCCGCGCGCCAGCCCGTCGGCGGATCGAGCGCCAGGCCCCCGATTCGAATGTAGCTGGTCATCATCCGCTGGCCGGAGAACATCTCGAAAATGTTCAAAATCACTTCGCGCTCGCGGAAGCAATAAAGGAATACGGACATCGCTCCCAGGTCGATCGCATGCGTGCCCAGCCAGACCAGGTGCGAAGAGATGCGCTGCAGCTCCACCATCATCACCCGGATGTATTGCGCGCGCTTCGGGACTGCCAGCCCCAGCAGTTTTTCCACTGCCAGGCAGTACACCAGGTTATTTCCCAGCGGATTGAGGTAGTCTATCCGGTCCGTCAGCGTGATGACCTGGGAATAGGTCTTGTCTTCGCAGGATTTCTCGATGCCCGTATGGAGATATCCGAGGTCGGGAACCGCTTTCACCACCGTTTCGCCGTCCAGCTCCAGCAGGATTCGCAGCACGCCGTGCGTTGACGGGTGCTGCGGCCCCATGTTCAGGACCATGGTTTTCGTGGCGCCGGTTACCGTGTCAACGGTGGTCATGGCGTGCCGCTTTTCCTGAACATTTCTCCCGTGTTCGGCACGTCGCGATAGCCCTCGACGGGATAATCTCGGCGCAAGGGATACCCTTCCCAATCGTCCGGAAGCAAAATGCGCCGCAGGTCGGGGTGACCCGTGAAGCGAATTCCAAAAAGATCGAAGATTTCGCGTTCCAGCCAGTTCGCCCCTGGCCAGACCGGAACCAGGGAATCCACCACCGCGTCATTGCCGCCCAGGCGTACCCTCAGCCGCAATTTCTCGCGCTTCGGGATGGAAACCAGGTGGTAGCTCAATTCGAATCGCGGCTCCGCCGGGTAACGGTCCAGGCAGGCCGCGTCGCTAAGGAGGTTGTGCTGCAGCTTGGCATCCTCGCGGCAGCGCTCCGCGGTGGCGCGAAGAAGTTCGCGGGGCACGACAATGGTGGTCTCGCCCCGGAATTCAATGACCTCTGCAACTGCTTTGGGGTTCCACGAACGCAGGCATTCGGCTACAACATTAGCGTTTTGTCTGGAAGACTCCGCCACGATTTTTGAATCCCCCGTGCGCCGGCTATTTATGCCAGTCGAGTGCGCCCTTTTTCCACAGATAGAGGTAACCGACCAACAGAATGGCGATGTAGATCATCATCTCTACAAAGCCGTACCATCGCAAACTTCGAAAAATGTACGCCCACGGATACAGGAAGATGGCTTCCACGTCGAACAGAATGAAAACCATGGCCACGAGGTAAAACTTGACGGAAAAAGGCTCCCGCGCGTCGCCTGTGGGTTCCATGCCGCATTCGTACGGCTGCTGCTTGGCCCGGCTCGGACGCCGCCAGCCCACCAGAACGGAAACAGCGGTCAGCGCCCCGGCGAGCGCCGCGGCGATCAGCAGGTGTAAGAGAAGCGGAGCATAGGTATGTAATCCGGAACTGCTCATGGGCAAAGAGTTATAATACGATTCGAACGCCTGTCGGTCAAATGCGCCTGCTAGATTCTCGCGAGGCCCGTTGAGCGGGCAAACACGTTCGAGCGAACAGGAAAATGCTCGTCGGTCACAATACGAACGTCACAGCCGGGAACACCACGTATCACGTCCAGACGGAAGACGGTGGCACGGCGCACGCCCTTATTGATACCACCGTTTATTTCCGCGGACGTGTGCTGCACCGGCGAACGTACAATTACTTTGACCTCCTGCCACTGGACCCGGCCCGTGAACGCGCTTTGAAGCTGCGCCTGGATGAGCAGCACCGCGCCGTCATCGAAGAGATTCGGTCAGGTGCGTTGAATCTCGCGCTCCCCCGCGACGACAAAGCGCCTCCGCCTGCCGGAGCGCCTGCTGCAGCTTCGCCAGGGAAAACTCTTTTGCTGGAGTTGATCAACGCAAGGAGTTGGCTGTCGGGGAAAAGAGCGACACTGCAGGTCTCCGTCCGCAACAAGGAGAATGGCGCTGCCGTGAAGCAGGCGCGCGTATCCGCGCGAATTGAAGGCGCTGCCGAAGCGCAAGAGTTTGCGATGGTTACGGGAAATGACGGGCGCGCTCAGCTCCAATTTGATATGCCGCGGCTGGCGGGTGCCGAGCCGGCCCTGATCATCGAAGCGATAAATGGAAATTCGAAAGGGCAGTTGCGCTTTCAATTGCGTGCCAAGCCGCGCGTGCCCTCTGCGAGTTAAAGAAAGATGGAAGTAACCTCCACGATCACCGTCAACGGAGAAAACCGCGCCATGAGCGTCGGCGCCACTGTGAACGACCTGCTCCGCGAATTGGGACTCGATCCCGGACGCGTCGCGATCGAACGGAACCTGGAAATTTTGCCGCGGCCAAAATGGGCCGAGACGCATGTCGAAGCGGGCGACCGCTACGAAATCGTGCAATTTGTCGGTGGCGGCTAGAAACGCGTCCCCCCGGTTTAGATTCCTTCCAGCAGGTGTCCCATCTTGCGCTTTTTGGTCTTGAGATACGCGCGGGAAATTTTTGAAACTCGCGGCTGGCACGGCACGCGCTCGACCACGTGAATGCCGGACTTTTCAAGCTGGCGCACTTTTTCCGGGTTGTTCGAAAGCAGCCGGATTCGAATCGCGCCCAGTTTTTTCAGGATTCGCGCGGAAAAATCGTAGTCGCGCGCGTCGGCGGCAAAACCCAGCGTTTCGTTTGCTTCCACCGTGTCCATGCCATTATCCTGCAGTTCGTACGCGCGCAGCTTGTTCATCAGACCGATGCCGCGCCCTTCCTGCGGAAGGTACAGCAGAATTCCCGAAGGTGCTTGACCAATTTTTTTCAAGGACAGCTCGAGTTGGGCGCGGCAGTCGCAGCGCAGCGACGCGAGAACGTCTCCGGTCAAGCACTGCGAGTGAACGCGCACCAGCGGCACGTTCTTTCCGTTCAGGTTGCCGCGCACCAGCGCAATGGCTTCTTCCTGCGGGCCGCTGCCTTGGAAACCGTAGATCGTAAATCGTCCGTATCGCGTTGGCAAATTCGCATGCGCGACCATTTGCAATCCATCCGCTCCTTTCTTCGCTTGCCTGCTTTGCTGTGATTTCGCGTTCATGGGGAAATGAGAAGTATAGCAGGCCCGCAGAGCAGGCCAACATTGGGGAACCGGACAGAGAAAGAGTTTGACGCGCAGGACGCCGAGTGGCGCAGAGTCAGCGGAGACCACGCGACAAGCACATTCGGCCGAACAGCCAACCGATGAGAACATCATGCCCCGCGACTCTTTACAGGAGGACGAAGAAACGCTAGCGTTAGCGAAGAAAGGCTCCCTGAAAAAATGGAAACGGCGACGTCCGTGCGCGACCTGTTATTCACCTTGCTGCTCAAGGTGGGAGTGGCCTCCTCCATCGCTGCGTTGTTAGCACGATGGAACACGTTCCGGCGGGTGCTCTTCACCGAGAAGCGCGATCCCGACCAAAAACTGAAGCTGATGCTGTTCATGACGCCGCCGCTGATCGTTGGCGTGACGCTGCGGCTGGTCGGCGGGCCTCCTTATTGGTTTGCGGATCTGTCGCTGGAGGGCGCTTTTCTCATGGGCCTGCTCGGTGGCCGCGTGGTCGGGCCGATCGGCGGCGCGATCATCACGATTCCCGCGCTGATTTCGCATGAGTGGCTCGCGATGCCCGCGGCATCCACGGCGGGGCTGCTTGGAGGATTGATCCGGCAGGCGATTCCCAACAAGGAAGATCTCTGGAATTTCGGGCCGTTCACGTTCCTGAACATTCCAAAAGCAACGATGCGGTTGCTCGGGAAAGCGCAGTTGTCCTGGGAAATGGCGCCGCTGGCGGCATGCGTCGGTCTGGAGCTGGGACGCGTGGCGCTGGTGCTGGCGACCAAGCCGAAGTGGCTGTTTGCGCTGGACGCGCGCTGGGATTGGTGGCTCACCTTGGTGGTGATCGCGACGCTGATGTCGGTGGCGGCGCCGTTGAAAATCTGGAACAACACGCGCATCGAGATGAACCTCGAAAGGCACCAGCAATTGCTGCTGAAAGCGCGCATGGACGCGCTTTCGAGCCAGATCAATCCGCACTTTTTGTTCAACACGCTGAATACGGTGACGGCGCTGATTCGCTTTGATCCGGATTCGGCGCGCGGCGTGGTGCTGAGGCTGAGCAATATTTTGCGGCGGCTGCTGCGCAAGCACGAAACATTTGTGGCGCTGCGCGAGGAGTTGCAGTTCATCGACGATTACCTGGACATCGAGGTGGCGCGATTCGGGCGCGACAATCTGGAGATCGTCAAACAGCTTGACGGCGAGACGCTGGAGGCGTTCGTGCCGAGCATGCTGCTGCAGCCGATCGTGGAGAATTGCCTGAAACATGGGCTGGCGCCCAAACTGGGCGGCGGAAAGATTGAACTGCGCACGACCAACCGGGACGGGCGGCTGCACATCGAAATCGAAGACAACGGCGTGGGCATTTCGGAAGAGAAGATGCCCCACGTGTACGTCGAGGGAATCGGGTTGAGCAACGTGCGGGAGCGGCTGCGGGTGCTGTACGGCACGGACTTCAATTTGGACATCCAGAGCCGCGCGGGGGAAGGCACGGTGATCCGGATTGACGTTCCGGCGCTGGTGCCAGCGATGCAGACCGTGGGATGAGAGCGAGTCACGCAAAAGCCTCCCAGAGGATCAAGGCTCGGCCACGCGCCCAGAATGTTGACGCGAGCCTAGGCGCCGACGGCCGATGCCGGCTGTAGGGATGGCTTTGCCGGCGCGAGAAGGATCAGGGCTAGGCCGATGACAGCAAGCAAACCCACGCCGATCAGCAGATGTACGCGTTCGCTCGCCATCTGGAAGGACTGCACCACCATCACGCCGGCATGAGCAAAGCTCGACCATGCGGTGAACGCGATCAGGCTGCGATTCGCGGATGGGTTACGCGCTGCCAGCAGCACGAAAACCCCGAGTGTGACATAGACGCCTAGCATCATCGTCAGCGCGGCTTCCTCCTGATGCGGTTGCCATAGGAACATCAGCAAGGGATAAACAGTAGCTACAAAGAGCAATCCCACCACGACCAATACAACCTTCAGCGCGCCTTCTCGATTCATGGTGCCCTCCTGCTAAATCACGGAATGGGGAAAAGACCTGTACGTCCCGACCATTGCAAAGGTGTTGAAAGACACGATTCTGGAGGCATCTTAGGTCAGGCGTCCAGGCAACGTCAATCGGCCATCGCCCCATCACGTTAAGCGTGCTCCGCCCGCCAAGCCGAACAAGAAAAAGCAAAGTCAAAACCCGCAGCCTTTGATGAACTAAACCCCAAAGGGTTGCGGCACCCAAGATCGTCTCAGCGCGTTAACGACGTCGCACCCGCCTTTGTTTACTGAATAGTTTATTTACGTTCGGTTACGGCTTCGACAAAAGCGGGCCTTTGTTTCTTGTAGAGTTTTTCGAGTTTTCGATCGTATCCAAAAATCACCCAGGGCGTTTGTCCTTGCAAGCTTGCTAAATAGCTGTCCACGGTCTGTTCAGAACCGGAGAGTTCTAAAAGCTTCCCTCTCGCGTCTCGTAGGATTAACGCATAAGTTGAGCCGGTCGGTATGAAATTTACGGAGTGCCTCGTTCGCTTTTTATAGACCCATACTATCTCTTGACGAGAAATGGCGAACGATTTAGTCAACGAGGAGTAGATCACCCAGTTGGGGGTAAACGTTGCACCTCCAATCGTTGAGGTAGCAGTCGCGGCATCGGCGTCAATCTGAGGTACCAGCGTGTAAAGGGGCCCATATTCAGAAAGAGATTTGCAAATCGGGTGCCTCTCTGGATCTTCCTGACGTCTCTTTGCGATGGATAGGGCCCAGAAGCTGAGTAATAAGAGCGGTACGACGATGACGGAGAGCGGTATCAGATCCTCGTTATACTCCTCGGATGCGTCAAGCATGACTGGAAGTGTGACAGCTTCTAATTCTGGGTCGCTCATATCAGCAACAATGCGTTGTTTGACATCGATGGGAACCGGCACAATTGCACCCGTATATCTTTCAGATTTCACACCTGGCTTTGCCTTAACGATAAGAATGTGCTTTCCTACTATCATTGCCATGAAATCGGCGGTTGTTCTTTGGGACTCAACTACGCCGTTGCGCGTCGTTTTTTCCATCCAGGTTATCCCTGTAGTGATTGTGTTTCTTCCGTGGACGGTTGCATAGTCTCGTAATACGAATGTTGAGCTCGATAACGCAGCTAGTTGGGTCTCATCGAGCTGGGCTGGGCCGCGGATTACATTCATCAGTTTTTTTGCACCGAACAGACCTATCACGAGGGCCAACAAAAGCAGTGCGATGCCTGTACGTCGAAGGGTTCTCGTAGTAGTGGCAATGTGTTGTCCGATGAATCCATTCCACATAGGGCTATAAAGTTTTACTACTAACAGTTGAATTGTTCAAGTATCGTTCACTCGCTTCGCGCCGGTCCGGATTTTAGGCGATGGGGCAGAAGGAAATCAGGCGCGGCGGTAGAGGTCGAGGGCCCACTGGAGCGAAGCGTCGCGGGTGGCGAGAATGAAGCCAGCGGCTTCCAGGACGGAAGCCATGCGCTGCGGGGAGTGAACGAAAGCGCGAAAGGGGTCTTGCCGGAGCCCGTACCAAGAATTTTCCACCACAACGCCGGCGCGCACGTACCACGTGTCGCGCGGATAGGTGAACGCGACGATGCGGCGGGCACGCGCAGCAGCTCCGCGGAGCAGCGTATCCACGTCGGGATAACAACAGACGACGCGGTCGAGCGTGACGATATCGGCGTCGGGCAGGCCGCCGGCGATGGCGGCGATGTCCCCGAGAATGAATTGAGCGGGAAGGGACCCGCCGCGCGAGGCGAGGTGACGCCGCGCGGCCTCGAGATAACCGGCGGAAGCGTCCGCGATGGTAACGCCGGCCAGTCCGGCGCCGGCGAGTTCCACGGCGATGATGCCAATGCCACCGCCCACGTCGAGAAGGTGAAGCCCCTGGAGCGGCCAGCGGCGGAGTTGGGAAAGAAGCATGCGCGTGCTGGGATCAGGTCCATGGCGTTGATAGCGGCGGAGATCACGGTCGGCCTTCTTGGGATTGAAGTGGGAGGCGGCAGCGCAAGAGCCAGTGCAACACGTCATGCAGTATGCCTCGATGGAGCGGAAGGATGGGGCCGGCGACGTAGAGGTCGCCGTTGTAGAAGAGAGGCCAGGAGAGATTCATCGCGCAACGAGCGCTGGCCGCGGCGGGGCGACCGAGGACGAGGCACCGCACTCATCTCCCCTCAGTGCATCCGGGGCATCCCTCCTGCCGAGATTTTCAACAAGCGTCTAGGCGTTTGCGGATTTGGCACGCGGGCGCGCGGTCTTGGACTGCCAGGCGTTACGCAGCTCGAGGCGGCGCGCGAGGACGAAGGCGCGGGCCTCGTCCATGCCGGCGTAGACACGCGTGCCCTTGATGGTGTTGCAGGGAGTGCAGCAGGCCACGAGATTGCTCGGATCTTTCTTTCCCTTACGGGCGCGGGGAACGACGAAATCCACACGCATGACCAAGGCGTTCTCGAAACTGGCGCGGCCGTCAAGGCCGCAGTACTGGCAGCGGTAATCATCGCGTTCCAGAATCTTGCGGCCTTCTTCCACGGTTACAGGCGAATCCACCAGAG
>WNFX01010352.1_pt1 | contig 10207 bp, 14 predicted proteins | sample 5400111 | NCBI WGS metagenome assembly WNFX01 (sample SAMN13153363, study PRJNA577476) | soil metagenome | isolation source: 40 cm soil or saprolite under grassland replicate 1 | place: USA:California | collected 2016-06-15 | reverse complement strand
TGGTTAGACCTGCAAACTAAATTGCCACAGCGGTCTGCGTAAGGGCAACGCTACCCGGCAACGCTTCGGTCATACTCAGATCTGGCATTCTGGTACGCCGTTGCCCAACGCTGCTGTTCATAACTCCACGAAAATTTGTTCTTGGAAGTAAGTCCTTACGGGATAGGCAAGGAAGGCTAGGGCAACCCTCCTTACCAATCGCCGAAGAGTGCAGCGATTGCAGGCCGCTCTGCTATCCCGCGCCGCGAATACGGCGCTAGATTCGTAGAGCAACTCGAAGGCCAATGAAGAGGCGAGAAGAGAAGCTAGGCGAGTGTGGCACCACGACACGACGACTCCCAAAAATCACTTAAGGGACGACGCGACTTCTGGCAACTTTGCCCATCTTGGAAATCTGATACGAGCCGACACGCCTTCTTTGTCTTGGCGACAGCTCACGAAAAAGCAGGACAGAATTTGACAGCCAGTCGGCAAGGCAGATAGAGAGAACGAAGCTGCCGGAACTTCGACGTATCGAAGATTAGAGGAAAGGCGAATTGTTTACACGTCTTCGCGATAAAACTTTATCGAGCAGGGGAAACCCAGCTACAGCTAACTGCCGCCGAAAACTGAAGTATGTCGCGCGCTACGCCAAGATATTCGTGTACAAGTTCTTCCTGATTTGAACCGAATGAACGGCCTTTTGCTTGGACCTTTCGCTTGATTAAGTACCGCATGTCAGGCTCGTTCATCGAATATCCGTGGTCTTTCTTATACTGATCAACCAGCCGGTAAAAGCGTTTTCTGTCGGATGGGTGGTTGGAATCCCAAGTTTCAGGCCCAACCCAATCGTTTAGCACCGCCTCAGTTTCGGATGTAAGCTGCATATGTGTTACTCTTGTACTTGCTATTGTCGTTCTGGTCAAGTGGCCCGATAGGCATACGACCGATACCTTCTCGTCATCCGTTGTTACGCCTCTAGGCTAACTCTCCTAGTTAGCGTCCTAAGATGCAAATGCCTCAAGAGGAGTGGGTTAATTTGCCCGCTGCTATATCTGCCTATAGAACTGGGGCATCGTGTCGCCGCCATACTAGAGACTTTTTGGTAAGCCTGCCCTAATTTACCCAGTTCCCCCGTTTCTTACCGGCCTCGGCATTGCTCTAACTTCCCACCGAAACGCAAGGGCAATGCCTGAACAAAATTTTTTATTTACTCATTGGGTCGTGCATCGTTGGCAGCTTTTGGTTTGTCCTGGTCGTTATGCCCAGGAGCGGCCGGGGTCGAAATAACCGCCGTATACAACGAGGAATCCAAGAATACTTGAGCGAGAAAGCGGCTGGAAAAGAATAACTGAAGCGAATTGCATCAATGGCGAGAAAAACGGCTTATGAGCAATCTCTGGCGACTGATGGATGGACTTTATTCGATCCTATGGACAGTGGAATTCTTGAAAGACTGTCCAAGAAGGACATCCTGGAGGGAGAAGAAAAGCTGATGCTTGCGGTGTTGGGGAAGGCTGTTGAATATTTTCAGAAATATGTCCTTGCAAAGGATGAGAGGGGAAAGAAACTATTCCAAGAAGCGGAAGAGTGGATTTTGGACAAGAATAGCGACTGGCTCTATTCTTTTGAAAATATCTGTGAGGTCTTTGGGTTACATCCTGATTACATGCGTCAGGGGCTACTGTGCTGGAAGGAGGCAAGGCTCAAGCGTCGTGCAAAGCGTCTCAACTTTCATCGCACACGTTGACATTGAAGCAGATGACACGTTACTTCTCACGTAGTTTTACGCCAAGCTTCAAGCCAACCGAGAGTACTGTCCGTAGATGGTTTGTGTATAACCTGCCGCTACGGGATTAATTGGGCGCTTGTCCGTGGCCGTGCTTTGGCTATTAAAGTTCACAAAAAACGTTTACCTATTCGCGCTACGAGACCTGGCCTCTAAACGACGAACATCGGGCTTGGCCTAAAATCCAGCAAGCAAGACCTAGCCGCTACGCCGCCTTCACACGTGCATCAACCCATGCCTTGGCTGCTTCAATAGCGAAGGCTTCAGCCTCCTGCTGAGCCCTAAAGCAATGAACTGAATCCTGGATGGCGTGGGACTCATAGCCACTGGCGGAATGCCAGCTTACATCGGCAATGGGTATGCGCAGTTCTTTATCTTTGTCGAACTGGCCGGTGGCGATGATGAGAAAGTTCTTGTAGAGCAACGCAGCCATAAAAACCTCGCTGTTCGGGCTTGCTGACCCTTGGTTAACCCAGCTCAAAGACGACATGGGATGTTAGTCCTCATTGAGGAGCGATGTCAAACAAAACCGCAACCTCAGAAATCAGATATGAACTTTGCGCCTTGACTCGGCGTGCTTGCAGGCGTTCTAGATGGGCTATTTAATCCACGGCGCGTGAGGTAGTTCAGCCGCGTTACGGTCTATTAGTGGGCAACAAAAAAGCCTAACTCATCAACAGGGCCTGCTTTACTTTGGACAGCACTTCATTTAGGTCAAACGGTTTGGTAATCAAATCCGTTGCTCCATGTTCTATCATGTGGGTCCGATGAATACTTCCATATCCCGACATGAAAAGCACGGGAGTTTTAGGGGAAAGCGATCGAATACGCTCTAAAAGCTGTAACCCATTCACTCCGGGCATGATTACATCCGAAATAACAAGGTCAAATGCATTGTTCTCCAACATTCTAACCGCTTCGCTTCCGTCGCAAGTCTCGTTTATGTCGAAACCTTCTGAACGCAAGAAATGGCCAAGACTCTGTAGGTTTCGGGGATCATCGTCAATGAGAAGGATTTTATCGTGCATATTTTCGAGGTCAGCATTTATGATGCCAGCGGGGCCTAGTCTACTATTTCGAGTAATTAGCGGTCTCTGTTTAGTCGAGTTGTGCCGGAAATTAAAACAAATTGCCGTCTCATGTATCTCATAACCGACATTTCGGCTCACCGAAGGCTCGATCGCAGCCTATTTGAGAACTGCCTGTCTTGATGTTTTTGTTTTGCATCGGTGCGAATGTCCCGTGTGTCATCTTAAATGACACCGTGCGCTCTCAGACGCCTTCAAAGGTGCTGTATTGGAATGACAACGAATAACGCTGAGAGCAGAACACAGGCAGTTATTCTCCCTTAGGTGGGAAGGTTATCGTTAGTGGGTTAAAGAATAATTCGAACCCCTCACCGCCAAACGACTTTTACTTCTCTCGCTGACGTTCGTGGCCTATGCGTTTTCAGCACGGGCGGAAAGCGACATGATGGCGATCGGTAATCCCATGACCCGAATTCTGCCGTTCTTGGCACGGTTCGCCGCTGGCAAGGCTTAGTACGATAATACGGCAGTATCACAATACCCTGGTTACTAAAGGTGACGCATTATGACATTTCACATAAGAGAAAAAACATGGTGACTCAGGAAAATCAATGACATCTGGAATTTGGCGCACGGGTTGCTCTAGGTGAAAGGTGTCCATGCTAAAAACCAAACAAAAAGAGGCTAAACAAGATATGTTCACCACAACTATTTCCCTCTGTCCTGAGGTTCACCAAAAGCTTAAACACCTGGCGGTGGATTTAAGGGTGTCCTTCCGAGACCTGATTCGAGCGGCTATTGAAAGCTATCTTGGACGCTGTAAGGAGGAAAAAGGGAATGGAGTTGAGACAAATTCGAAACAACACGGGGTTTTGGTAGAGAATAATTAGACGATACAAAGGAGTATTGCATTATGAAAGCTCAGACAATTGACTTAGGAAAGCCCACTTTTTGGCAGCTTGTCTTTTCACAAAGCAAAGTGAACGGAGCACCATATACTGGGGAATGGCTGTCGTTGCGTAGCTGGAAGTGGCCGGAGAATACCTATCTCCAACGTCGACTGAAGGCTCTAAGACAATATCAATCCTCTGACTTTGATGATTCACATCAAATTGCGGCGTGACCTAACCCTTCGATCGTATAGCCATCCGCCGCGACGCTGAGCGACGCCCCAGGGACCGTCACATAGCCATCTGGCCGCTTGTAGTACTCGAGCCAACAAGGACTTGGGGTGGATTTGCATCCGACTGAGGCATCGATCAATTTAACCCTGCAACCACTGGATAGAGACCCCGTTGATACCGCGCTCTCTCAAGCCTATTGACATACCTCTCGGAAGTTTATTAAAAGCGAGCGATAGAAGTACATAAGAGCTTTCCCCAGCTTTGATCAGATCTGCTTGAAGCTTTGAAGGGGCACAGGATGCCTCAGGGGGAACATGAACAATTTGGAGCCAGCCATCTTTGCGAAGAATTCGCCAAGGATGTAGCTGGCTTTTTTGCCTCTGGGCATCTCAGTCATTTTCGATCAAGGAGGAAAAAACAAGATCTTTCGCACTGATGAGTTTATTGGTTTCTGCCGGGCGGCTCTACTGGCTCCACTGGCAGCGGATCTCATAACCTTTAGGAGGGATCCTTATGCGACGAGCGTTCTTCGTAGTGCTCCTGCTGAGCTTCATGGCAGGGGAACGTCGGATAGCATGGCCTGCCTCCTTCGACTTCACGACAATTGATGTCCTGAACAGTGTTACCACGAATGCTTTCGGGATCAACAATCAGGGCCAGATCGTGGGCGGCTATGACGGGCATGGGTTTTTACTATCACGGGGCACCTTCACGACCATCGATGTCCCCAACAGCCAGGGCACCGGGGCAAACCGGATCAACGATCGGGGCCAGATCGTGGGAAGCTTCACCGATGCCAACTTCGAGGAGCATGGGCTTCTGCTGTCAGAGGGCACCTTCACTACATTTGATTTTCCGAACAGCACCCGGACCTCATCCGGTGGGATTAACAATCAGGGTCAGATTGTGGGCACCTATGTCGATGCTAGTGGTGGGGAACATGGCTTTCTGCTGTCACGGGGCACCTTCACGACCATTGATTTCCCGAACAGCGTTACCACGAATGCTTTCGGGATCAACAATCGGGGTCAAATCGTGGGCCTCTATGTCGATGCCAGTGGCGCGACACACGGTTTTGTAGCGGAGCCAGCGCACCCTTGACCACCGACAGGCGCATAAAGCAAGGAGGTATGAAGAATTAAAAGATCTGAAATTTTACATCACTGCCAACGCAAAATAATCATTAACAAAAGGAGGGGTGAATATGTTCGTTGAAAATTATCGCTTGGAGGACCCGCCGCATGGCGGGGGAACCGGTCATACGAATGAAGCCATTCCGTATCCGGCAATCTCGGATGAGGAGTGGAAGGTATGGATCGCCTTTTTGCCGGTTCGAACGGAGATAGACGAAGAATTTCTGAGCGGCGCAAGCCCTCTGATGTATGCGCAAACGCTTCCTCCCAAAGTTCGCGAGGAACTCAAGAGAGCGAACAGGTTTTTTGATAGGGTAGAGATTTGGGGCAAGCGCGAAATTGAAAAAGATCCCATAGCGGTGGGCTATCAAGGAAAAAACCGTTATCTGATTGCGCGCTGGGGCATGGAAAAGCTGATTCCTTTTGAAGCCATTAAGAAAAGCATGCCTCTGATGCTTGCTTATAGGTACGCGATCGCCGGTCTAGCCCTGCTTGCAGGTTTGGCTGGAATCAATTTTCTGGTGTGGCACCTTCTCGCGTGATCACCGGGTTAGGCTGATAACTCGCGGGTTAATTTGCCCGTTGCTATATCTAACCTATAGAACTGGGGCATCCTGGCGCTGCCATACTAGACACTTTTTGGTAAGCCTGCCCTTATTTACCCAGTTCCCGCCCTCGTTTCTTACCGGCCTCCGCATTGCTCTAACTTCCCACCGAAACGCATGGCAATGCCTGAAGAAATTTTTTATTTATTCATTGGGTCGTGCATCGTTGGCGGCTTTTGGTTTGTCCTGGTCGTTATGCCCAGGATTGGCCGGCATCGAAACAGCCGCCGTATACAGCGAGGAATCGAAGAGTACCTTGCATTAAAGAGCAGCGGCGAAAGAATAACTAAAAGCCGGTTGGTTCAGACTTATAACTTACGGAAGATCCAGTGAAGAAAAAAATTCTTATTGTGGAAGATAACGAAGACTCTCTTGAGATCCTAGGTCTACGTGTAACAGCGATTGGATATCAGGTCATAAAAGCCCGCAACAGCAAAGAAGCGATCGCATTCGCCGAGGCCGAGGGGCCAGACCTTATTTTCATGGATATGGAACTGCCGGATGCCGACGGAATCAAGACAACCGCGACACTTAAACAGAATCCCAAAACCTCTCATATTCCCGTCGTCGCGCTGACGGCATGGATGTGCGAACTATGGCGAGAAAAAGCTTTGAAAGTGGGCATCGTAAGTTACCTATTAAAACCGGTCTCGCCTCAGACTTTAAAGCAAACGATTGAGAAATTTACCAACGGATCACCTAGTCCTGCCGATAACAGACCCCTCGAATTTAGCTCGCCCTATTGGATAGGCAATTAAAGCAGGACGGGCTAATTCGCCCATTACCCACAGCTCACCTAAAACCGAGACAATCCTGCCGTTCGCTATATTACCTAGTTGGCATTGTTGTCTATCACTGACGCGTTTTTTTCGCAGGTCCGGACCTTGCTTTGATCGACGCATGTGCACCTCCTACCTACTTGCGCACTTTTACGTCCGCGAGTATCGCTTGACTACTCGTCTCGGCGTCGGCGGGGGGTGCGCCCATTCTACGGAGGTAAAAAAAGTTGACCCTACGGTTAAGAATGATGAATGAGAAACCTCGCATCAATAACAATGGATGGGCTTCATTCGATCCTGTGGACAGTGGACTTCTTGAAGGATTGTCCAAGAAGGACATCCGGGAGCGAGAAGAAAGGCTTATGCAGGCGGTGCTGGAGAATGCCATTGAATATTTCCAGAAGTATGTCCTTGCAAAAGATGAGAGGGGAAAGAAACTATTCCAAGAAGCGGAAGAGTGGATTTTGGACAAGGATAGCGATTGGTTTTTTTCTTTTGAGAATATCTGTGAGGTTTTAGGGCTACATCCTGATTACATGCGTCAGGGGCTGCTGTGCTGGAAAGAGACAAGGCTCAAGGGTCGTTCTATTAAGGGACATCATGGAGGTCACGCAAAGTTAGTGAGAACCCGCGTCATGCATACTTCAATTAGACGCCGCAAAACTGCATAACTTGAGTGACGCACAAAAGTGATGACCTGGTGGAAAACCGCGCTAGTGATCATAAGTTTTTTCATTTGGTTCTATATTGTCTATTTATTTCCCGCTGGACAGTGCACCGATTAACTTTTGAGTTCGTTGAAGCGCGAATAGCCATATCTCTCGCCCCGGTCTTCGGGTGATATGCGAAGGCGATTGGCCTCTGACTAAGCGCGAGTTTCTGGATGAATCTTTTGGGACACGAACGTAAGTATCCGCCAGGACACGAATCGTAGTAGGAATGGCACCGCCCCATGCTTGGTGACTATCTAATTTGGCAAGCAACGAACGGGCTGTTACTTATTCCCGTCGTGATTGGCGTTTTGATGCTGGCGCGGCGCCTCCGTGGACAGCCGGTGTTCACTGAGCGCGATTGGTTGTTTCTCTTCGGCCACTCACGTAATGAGGTTTTCTCGCTTCGCCTATGGCTCCGGTTTGCTGCGCTACTCCTTGCGGTGGTGATTATTGGCCTCGCGATTTCCTTTTATGTCTTGCCTTTCGGCCTCGGATGGTCCGTGAGCGCGGTGCTTCTCGCTATCGCCGGTATTTTGCTTTTTGTGCCGAGGTGGTTTTAGAGTAACGACAAGCGGAGGCAACGAAAATGAGCTGGCGACGTATCAACGAATGTTAGCCTTCGTAGGCTATGGGAACGGTGGCTATGGGATTTGGTCGGTGGCCATCACCGAGTTGATGTTGGTTACTAGAACTGTAAGTCGTATTCCTTCCCCTCGCTGCTCTTGCACTTGCCAATGCCGTTGTTGGTGCGCGTGGAACCCATGTAAAAGCACTGCATGACGGTGTGTGGTCCTCGTATAAATCCCATGCCCTGAAAACGCCCGCTATCTGAAACATGCCAACCGTAAGCCGAGGCGTTGGCGGTTGCAGGGGCTAGCGAGAGTTGACGCTCTCTCTCAGCCCCGCTTTTTTTCGGCTGTTTAGGATGAACCCCAAAAGTGAAACCGTTTCACTTTTTCAGGGTCTTTTGGAAGGTGAAGAGGGACGTTTAGGGATTGCCCATTTTTACACGGCAATCGCTCCGTCGAGGGAAAACCGAGAGAATCTCTCGCGATACGTTTTCATGATGATTTTTTCCCCGTACGGGTTCGAATCCAGGTGGGCCCACCAACTTCTTCCCACCAATAACGTCGGCGTAGTGGCGAGGAGCCAAAGACGAGTCGATCGGGCCGCATCGCCCCACTCAGCCTTTTCGGAAGAGATTTCTCCCATTCTCTTACCGCTTGCTTTCGCACCTTTTCGGAATTCTATTCCAACGTTGGCAATTTCGCTTCCAATTGTGCCCTGGTACTGACTTTGCTCAATGTTTCAATCCTTATGAGCACGATGGATAAAAAGACCACATTGCCGCAACCCGCTTCAGCAGAGCAGCATAGTGAAAAACTGCTCCTTGAACGGCTTAAAAACAGCATCACGGAGGAGGATTACTTTCGTTGGCTGCTTTTTGTCGTTGGGTTCTACCGCGGCGTCAATAAGGCTGAAGCTGCTATCGCATTGCTCGATAGTTTCATTGAGAAGAGCCATAACGATGAGCAGAAGGCTCACTGTCAGCTTGCCTTAGGGCAAATAGCGACTGATGAGGATCGTCTCGAGGCTGCTTTGAATCACTTCCGAGCGGCTCTTGGATTCCGCTGTAAAAAGAAAATCACCTATGTCCTCCACAATAACATCGGTTATTGCCTCAACATGCTCGGGCGTTATGCGGAGGGAGAAAAGTATTGTCGTATGGCGATAGACATCGATTCGAGACGCGCGAGCGGGTACCGAAACCTCGGCGTCAGTCTGGAGGGTCAAGGCAATCTCAAGGGGGCGGCGTGGATGTTGGTGGAAGCAGCGAAAGCGGAGGTGTCCGATCCGCGCGCGCGAATCTCGCTGGAAAAGCTCCTCGCCGAACATCCCGCGATTATTGTTCAATGTCCCTGGATCGCAGAAGGATTGTACCCGGATCTGAAAACAGCGGCCGACACTCTTCTCGTTTAAATCAGTCCTTAAACCCGAATATGAATTCTACTCAACGGAATTAGCATTCCGTCGCAAACCTCCTACGTATTTATTCCCTCGATTGCCGCACGCAACCAAGGTTCTATCCGTCCCCAAATTTGATCTTCGCGACGTCTTCACGGAAGAAAGCAACCGATACAAGGGCATCGTCAATTTACTGTCCGTTGTCGTGCTTTACAAACCGGCTCGTTGGCAGTAGATTCGCTACCGACGCTTTCGATCTACTACCACATCCCCGCTAGAACAACGTAAGCTCTAAAAGGAGGTCTCCGTGAAAAGAGTTCGAGACATCCTAACAAGGAAAGGCAATGATGTTTGGTCGATCTCGCCTAGTGCGTCGGTTTACGACGCGATGAAGCTCATGGCCGATAAGGGAATTGGGGCGCTGTTGGTCATGGAAGGGGAAAAGCTGGTGGGAATCATCTCTGAGCGCGACTATGCTCGGAAAGTTATTCTCCAAGGACGTTCTTCGAGAACGACATCTGTCGAGGAGATTATGACGTCTCGGGTTGCGTATGCCGAGCCCGGGCAGAACATCGAAGAGTGCATGGCCGTGATGACCGAGAAACGAATTCGACATCTACCGGTCATGGAAGCAGGCCAAGTACGCGGCGTAATCTCCATTGGAGATCTCGTAAAATCTATCATCGATGAGCAGAAGTTTATTATCGAGCAACTCGAGCGCTATATCACCAGCTAATGGTTCTGTGCTTCCCATGTTTGAGCCCCTAAGGGCGTTTTCTAGCCTTTCTTTGTCATAAAAGCTGCATTTTGGGATCTTCGTCGGCTTGACACCAGTCTTTAACAAACCCGCTTAGGTGAAACAGTTCAATTTCGCCAAAAAATATCAAATTTTCCGAAAATGGCCCTTGACATCGAAATCGCGGGATGACATAAGAACATTAGGTTTAACCATCGTATAGCCTAAAAGTATTAACTTGTTAGACGTAATTGATTTAAAAATACTTTATATTCTTCAAAATAACGGACGATCCAGGTTGGCCGATATCGCCGGGGAGGTCGAACTATCGGCACCCGCCGTAATGGAGAGGGTCA
>WNFX01019586.1_pt1 | contig 10209 bp, 12 predicted proteins | sample 5400111 | NCBI WGS metagenome assembly WNFX01 (sample SAMN13153363, study PRJNA577476) | soil metagenome | isolation source: 40 cm soil or saprolite under grassland replicate 1 | place: USA:California | collected 2016-06-15 | reverse complement strand
GCCGTTCATCAACGAGGCGGTATATGCGCTCATGGAGGGCGTGGCGGAGGCGGAGGCGATCGACACGATCGCGACGCTCGGCTTCGCGCATCCGCTCGGGCCTCTCGCGCTCGCGGACCTGATCGGCCTCGACACCTGTGTCGCGATCATGGACGTCCTGCGCGACGGGCTCGGGGACGAGAAGTACGCGCCGTGCCCGCTCCTCCGCGAGCACGTCGCCGCCGGCCGGCTCGGACGGAAGTCGGGCCGCGGCTTCTACGAATACGCCACGCAGTAGCGTTCTCCCGAATGGACGAGCGGCTGGAGGCGGAGCTCCGAGCCCACGAGGGAACGGACGAGGAGTTCGTCGACCTTCTCTTCGAGCTCGTGCTCAGGCGGCCTCCCGAAGCCGAAGGGCGCGAGCGGGCGCTCGCAAAGCTCGCGCAGGGGGCGCTTTCGCGGGCGACGCTGGTGCACGAACTCGTGTCCGGCGTCGAGTTCCTACGGGTGCGCGAGCGCGACGACGCGGTCGCGCTCGGACTTGGCGCACGGACGAGGCGGGAGCGGCTCCGCTGGCTGCAGGCGCCGGGAGGCACGGACGAGCGGGTGATCGAGATCCCGTGGGTGCTTTCACGCCTTCGTTCGACCGGGCGGGTGCTCGAGGTCGGCTACGCCTTCGCGGAGCCTCCGTACCTCGGTGCGCTCCTGCGCTCGGGTGTCGAGCTCGTGGGCGTCGATCTCGCGCCGGCCGACGTTCACGGGATGGAGACCGTCGAGGCGGACGTCCGCGATCTGCCGTTTCCCGACGGTGCCTTCGACCAGGCCCTGCTCGTTTCCACGCTCGAGCACGTCGGCGCCGACAACACGGTGTACGGGCTCGAGGCCGACCCGGAGGATGAGGGAGACGCCCGCCTCTCCGCACTGCGCAGCCTCCGCCGCGTCCTGCGCGGCGACGGCTCGCTTCTCTGCACGGTTCCGCTGGGGGAACCGGAGAACTACGGCTGGTTCCGGCAGGAGGACGAGAGCGGCTGGATGCGTCTTTTCACGCGCGCCGGTTTCTTCGTCGAGGAGCGCGAGAACTACGAGCTCCTACCCGAGGGCTGGCGCGCGTCGCCGGACTTCGACGGGAAGAGCGTCCGCTACGGGGAGCGCGGCCCGGCCGCCTCGGCCGTTCTCTGCGCCGACCTACGGCCGGGAAGGTTCCGGAGGCTCGTGACCCCGAGTGGGCTCCGCACGGTCGCTCGGCGCCGCGCCGGGCGCTCGTATCGGCGCAGGAAGCGCGACCTATAGTCAGGCGATGGACTTCGAGCTGACGCCCGAGCAGCGGGAGATCCAGGGGCTCACCAGAGAGCTTGCGGAAGGCGAGATCGTGCCGAACGCGGCGGCGTGGGATCGGGAGCACCGCTTTCCCGCCGAGCTCTTCCCGAAGCTCGCCGACCTCGGTCTCATGGGCGTCTGTGTTCCCGAGGAGTACGGCGGCGCCGGCGCCGACTTCCTCTCGTACGTCCTCGTGCTGGAGGAGCTCTCGCGCGCCGACGCGGGGGTGGGGGTGACGGTGGCCGTGCACACGAGCGCAACGACGCTCCCGATCCTGGCCTTCGGCACGGATGAGCAAAAGGCGCGGTTCGTCCCTCCGCTCGCCCGAGGGGAGCAGATCGGCGCCTTCGCATTGACCGAGTCCGGGTCCGGCTCCGACGCGGGCTCGCTGCGGACGCGGGCGGAGCAGGACGGTGACGGCTGGACGATCACGGGAGCGAAGCAGTGGATCACGAACGGCGCCGTGGCGGGCACGCTCGTCGCGTTCGCTCGGACGGACGCTTCCACGGCCGGCCCGCGTGGCGTCTCGTGCTTCGTCCTCGACCGCGAGCACGTTCGCGTCACCCGCGAGGAGGAGAAGCTCGGGTTGAACTCCTCGAACACGTCAGATCTGGCGATCGAGGGCGCCTGGGTCGGTCTGGACCGTCTCCTACACGAGGAAGGTCGCGGCTTCCGGGTCGCCATGGCGACGCTCGACGGCGGCCGCATCGGCATCGCGGCTCAGGCCCTCGGGATCGCGCAGGCGGCATACGACGTCGCGCGGGCCTACGCGCTCGAACGAGAGCAATTCGGGCGCCGGATCGCCGACTTCCAGGCGATCCAATGGAAGCTCGCCGACATGGCGACGGAGATCGACGCCGCTCGCCTGCTCGTCTACCGCGCAGCTTGGCTCAAGGGGCAGGGGCGCCCGCACACGGCGGAGGGGGCGAAGGCGAAGCTCTATGCCTCCGAGATGGCACGCCGACAGACGGCCGAGGCGATCCAGGTCCTCGGCGGGTACGGGTACACGAAGGAGTTCCCGGTCGAGCGCTACTACCGCGACGCGAAGGTGACGGAGATCTACGAGGGCACGAGCGAGATCCAGCGGCTCGTCATCGCCCGTGCGATTCTCGGGAGGCAGCTGCGCGACGAGCCTGTCCCCAGCAAGTGAAGTGACCAACGCACCTGCACGAAATCTCCACACGATTCGCGCCGGTTCTCGACGGCCTCTCCATAAGGTGATCCGGACGATGGAGCGGCAACGGATTGCGGTGATCGAGGACGAGGCGACGATCGCGAGCGCGATCGCCGCACGACTCGAGGCGGAAGGCTTCGAAGTCGAGGTTGCGGGCGACGGAATCGGAGGGGTCGCTCTGTGCCAGCGCTTCCGTCCCGACGTGGTCGTTCTCGATCTGATGTTGCCCGGCCTCGACGGCCTCGACGTCTGCCGCCGTATCCAGCGCGACCGGCCGGTGCCGGTCCTGATGCTGACGGCCCGCGACTCGGAGACCGACCTCGAGGTCGGGCTCGCGGTGGGCGCCGACGACTACATGACGAAGCCGTTCAGCCCGCGCGAGCTCGTCGCCCGCGTTCGGGCTCTCCTCCGGCGATCCGGCCGCCCGATCCCGAGCGACCCAGGTGTCGCGATCCGGCTGGGCACGCTCGTGATCGACCCGGCGAGCCGGCGCGTGACGAGCTCGGGCGACTCGGTTCACCTCACGAGAACCGAGTTCGACCTTCTCTACCGCCTGGCAGAGGCGCCGCACGTGGTCTTCGGACGGAGACGGCTGCTCGAAGAGGTCTGGGGCTACCAGATCGGCGCTGGCGAGCGAACGGTCGACTCGCACGTGCGAGCAATCCGTCGCAAGCTGGGGCACTCGCTGATCCGCACTGTGCATGGGATCGGCTATGCGCTCGACACCAACGGCCTGCTGTGACGCGCTCGATGAGGCCGCTCGACTTCCTCGGGTCGATCAAGCTCAAGCTCGGGGTGGTCATCGTCTTCGCCGTCGCGGTCACGGTCTTCGTGGATGCGATCGGAGATCGGATCGGCCTCTCGCCGCTAGTGACAGCGCTTGTCGCGGGGGCGATCGCCCTCGCCGTCGTGCAGCTGCTCGCGCACGGGATGACGTCCCCGCTCCGCGAGATGGTCGGCGCCGCTCGGGCGATGGCGCGCGGGGACTACGGACGGCGAGTGACGGCGACGTCACGGGACGAGGTCGGCGAGCTCGCGCGCGCCTTCAACTCGATGGCAACGGAGCTGGCGGAGGTCGATCGGGTTCGCAGAGACCTCGTCGCGAACGCCTCGCACGAGCTTCGGACGCCGATCGGAGCCCTCCGCGCAAAGCTCGAGAACCTGGTCGACGGGGTCGAGACAACCGATCGCGCAGCTCTCGCCGGTCTCCTCGACCAGACCGAACGGCTCGCGGATCTCGTCGAGCAGCTCCTCGACCTCTCGAAGCTGGAGTCGGGAGCAGTCCCGCTCGAACGCGGGCACGTCGAGGCCGCGATGCTCCTCGAGCGTGTTGCCCGCGAGTGGCGACCGTTGGCCGGAGAGCGGAATATCCGGCTCGAGGTCGTCGTCGATCCGCCCGGGCTCGAGGTCCTGTGCGACGAGCGGCGACTGAGTCAGGTGCTCGGGAACCTCGTCGCCAACGCCGTTCGGCACTCACCCGACGAGGGTGCAGTCGTGCTCAGCGCAGAGCGCGAGAACGGGCGGATCCGCTACGAGGTGACCGACGAGGGCCCGGGAATCCTTCCGGACGAGGCGGAGCGGGTCTTCGAGCGCTTCTACCGAAGCGACCGTGCGCGCTCCCAAGGCGGAGGCGGAAGCGGCCTGGGGCTCGCGATTGCACGCTGGATCGTGGAGCTCCACGGAGGCTCGATCCGGGCGGAAGAGGCGGAGCCCCGTGGCTGCCGGATGGTCGTCGAGCTTCCCACCTAACGTAGGCGCGACTCTTCCCTAGCCGGTGCGTCGGCTCGGCTGCCTATTGTCTGCCGCGTGAGGAAGCGGGACGAGCCGGTGCGCCTCACGCGCATCTACACGGGCGGGGGCGACGCAGGGGAGACCTCGCTTGGCGACGGCTCGCGGGTACCCAAGCTGGACGCGAGGATTGCCGCCTACGGAGCAGTCGACGAGCTCAACTCCGCGCTCGGACTTGTCCTTGCGGCGGCGGCGCGGTGCCCGGACGCGATCCGCCCGGTGCTCGAACGCGTCCAGAACGAGCTGTTCGACCTCGGCGCGGATCTCTCCGTGCCGCTCGAGCGCGAGGGGAGGTTGCGGGTCACGCAAGGCCAGGTGGAGGCGCTGGAGAGCGAGTGCGACCTGTTCAACGACGAGCTGCCCGAGCTCAAGAGCTTCGTCCTCCCGGGCGGAAGCGAGTCCGCGTCGCGCCTTCAGTTCGCACGGGCGATCTGCCGGCGGGCCGAGCGTGAAGCGCTGTCTGCAGCCCAGGAGCACGAGCTCAATCCCGCCGCTTTGGTTTACCTGAACCGGCTCTCCGACCTCCTCTTCATCCTCGCGCGCACCGCCAACGCCGTCGCGGGGCAGTCGGAGCCGCTCTGGAGACCTGGCAGCTCGCAGTAGCTCTTTTCGGCTCGTTCGTCGCGGGCTATCTCGGCTCGATGCTCGGCCTCGTGCTCGGAACCCTGCGCCTCCCGCTGATCGTCCTCGCCACCGGGAATCCGGTCCAGGCATCGGGAACGAACATTGCCGTCTCGGCAGCGGCGGCGGGTGCGGGCGGCCTCAGGCACGCTCGCGAGGGACGGGTCGACTGGTACGTCGTCGCGTGGATGGCTCCGCCCTCCGTCGCCGGCGCGATCGCCGGCGCGCTCCTCGCGGACGAGGTGGCGGTCAGCGTTCTCTACGGGGTCATCGCCGCAGTCCTGGCGTGGAGTGGAGTCGATCTCGCCTTTCGCCCGATCGCCCCACGTGTGCGCGAACGTCTCCGCGTACTGCGCGGCGGCGTTCTCGCGTCTTCATCGGCGTCCTCGGAGGCGCCGTCGGCGTGATCCTGGGGACGCTGCGGATGCCCGCGCTCGTCCGCTCTGTCGGCCTCGACGTCCGCCGCGCGGCCGGCACGAATCTCGTCGTCGGCTTCCTCCTGGGGCTCGCCGGCTTTGCGGTCCGCGCCGCGAGCCTGCGCGTGGACTGGGCCGTTCTCACCGCTGGGCTGGCAGGCGCGCTGCCCGGCGGCTGGCTCGGAGCGAAGGCGACCGGCCGGTATTCGGAGAACGCGCTCCGTCTTGCGCTCGGGATCGTCCTGATCGTCGTCGGCGTGGCGTTTGCCGTGCAGGCGGTACTTCGCGCCTAGCTATGCGACAGCGGGCCAGCGGTCGCGGAGCCAGTCGACGAGCTCGTCGCCCTTGCGGGGGCCGGCGACGTAGAAGCCCTGGGCGTAGTCGCAGCCCCAGCGAGCAAGGATGTGCCAGGCCTCGCGCGTTTCGACCCCCTCGGCGACGACCGAGAGCCCGAGCGCGTGGCCGATGTCGATCATCCCGTGGACGAGCGCGGCGTCGGTTGCGCTTCGGCCGAGGCCGTGCACGAAGCCGGTGTCGATCTTGAGCTCGTCGAGAGGGAGGGTGCGCAAGGCCGCGAAGGAGGCCGCTCGGCCGCCGTCGTCGAGCGAGATACGCACGCCGAGCTCGCGGAGGCGCGCGAGCACCTCGTCGTCGAGCGCGGAGCCCGCGCCGGGCCCGGCGGGGACGATCTCGAGTGTGAGGCGCCCGGCGTCGACCTGCGACTCGTCGAGGAGATCGCCGATGCCCTCGACGAAGCGGGCGTCGTCCACCAGCCGGTACGGCACGTTCACGGAGACCGAGAGCTCGTGCCCGGCGGCCGACCAGCTCTCGGCAGAGCTGAGGGCGTCGGAGACGACCGCGAACGTCAGCTCGCGGACGACCGGGGTCCTCTCGACGTGCGGAATGAACTCGGCCGGGAGAAGCAGCGTCTGGTCCGGGAGCATCCGCCGGACGAGTGCCTCTACCGCCTTCGGCTCGCCGGTCCTGAGATCGAGGATCGGCTGGTAGACGACGACCAGCTCCTTGCGCCCGAGCGCGGTCTCGACGTCGCGAACCATGCCGACGTCGATGCCTCGGCGCGCCAGGAGGGCGTCGTCCGAGGTGTCGCGCTTCGTTGCGTACATCTTTCCGTCCGCTCGCGTCAGCAGGTCGGACGCCGTTGCACCGTCGGCGGGATAGATCGCCCAGCCGACGCTCCCGTCGATTTCGATCAGCGAGCCCTCGAATCGGAAGGGCCGCCGAAGCGCGTGACGCATCCGCCCGACGAGCGCAGCCGCCTGCTCGTCATCGCCGGTTCCGAGAGAGAGGACGACGAATTCGTCGCCCCCGACTCGAGCCACGGTGTCGCTTGCGCGGACGATCGACTCGAAGCGGCGCGACAGACACCTCAGCACGGCATCTCCGGCGCCGTGTCCGCGGACATCGTTCACGTCCTTGAACCCGTCGAGATCGACGACGATGAGGGCGAAGCCCTCCCCGCTGCGCTGCGAGCGCCGCAGTGCCTGCTCGATTCGATCGTCGAGCAGGACGCGGTTGGGAAGTTCGGTCAGCGGATCACGCAGGGCCTCGGAGCGCGCGCGATGGAGGCGCCAGTCGAGAGCGAGCCCGCACATGCCGGCGGCCAGGCCGACGATCACGAGCGCGGCCACGACCCGATCGGGCTTCTCCTGGAGTGAGACCGCTGCTGCTCCGGCGATGAAGACGAGCGCCGCTAGAGAGAGTGCCCACGCGAGCGAACCGCCAAGTTGCCGCTTGTCTCCGATCTGCACCTCGTCCTCGTTGTCCTGCCCCCTCACGCTGGGGCGCCGCAGTTACACAGACGGTACTGATGGCCCGCCCGACTGATACCCCAGTTCGAGGGATGCGACCTCCTCGAATGAGGGGTCGCAGAACTGCCGATCGTGGCGGTTCCGGAGTAGCGCACTCCCGAGAAGGGGGATCGCGGCGACCCTGCACGGAAGGAAGCGACGTACGCCGGCTGAACTTGAGAGCCGGTGGACCTTGGTGCGGGTGTCGTCGGCCTGGTGCTCGGCCTTGTCGCGGGGCCGATCGCAGACCGCATCGCGACGAACGCCCCCGCCCGGCTTCCTCTGCTCGCGCAGGCGCCGCTCTCGCGCCGAGTACTCCTCGTGACCGCGGCCACGTCTCTTCTCGCCGCCGGCGCCGGGCTCGAGTTCGGCTTCACCCTCGAGGCTCTGATCGCTTCCGTCTTCTGCTGGGTACTCGTCGTGATCACGAGGACCGACCTCGAGGACCGTTTGATCCCGAACCGTGTCGTACTCCCGGGAGCTGTCGTGATCCTCGTTGCACGTACGATCGACGAGCCAAGCGTCGGATGGCTTCTCGCCGGGCTCGGCGCCGGGCTGGTCCTCTTCCTCATCGCCCTCGCGTATCCGCGAGGGATGGGCATGGGCGACGTGAAGCTCGCAGCCTTCCTCGGTGCCGGTTTGGGACTCGCGGTGACAGTGGCGCTGCTCGTCGGCTTCATCGCCGCGTTCCTTACGCTGCCGTGTTGCTCATCCGGCACGGCCGGGCCGCGAGGAAGCGGGCAATCCCGCTCGGGCCTTTCCTCGCGCTCGGTGGCGTCATCGCGCTCTTTGCCGGCGACCAGATTCTCGACTGGTACGTCGGGCTCGGAAGCTAGGAGGGCTTGGCGGAACGGGCCTCGTCGCAAGGGTGCCGTTGGTCGACGCGAGGCAAGGACGCAGGGAGCTTCAATACTCGACGGGTATTGGGGCGACCGAGGATGCCGCCTCGCGGCGATCCAGCGCTCCCCTGGCGGCACAGAGCCTGTTTCGCCGAGTCCTCCTACTCCGCGATGTCTGGAGCGAGGCGCACGAGGTAGGCACAACGCCGGCTGTCGCCCGGAAGCGGTGACCGCCCCACGCGTGCGACGTGATACTCGTCGCCGTCGATCTCGACAATCGCTTCGGGCGTCACCACCTCCTCGCCTGCCTCAACGAGTCGGTACCCAGGGCCGGGGACGAAGTAGAGCTCGACGGCCCGCGGCTCGACGTCCCGGTCCTCGAGCCCCGCGCCCTCTGCGAGCCGATCCTCGCGCGCGGCAAGCGCTGCCTCACGAGTCTCGAGCGCTCGCTCGCGCTGCTCGAGTGCCGCACGCTTCAGCTCGACTGCGCCGAGGTCGCTGCGACGCCGCGCAAGCTGCGCCTCGGACGTGCGCAAGCGCTGGTCGCGGGCTTCGAGCTCGTGCTCGAACTGGACGAGCTCCTTTTCGCGAGCCTCGAGCTCCGCGGTGCTCTGGCGCAGAAGCCGCTCGACCGAGGCGCGTTCGTCTCGCAGGCGCTCCTCGCGCGTGTTGAGCTCGAGCGCCGTCTCCTCGAAACGCGCCGCGTAGTCCTCGAGCTCGGCCGCCCTTTCGACGAGCAGCCGTTCGAGCTCCTCTTCCGGGCGGGTGCCTTGTCCGAACGCGCGTCGGACGATGCCCGCGGGACCGGCTGTCTTCGCAGGCTGCTCTTCGTTCTCGTCGTGGTGTCGGGAGCGCGGAATCATGACGGGCGCCGAGTGGCGGCACATGCCGGCGGACCGGTCCTAAGCCGTCGAGTTCGGAACAGTCCGCCGGCCCCGGCGACTTCGCCGGACTCCGAATCACTCCTCCTGTCCGAAGGGATTGTCAAGTCTGTACATGTGGGGGATAGAGCGTCGATCCGACCCGCCGATACTGGGTCCATGGACACACAGGGCGCACGACACCTTTTGGCTCGCATCCGGGCCGGAGTGCGCGTGGGCTCGCGGATCGAGCTCGTCGGCGACGCCGGCGGCGACTCGGGACTATGCGCTGGTGATCGAGGGGTCGTCAATCAGATCGAAGAGACGGGCCATCTCATCGTCCTCTGGGATCGCGGCTTCGCCTTGGAGATCGATCCCGAGGACACGCCGTTCCGCCCGCTCGCCGCGTAGGCTCGTAGACCGCGACCGCGCAAGACCGCGCGTTTCTACCGCTCGCGCAGTCCGAAGTCTGCCGTCACGACCAGAGCCGGGTATCCGCCGAAGGCGCCCGACGCCTCCGGTGTGTAGTAGACGCCGACTCCCGCATCGCGATAGACGGGGGAGAGGATTACCGCCCGGTGCGGCGGTGACTGGATCCAGGTCTCCACGATCTCGCGTGCGCTGATCGTTACCGAGCTCGAGAGAAGCGCCTCACCGACGGCCCACGTTTGCCACCCGCGATTCGTGTAGTAGCGGCGGATCCGCCGGTCGAAGCTCGTGCCGTCCGCGGACTCATGCTCGAAGAAGCCGAGCTCCAGCATCGAGCGCGAGTGTTGGGCAGCGGCCGCACTGAGCCCGTCGCCGCACCGGACCGCCCGAAGGCCGTGGGCGGCTCGCGCGCGGTTGAGCTCGCGAACGACCGCGCGCTCCAGCGCTCCTCGCCGCTCGACCGTCGGCCGCGCAGGGGTGGACGACGCGACAGGAGCGAGCGCGAAGACGGTCGCCGAGACTGCGGCCAACACGAGGAGCCGTCGCATGACCGACACATCGGCCGGGCTGCGTAACCGACGCTCCCCCTATCGAGGGGGTGTTGGTTAGGCGGTGTCAGGGCTTCGAGCTGCCCGCGAGCTGCGAGGAGGGCGCCGTTTCCGTTGCCAGGCGGCGAAGTCGGCGTTGTCGTCGTGGTCTCCGACGACGAGCTGCCGGAGCTCGAGCTCTCGGACTGGCCGGTCGCGCGGCCGTTCGGCGTCGGCTTCGGCTTCGTCGTGGTCGTCGTAGTGGTGGCAGTCGTCGTATTCGTGCTCTTCGTCGAGCTCGACGATCCGTGGCTCGCGGAGGGTTTGGTCCCGGACGAGTGCGTGCCGGACGAGTGAGCCCCAGAGGTGTGAGTTCTCGCGGTTGCGCCTCGGTGCGAGTGCGACGCCGCCTGGCTTGCCCGGTGCTTTCTCCTGAGGTGACCGGGAGGGA
>WNFX01019039.1_pt1 | contig 10210 bp, 11 predicted proteins | sample 5400111 | NCBI WGS metagenome assembly WNFX01 (sample SAMN13153363, study PRJNA577476) | soil metagenome | isolation source: 40 cm soil or saprolite under grassland replicate 1 | place: USA:California | collected 2016-06-15 | reverse complement strand
CCTCGAATGGCTTGTAGTTCACGCCCTCGGGCGGATTGGGGCTCGCAATTCGATCCCAGTCGCCCTGGCCGATCAGCAGCAACGCCTTGGGAAACGACGCGACCTGGCCGGTGTGATCGGCATGATAGTGGCTGATGCCGACATATTTGATCTGATCGGGCTTGAGGTTGAGCTTCGCGAGCTGATCGACGATGCTCACCTTCGGCGCAACATTTGGCGCGGTCATGGCGTGGCCGGTGTCCCACAGGAGATAGTCGTCGCCGTGCTTGACGAGATAGCAGCTGTAAACGAACTGGAGCTTCAGGTCGCCATACGCGTAGGTGTCCGAGAAACGCTGGTTGACCGGAATGGGCGCCTGCGGCGTGCCGCAGTCGAGGCGGGTGAGCGACATGTCTGCCGTCGCGAGCGCCGGCGCCGCGAATGCGGCCGCGCTCCCGCAGACCGCGATTGTGGTAAGTATCCGATTCACTGCTGTCCTCCCTTGAACGGATGTGCGGGATTCATCTCGACGCGGATCAAACGTAAGGAAACACCGCCGCGGAATTTTGTTGGAGTGCTGGGCTTGTGTAGCACGCGGCCACGTGGTCGCCGCGCCGCCAAGAATTGGCTGGGTCAGTCAGCGAGTATGTCACCTATTTCACAAACCGTCGACCCCGGCAATGCGATTAGAGTCTGCTCCGGGTCAGACTCGGCCGTCCAGCGCCATCCACGCCATGTCTCCACCCCCGATAGCTGCCGTGATGCCGCAGCCTCGCGAACAGCAGAAACGTGCCACTTCCGGACTCATGCACCGCAGCAAAAAACCTTATTCGATCACCTCATCAGCGCGAGCGAGCAGCGTCGGTGGCACTTCCAGACCTATCGCCTTGGCGGTCGTCAGGTTGATGGCGAGATCGAACATGGTCGGCTGCTCGACCGGGAGTTCGCCCGGTTTCGTCCCGCGTAGAATCTTGTCGACATAGTCGGCTGCGCGACGGAACAAGTCCGGGAAGTTCGGTCCATAGGATAGCAGGGCTCCCTCTTTGACGTATTCGCGCGAATTGAAAATGGTCGGGAGCCGCGCGCCGACAGCCAGGATGATGATACGGGTTCGGTTGGGAATGATGAGCGCATCTGGTACGACGTAGAGCGCCTGCGCGCGACCTTTGAGCGCGTCGAAGGCTAACGCGATGTCCTCCGGACGCCGGATATCGTGCGAAGCGAGTTCGAGGCCGATCTTGTTGGTCATTTCTTTGACCTCGTCCAATTCCAGCCCGATCGGCGGGTTGCTGAAATTGCCCATGTCGCCAAACGACGGAGCCCGGGAACCACCTCGCGCAAGAGCTCCAGCCGTTTGCCTGCGGTTTCGGTCTGCAAGAGCGATAGGCCGGTGACATTGCCGCCCGGTCGCGCCAGACTGGCGACGAGTCCGTTTCCAACGGGGTCTCCCGCTACGGCGAAGACGATCGGGATCGTGGACGTCGCCTGCTTTAGCGCCGCGACTATCGGGGTTCCCGACGTGACGATGATTTCGACCTTCAGTCGGACGAACTCTGCCGCGATCTCGTTGACGCGCTCCGGGCGGGATTCCGCGGCGCGAAGCGCGATGGTGACAGTGCGGCCATCGATCCAACCGAGTTGATGCAGCCGTTGCGTGAAAGCGGCAACGCGTTGGCTCTCGTCGGCAGGCGTGCTGGAGACGAGTAACCCGATCGTCGGCAACTTTCCCGACTGCTGCGCCCACCCCCCCTCGCGGCCAAGACACCGCCGCGCCGCCACCAAGCCTGATGAACTCGCGGCGCTTCATCGGTCACTTCGCCGAATCGAGGCGGTGTGCTGTCGGCGCCTCCGACTTTTCCGAGCGGAATGGATAGCACACCTCATGCTGCGCGGCAGGATTACGGGACCGCCCCTCACGCGAACGGGTTGCTATTGATAACTGGGTCGTTCGTTTAATTCGATGTAGGTGCCCCAAGGATCATAAATAAATGCGAGCGCAACGAATGGGGTCTTCGTGTAAGGCCGATCCAGCTTGATTCCGTTTGCTTGCAGATTATTCAAGAACGCCTCTAGATTCTTCACATCGAATCCGATGTGGTCGAGCGCCCGCCCCTTGGTTGTGACGGTCGGCCTGTCGGCTTTCACAAAGTTCAGACTCGCTCCTGGGATTTCGGCGACCCGATTCTGATCGTGCGTCAGCGGCTTTGCACTAAAAACCTTCGCGTACCAAGCTTGGATTTCGGGTATCGAGGATTCTGTCACAGAGAACTGGATATTACGGTGCTGGATCGGAACCTTCTGGTTCTTGTCTTCCACAATTTCGATGCTCAAGCCATCCGGTATGGTCGTGAACGCTTGATCGGCTCTGCCATTGACGCCCGGTTGCACCTGCACGCCCGAAGCTTTCAACCGAGCTGCGGTTTCTTGCAGACTCTGAACGGCGACCCCGACTTGGTTCACCACCGCGCCATCATTGCCTCCGGCAGACGGCGGTGCCCCCTGGGGCATGTTTAAGTAGACGTAGACGCCGGGAAACTTCACGATTTCAAAGGTTCCTAGCTTGAACGCGGTGCCACCTAAGGCCAGAAAGATTTTCCTGTTGGCATCCACATCGCCGGAGTTGAGGTGCCAGTGCCCCATTGTCACGCCCGCTTCGCTGGGCGGCAATGGTTGCGCCCAGGCCGATGCTGTTGCCAAGCCCGTTATGAGCCATAGTGCCGGAATGAGTGTTCTCACAATCGTCTCCTACATCGGGGTTTTGGTACGAACGCTGATGATGTGGACGCTCGGGAATGCTGCACTGTGCGCCGCATCAAACCACGTGGCTGTGTCGCCGCCGACCGGCGCGATGAACTCGCGGCGCTTATAAAGAAAACAAGAAGCCATGGGACGATTGCCAAGCGTGTCGGCTCGGCCAAAAGGCCGAGATCGGCCAAGGACTTACCGTTTTCATCCTCCAGGGTCGGCCGACGGCCGGTGGGCAATTCATTCGATCACCTGTCTTCGGCAGGCAGGCGACGCTCCCAAGGTCCCGTGCTTCCGACCGAAAGGATAGCACATCCCAGCGCGGCAGGAGACTGCTGCGCTGCGGGATTTCGAACCGGCCTATGTCGGCTCAACTCCTCGTTTTCGAGCTTGCGGGGTTTTCACACAGCCAGGGTCAAAACCAGTAATGCTCAGAGCGAGCAAATATTGTCTGGTTTGCCCCCGAAATCGGACATGGCTGCACGCTTATGAGTGCGCATGCGTGCGCGCCCTAAACCGCGGCGCTGCCAGCATGTGTGCGATCTCGATCAGCCATGCTGATATCGTTCGTGCCGAGCATCGCGGCAGTAGCCACGAACTTGCTCCCTGTATCCGCCTCGGGTTAACCCTCGAACTCTCACAGCCGTCCATCCGAGTTCGGTCATCAGTTTCGCGAGACGACGGCACGCGCCAGCACCGCGGCTGCGCTGCGGGATTTCCAAGATATCGAACGCGTTCTGAGTGGTAACGCGCTCGATGCCATCGTCACCAACTTTGCCGCACAATCGCTCTAGGGGCAGGCGCCAGGGATCGGCATCCCGTGCTTTCGATTTGGCTTGGGCCTCGTGCAACCTTGTCATGAACGACATACTGGTCCTCAGGCATTGCGGGCGGCGATGGCAGCGCAGACGCGATCCTCACGCTCACAGCAACGACGCCAACTCTCCATCGTGCGTGCGTGCTCTTCGGGCGGTTGCCAACATAGTCCAGGCCCGAGCCCCGGAAGCACCCGCGGGGGGAAGCGATTTCTCAATCCCTCGTTCTTTTGCATTCGGTGATAGCCACCAATGAACTCCGATGCCATCAAACCGCAAGCGTAATCGAAGAATGATGGATGCTCCTTCACGTCGTAATCTTGGGCTGCCAGTGACCGAGCGTACAACGCAACGATGGTTGATAGCCCTCCAATCTTCATGCGTTCGCGTTCGGCGTAGCCGAGCGGCAGAGGTTGTGCATCGGGCGGGCCGTTTGAGGCAAAATGCACGCGAGCCATCCTAGCCCGGCGCCCGCGCGGATTATTGTGTCCTAGGTCAACAGCGCTGATAATCATGTCTACTCCATAGCAATATTTTCACCTTCAAACCGGAAGCACTAGGGTCGCGGTGCAAGCGATTTTTCGGTCTCGACTGTCTCATAAAGGATTTGGCTTACTATTTGGTTTCTCAATGCCAATTACGCGGCGGTGGTTGACGTATGGGCTCCTGCAAAAACGTAAACGGTGCAAGGGTAGCCGATATTTGGTAACCACCGTTGTACCCAATGCAGTTGAGGATCGTCGGCAGGGGGGCGTGGGGGTCCAATTCAACGGTATAAATTTTGCACGATCGGAGACGAGCACCGGCGAACTTCATTGAAACGACTCGACCGGAAACGTGAGATCGATGTGTCGGCGGTAGTGCGCCACATCCCCTGACGTACCTGGGAGCCACAATTGCCCCGCCGCGACTCTCCGGAGTCAACTGGTGCGTTTTTGTCATGTTCCAGCTACACCCCCCGCAGCCAGGGTCGCAAAAGAGTCCAAGGGCTTCCCTGAGTCGGCGGCGACCGTGCTACCGTTAGACCTGTTACCTACGATGAGGGTTACTAGTGGGCTGTGTTTGCCCCGCCGCTCAACCCTTATCAGGCCAGCTTTTTCGAGCTTACGCAGCGCCCGGGCTTTCGCGTCGGGCTGGATACCCCATTCCTGCAGCATCAGGTTGGAAACGGTGAATCTATTGGAGCGTCGTAACCCCTTAAGGTGCCAGAGGGCCATTCCGACTAATAATGCCTTAACGCCAAGGAGGCTGGCCTGACACACCCAAGAAGCGTCGATGGCTCCAGCGATAAATTTGTCCCGAATAGGCGAGGGTTGTCGACCTCGACGGTGTCCACCGTTCAACCGTGCCACCCCAGTTTGATCGAGCTGGAGGCAACTGGGGTCCCACCTGCTCTTAGTATTAGGGGACATATTAGTATTAGGAGACATAGAGGATACCTGACGTATACGCATTTTGGAACGACAACATCCGCATTTTGATACACACGACGCGGTTTAGGCCGCCTCCAGCAGTTGTCCATCGATCAGGTTCATCACGCGACCCCACATCACTGCGCCGCGCTCATCCATATACCGGTCCGGGTAGCGCACGATCTGGGCATCGGTGCCCAGCTCGAACCCGTTAAGCACGTCGCGCGACGATTCGCACATTGCTTCCTGCATCCGCGCCACGTCAGCTTCCAGGCGTTCGAGCGGCGCGCAGATCAGCACCGCGTCATGAACAGGTGCGCAGACCTCAATACCCCGTTCGGTCCCGAGGCAGCAGGCCAGTCTCAGCATTTCTGCGCCGTTGGCCTGCATCGGAAAGTTCCGCAGGGAACGCTCGTTCGAGACTGCTGGCACCCGCACCCGCCACCCGAAAACAGTATGCAGACTGCCGGTCAGCATGGCGTGGTCCACGGCAGCATCAGACCAGCGCCAGAACACTCGATAGGTTTCCCGATGCAAGCGCAACAGCTCGCGGGCGCGAATTGGCGGTTGTCCGATGCGCTGTGCTAACGCATCAGCGCCCATGCCGTACTGCACGGCCAAGACCGTTGACTTGAACTGGTCACGGACCGCCTTGTGTGTCGCTTTGGTCGCATCGGCTGGCGCCGCGCCCGCCTGTTTGGCAAAGGCAAGGTAGGGATCGCCCGAGCGGTAGGCTTGCATCATCTAGCGGCCCCGCAACAACGCGCGAGGCAGGTCGATATGGGGCAGCATGTGCGGCAAGAGCCGCGCCAGCGCTGCCACGTCGTTTTCGCAGTAATCGAGGATCGCCGCCCGCTCGGCATCTGACCACGGCCCCCCGCGCAGGATGAGCGCGCGCATTTCAGCCTTCTCGACTGCCCCCATCCCGTCCAAGCCGTGATAAGCGAGTGCCCCTAGCAAGCCAGAACCGTTCTCAGTGGGCACGCCGTTCGTTCGGTTGCGAAACTCCGTGAACAGGTCCAGGACGCGCTCGGGCACCGGCCAGCCGAGAGCGAGATGGCAACCGATCTCTGCGCTAGCGTAGTATGCGACAAACAGCGCGGTGGGTCCGGTCGAATAGGGCGGGATGGATGATCCAAACTCATCTCGCCACAACCTCACCTTCCGACCGCTGCGTAATTCCCACGCGACCAGACATGTCGGCTCGGCATTTTCGCCGGGTTCGCTGCCGAACTCGAAATCTACCGCCCAAATCTCGGTGAAGGGATCAAGCAGCGGGCGCCAACCCTCCGATGCGCCGCCTCCGTCAGGCGCAGCCAAGGCAGCGTCCGCCTCGAACCGGTTTTCAGCGGGCGGTGCACTTGCGAGATGGCCTACAGTCAGTACGTGCGCCGGCCCTCTTATGTTGCTTTGTGCCGCCAAACGGTTCTGACAGGCGGTGTCGCCGCCGCCCGAATCAGTCGTGCGGCGACTGGCTAGTAATTCCGCCATGGCTACACGAGCCCAAGTCGCCGCTGTAGCACCGGGTGATCGGTACGATCCACGATGCGGTCGCGAAACGCGACCCTGAGGATTTCGTGAAACGGAATGTCAGGCCATTCCGGCTCCGACAGCTGCCCGGTCGCCTCAACCATTTCATAGGCCCCGAGAGACATGTTCGCCCGAACGCGTGTCCACATGCCCATCGCCATTTCGGCCGCCTCCATGGCCGACCGGGACCACTCGCTAGACCTGCCGTCCAAACCGGGAAGCCGCACCTGCCACAAGAAAAGCACGCCTTGGCGATTGATCGCCGTGAAAAGCGTTACCGGCGTGAACTCATCAGGAAATTCCAGCGCGATCTGCGGTGTGACAAGGTAGACCTCGCGGTCGTCCTTTTCCTCAATAATGGCAGCAGGCGTCAGCCGATAGTTCGGATCGGGATGCACGCGCACGAACCATGTACGGTCAGGCTTGCGTACTGGCACCGTCTTCAAGTGCTTCTTTACGCCGACCGTGTCTGCGTAGGATTGATCCAACCGCAGCGCCGACAGGTTATCGAACGGGTTGGGGGTTGCATTGGTTTCGGGTGCATCAGACATTGGCTTTACTCCTATTGCTGGATTGTTGGGGGGATTTCACCGCGATTGACGGCAGGGATTGCACCCAACGACGAAGATCGTCGTCGAGTATCAGCGTGCGCCTGCCGCGCTTGACGGCGCGCAGTGCGCCGGACCGGATGGCTTCATAGACTGACGTGCGCCCGGCACATGCGATCGAGCATGCTTCGGGAACACTGTGGGCAAGTGCAGAACTTGTCATGACCGCCTCGTGCTACTGGCCGAGATGGTCTCGGCAACCGCGCTCGCGTGTGTGCGAACAATTTCACTCTGCCAGAACGAGGCAGGGGAAATGGCCCAGTTTTTCTCTATTTTTGGTCCACCAGGCGGGATGGGCGACAGCGGAGAGCAGTGCCCACTAACGGGAAAGCCGAAAGAAATCCGCTTTTAGTTTTTGGATTGTCCCAATAGGTAAGGCGTTTGGCACTAAGCCTTTAGGTAGATGGTCACCGTCACGAAGGATATTAAGGGCGTCAAGCAAAGTACCGGTTTGGCGGTTCTTATTTAATGTGAATTCTCCGCGTGCCTCGTCTGCGGCACTCAAGAGGTCAAATACAAGCTCCCGAAGCCTCTGGTCCTTGATCCTGGCCGATGCGCGCAAACGTGGCGGAAGCCACGCCATTGGGGGAAGCGGCGACGGCCTGCCGATGGCGGAACTGAACACCATCGCAAGATTCACTATTGTCATTTTTAAATCGTGTATTTTGCCGCGCTCAAACTGCAGCATCCCGGAAGACATAATATTGTCCACCCACGCGCGGTCCTGCTGGCTCAGGCTATAAACTGCTTTTTGGAGAGCCTGCGCCGCCTTGGCGGCCCTAACCAAGGCTAGACCTGGCTTCGACGAGACCGCGCGCCTATCCCGCTTCCAAAGGCCCAACAAGTTGCGGGAAACGTGTTCGCAAAACGACTCTCGCTCATGGTGGGGCACGTGCGCGAGACGGGCAAGCCGCAGTGCTACATTCCTGGGCAGCTCTGGCGGCGTCTGCATTGTCGGTTTAGGCATGTGAGCACTCCCCCGACAGCCGCCGGCGCGCTGTAAAGCCGGGCCGGATGACCGCTGCTCGGCGACGGTCTGCGGGCCTGCTCGCCCCCATGGCAAAATATCAAATCCTTCGACCTTGTTCTCGATCACGTGGGCAAGTGCTGCCTCGCATACCTCGTTCGGGAAATTGGTGCACTCTGCCGCCCAGTCTCTGAATGTGGAGCGAAAGCCGTGCGCCGTGATGTCATCGCGACCCATGCGACGAAGCATCATTAGCAGCGCCATGTTGGATAGCGCGCGGCCGGGCTTCTGCCCGGAAAATACCACGTCGTTGACCTTCCCCACTGCGGCGCGCCGAAGCACCGCCAGCGCCTGCTCGCTCAACGGGATACGGTGCTCGACCCCCGCCTTCATACGCGCAGCCGGGACAGTCCAGACGTCTGCCGCCATGTCAATTTCTGACCACCGCGCGCCGATGACCTCACCAGTGCGCGCTGCCGTCAGAATTGCAAATTCTAGCGCGGCCGCCGCCCCACCCTCGCGTGTGCGGAGGTCGGCCATAAACGCACCAATTTCGGCGTAGGGAAGTGCGGCGTGGTGCTTCACCTTTCGCACTTTGCTTACGGCTGGGAGGGCTTCCTTGAGATGCCCTTTCCACCGCGCCGGGTTCTCTCCAACCCGATACCCACGCACTTTTGCGAAATCCAACACAGCCTCGATACGTCCGCGCAGCCGGCTCGCCGTCTCGGGCTTTTTGCTCCAGATTGGATCGAGCACCTTAACCACGAGGGCCGTATCGACCGCCGAGATTGGAAGATTGCCGAAGACAGGATATGCGTAAGTCCGCAGGGTCGCCTCCCATTGGGCGGCATGCTTTCCGTTTGTCCAGGCGGCGCGGTGGTTTTCGATATAGGCAGCGGCGCACTGGGAAAATGTGATCATCTTGGTGGCGTCCAGCCGGGCTGCCGCCTGCCGCTGACGCTTTGCGTCGATTGGGTCAACACCAACTCGCCGAAGCCTACGAGCTTCGCGCGCGCCCTCGCGGGCCTCCGCTAGCGACACGTCACGGATCGGCCCCAGACCCATCTCGCGGACCCTGCCATGGGACTTGTAGCGGAACAACCAAACTTTGCTCCCGCTGTCGGCGACGCGCAGGACCAGACCACCTCCATCGCCGTAGTAGCCTAGCCCCTTAAGCTGCTCCACCATTCGCGCGGTCAACCGATTGCTTTTTCGAGAAACCATATCTGCACTCCGTCCAAAAAATGCGTGATCCCCACTGGGGTCCCCACCCAAATAGTCGGTAGGCGGCGATTGTCAACGGTCAGTTGTGAACATTCTCGAATGAAAGGGGTAATCAGAAATTCGCCATTGACGGGGACTTCTCAACACATCGGCGGCTATGAGTGGACAGAGGCGAACGGCAGCGGACGGGCTAGCTGGCGGAGGGAGTGGGATTCGAACCCACGATACGGTTTCCCGTATACACGCTTTCCAAGCGTGCGCCTTAAGCCACTCGGCCATCCCTCCGGGACTGTTGCGGCGCTGGCAATATAACCCTGCCCGCTCGGGCGACAAACCCGCTGCGCGCTCGCGGCAGCCGGCGCATCCGCAGAAGAAGCCGCTCAATTGACCCAGCGCACGTTGCCCGCGTCGCTCACGTCGTAGCCGGTGAGTTCGCTGGCGCGTTCGCGGAACGTCGCCGTGCGCACGAATTTGAACAGCGCCTGCAGGCCGGGCAGGAAATAGTCGCGCTGGCGCAACGCGAGATCGAAGTGCTCCCACGTGAGCGGCACGAAGTCGAGCCCGGCCGCCTGCGCGACCGCGCGCGTCGCGACCCCGCAATCGGCGCGGCCGGCGCGCACCGCCTGGGCGATATCGGCGCCGGTCGGGCAGACCGGCCGCACGAGTGCCAGCGCGTCGAGCGCGAAGCCGGCGCGGGCAATGAGCGCGAGCAAAAGCAGCTGCGCACCCGCGCCCTGCGGCCGCAGCGCCAGCCGCGCGCGATTGGCGGCGATGCCGGCGACATCGCTCAGATGCAGCGGATTGCCCGCCGCGACCACGAGCCCCTGCTCGCGGCGGGCAACTGCGATCACGACCGCGTCGTGAAGGCCAGCCGCACTGGCGACGGCGTCGCAGTTTGCAACCTCGTCATCGCCGTCGAGCCGGTGCAGG
>WNFX01008744.1_pt1 | contig 10210 bp, 13 predicted proteins | sample 5400111 | NCBI WGS metagenome assembly WNFX01 (sample SAMN13153363, study PRJNA577476) | soil metagenome | isolation source: 40 cm soil or saprolite under grassland replicate 1 | place: USA:California | collected 2016-06-15 | reverse complement strand
CACCCGATCTGTTCTCGACGGCGTCGTTCCGAGATTCATCCTTACCGGCAAAGAAGCAGGACTCGTCCGCTCAGAAGCAACGTCACGTCTTGCCAAAGGACTTGTCCAACGCGGTCAAGCATCTCAATGATCAAGAACTGGACCTGCTCGCTGCGGCGTGTCTCGAAGAGGCGAAGCGGCGAGGCAGATTGCCACGCGGTCAGGCAAATAGAGACGAATCTGCACCAAAGTGGTTCTCGCGAACGGAAAAATCATCCCATAGACAGCACGTGGAAGCGGCGACGGTTTCGTTGACGCGTGGGCAGGTCAACGCCGTTCGGGCAGCATTTAAGGCGGGCATCAAACCGTCGCTGATTGCGCGACAGTTCGGCATATCCCAATCGGACGTGAAGAAGGTGTTGGCGTCCGAAAGCAGGACACGATCATAACGTCTAACGAACGCCCCGGGCGATTTGAGCAGGACGTGCAGCCATGAAATGGGGCGACACGCAAAACTTGTTGAGCGTCATCATCGGACTCAACATTGCCTTTTACGTGTAAGGAAATTCGGTTACCTCGCCTGATGAAAGTCAAAGATGACGCTGCCACTCTTAAAAAGGCGGCGCCTGATTTGCTCGCAAACGCACAGTCACCTTCCGCTGATCCAAAAAAATCCGTGGAAGACCTATGCAAAAGAATCGACGAGTTCACCCCTCAAGTTCATGCGATGGTGGAACGTGCTTCGAAACCGTGGGAGGGGCGCCGCAAGTCGGGTAAACCCGACTTGCGGTGTCAAGCCCGGGCATGACAGATCCATTGAGCGTGGCAGCCTCTCTCGCAAGGCCCTCGCGTCAAATTCCGCCCGGCTCAATTTCACATTGTCGCCTCACAACTTCCATGCATTGGTCGAAATTGGTCGAAAGTTGCGGCCACAACAGGCGTGGGTACATAGCGTGGGGAATCGGGGATGCATCTATTGGCCATTTTCCGGGCCATCAGAGCCGCCTTGTCGCACCGCCGCTATCGACCGGAGCTGCACTATATGCGCGGCCCGGGGCCGAAGTGGTTCGAGCGTCACGGCCGATAAGCCCGTCTGAGTGAAAGCTGCCGGTCGGTCTGGCCCGCGCCGTTATGAAACGGCGGTGGCGGGTGGGACGGCGATCCGTTCAAAATCTTGCCGGACGACACTGCTGCCCTACGCCGCTGCTGCCGCGCGTTTGCGCACACTGTCGATCAGGGCGGCTCGGAGCAAGTAGGCGCGGTGGGCAACTGGATCGGCGGCGGTCCGGCGCAGCGCCTCGTTGTTCTTGGCCCGTATGCGCAAATCCTTCTCTTCCAGCCGTTTCTTATTGGCAATCGTCTGCTGCTGCACATCTCGCCTTGTGCCGAGCACGCAATTTACGTTTACCCTCCGATGGTTGAAACCGAGTGCCTAACCGAAAAACACCGCTTAAGGGCCAGAAATTAAAACGGTTTGTCAAACAGCGCGAACCTCTGCGCACGACCGCATACGGACCGCCGCGTGGCAAAAATGCGATCATCTTGCAATGTACTCGACAGGAAGCGGCGATGCGGCCGAGTCACAACGCCAGAGTCATTTGCGTATCGACGTCTGCCGGATCGGCGCATAGCGAAGAGAGCGAGACACCGATGAGCCGAACTCCCTTCCGCATCGGAAACTGAGCCGCTAGTAACTCCGCGCTAATTGATGCCAACATCGAGCGGTCCGAAATCGGCTCGACACGAGATCGACGACGGGTGATGATCTGGAAGTCCGCGAATTTAATTTTGAGCGTCACCGTTCGTCCCCGCACACCGGTGCTGTCGCAATATTGCCAGACCTTGTCGACGAGCGGACCAAGTTCAGCTCTCATCTCGTCAAAGCTCGTTAAGTCTTGAGAGAACGTGTTCTCCGCTCCAACCGATTTGCGCATACGATTTGGGAGAACCGGCCGGTGATCGATCCCTCGACAGATGCGGTAGAAATGCTGTCCCGCCTTCCCGAAATGCCTCAACAGGAAGGCTTCGTCCTTTGCCCGTAAATCAAGCGCAGTGAAGATCCCAAGCTCCTTCATTTCCGCGGCTGTCGCCGGCCCGACACCATGAAACCGCTCCACCGGGAGCGCCTCGACAAAGCTCGGCCCCATCGCAGAGGTGATGACGAAGAGACCATCGGGCTTGCGGTAGTCGGAGGCCAGCTTGGCGAGGAACTTGTTGTACGAGATACCCGCGGACGCTGTGAGTTGGGTCTCAGCGCGGATTTTTGACCTGATCTGTTCGGCGATCTCTGTCGCAGACGCAATGCCTTGAAGATTTTCAGTCACATCAAGATAAGCTTCGTCGAGCGACAACGGCTCAATAATCGCAGTGTATTCCGAGAATATCGCGCGTACTTGTAGCGACACCGCTTTGTAAACGTCGAACCGCGGCGTTACGAAGATCAGGTCTGGGCATTTCCGGCGCGCGGTCACCGATGGCATCGCGGACCGAACACCGAACCTGCGCGCCTCATAGCTGGCCGCTGCTACCACACCACGTTCCCGCGATCCGCCGACAGCGACGGGCTTACCCCTAAGCGCCGGATTGTCGCGCTGTTCCACAGACGCATAGAACGCGTCCATGTCAATGTGAATGATCTTCCGTGGACGTTCTTGTTCGAACTCGAGATCGCTGCGCCCCTCTTCCGACACAGATCCCTCCTCGCCACGACTCAGATCGGGTTCGGCCTGATTATAAGGGCTCCCTGCCCATTTCGTTCATCTTCTCGCGCTGCGTACATATCCGCAACGGCGTAGTAGGCGCCTCGCAACAGCGTGAACAATCGGTCACAGCCGCCGCAGCCCGCCGAACCGGATATGGCGCTGCTCTATCTCGGCTCTTTGTTCGAGACCTTGGACTTCATGCTCCCGCCTGAGCGCGACGAGGCCATGCTCGATGCCCTGGCGAGGCACATCTTAGGCAAACGTCCGAAGACGCAGCTCGGACTGGCCATCAGGGCCAGGGCGGAGAAGCACCTCCGCCGGTATCTTTGGATGGTAGATTTCGACAGGCTCCCGACCTCCGATCAGGCTGCTCGCGTCGTGATCGACTGTGGACCCCTCCTCACGTGTTGGCGCTTTAGAACCGGTGCACGAGCTGGTCGCTGAAGCCGCGTCAAGCGGCAGGCTCGATGCGTCCGGCCGGACCCTCTGCGCCGCGAGCGTGCGCGGTGCTGAACGCATTGGGCCGCCGGCTAGGTGCGGAGATTGTGTATCGACGCAGGCAGCGGTCGATCGCCGAAGTCGACGGTCGACCGCTGGATGACGGTTCCGGTCCCGTCGACGACGAGGCGAAAACGTCGGCTCTTGTGGAAGAATGTCAGCCGATAGCGCCCCGCATCCTCATTCACGCCGCGCTCGCACAGGCTGGTGATCTCTCCCTTGCGCATCATGGCTTGAACCAGCGAGGGCACGAGCGCGAGGCCTTGGGCGATCACCGACGCGTTGATGTGTGCAGGGAGTCAAGTCCAATCTCGATCTTGCTCATCCTCTCCGCCAATCGACCTCCGGAGGCCAAGCTCCCTATAATCCCTGGGGCGGATAAGGATCCTTGCCGTAGCTCCATTCCGGTCGGAAGCGGTCATGCTCGCCCATCGAGCCCACCTGGGTATTTTCGCCTTGCTCACCTAGTTTCTGGGCAGCATCGATCGCGAACAGCATCGCCTCAGCCCGACTGTGGTAGGGCCCATATTCTTCATCACCGAACTTGATCAGCCATTCGTCCTTGTGCTGGACGACAATGTATCGAGTGTGAGGCATGATCTCCTCCTCGTGTAGGTCGCGGCGAACCTGCAGATGGGTCAGCCGCGCAGTCGGGTGCAATACGTTCGCTCGCGGCCGATCCGACGACTCAATTGGCCCTTACCAGGGCGCAGCGCAATCGGGTGGCGACGGACGGGCCCGCGATCGCCGCATGCACCTCTGCGCGCCGGCTCTTCAGCAGCCCGGAGTAGGCGGCGTCTCGCACAAGCGTGTGCTTGAAGGTATAAACCGCGTGGGGTACCTCGCCTCGGCAGAATACCAACTCCGACCGAACCAGCTGGCCAAGCGCCTCCTCCAGCCTCTCTATAGGCAACCCGGCTACGGCGTTCAGCAGTTCGTAGGAGAACTCGCGACCCACCACAGCGCCGATCTGGGCCACCTCCCTGACCGGCGCCAATCGGTCGAGCCGCGCCATCAGCGATGCGTGCAATGTCATCGGAATCGCCATCGACGGCAGCGGTCGGTTGAGCACGTAGTGGCCGTCCCGCTCCTGCAATAGCCCGGTTTCGAGCACCGTCTTGGTCAGTTCCTCGACAAACAGAGGGACCCCATCGGTACGGGCGAGGATCTGGTTCATTACCTCCTCGGGGAGCGTTTTGCCGGCCGTGACCCGCTCGATTAACGCCGCCCCGTCGCGTCGGCTAAGACGCGTGAGCAAGAGTGTCGTCACATGAGCATGACCTGGCCAGGGCGGTGTGAACTCTGGCCGCGCGGTAATGAGCAGTAGCACCCGAAGCCGCGGCACCCGCTCCAATGTAACCGTGAGCAGTTCCCGCGAGGTTGGGTCAATCCAATGGACATCTTCAAAGATCAACAATACCGGCTCCCGCGCGGCCAAGCCATCGAGCTGAGCCAAGAGCGCCGCGAATGTCTTCTCTTTGCGGTTCTGCGGGCTCAGCTCCGGCAGGCGGTAGCGGTCGTTGGGTGGCAGCGACAGCAGGTTGGCCAGAACTGCCACGTGGTCCGCGTCAGCGGCGGATTGAGCGAGTAGGGCTTCGAGCTTGGCGAACTTCTGCGTGGGCGAGTCGCTGCGCTCAAACAGGGCAGCCCGTTCGAGTTGGCTGATGAATGGGAACAGCGCACTAATGGTGTGGTGCGCCGAGCAGAAGTAGCGCAACGTGATGTGGGGTTCGGCTTGGAGCCGCTCTTGAAGCGCGCGGGCAATGTGCGACTTACCGATGCCCGGATCTCCCGACAGCACCACTGCGCACCCTTCGCCCTGCGCGGCATACCGCCAGCGGCGCAATAGCAGGTCGATCTCCTCGTCACGCCCGATTAGGGGTGTCAATCTGGTCTGATGCTGCGCCTCGAAACGGCTTTCCACTCCACTTGTCCCCAGCACCTGCCAAGCTGGTAGCGTTTCCCCCCAGCCTTTAAGCGTGACAGGGCCGAGATCGCGGTATTCGAAGTTCCCACCGGTGAGCCGGTGCGTACTCGCAGAGATCAGCACCGTACCGGGCTCGGCGAGGGTTTGCAGGCGCGCAGCCAGGTTCGGCGTCTCACCAACGACCGCCTGCTCCTGAGCAGCGCCTTCGCCGATCAAATCGCCCACGACCACCGTGCCGGTGGCGATGCCGATGCGGACCTGCAGCTCGGCGCCGATATCTGTCTGGAGGTTAGCCACGGCGTCGACCAGCGCCAGCCCTGCGCGCGTCGCCTGCTCGGCATCATCCTCGTGCGCCTGGGGATAGCCGAAATAGGCGAGCACGCCATCCCCCATGTACCGGGCGATGATGCCCTCATACTGGCCAATAACCTCAGCGATGCAGATGTGATAAGCCCCGATTACTCTCCGCAAGTCCTCAGGATCGAGACGCGCTGAAAGTGCCGACGAACCCACCAAATCGCAAAACATCACCGTAAGTTGGCGCCGCTCGGCGTCGTCCCGGGGCACCAGTTTGGCCCCCGTCTGGGGTGTTATGAGAACGGCCCCCTTAAGTTCTGCGATCGCGCGCAGCATCTTACGGCGATGCCCAAGCAGGACGCCGAGGTCCTTGAGGTCCTGCTCCGTCAGATCGCGAACGACAGAGAGGTCAATGGCGTTCTCGGCGAAGCGTTGGGCGTATTCCTCCAGGCCGATCGATGCTAGCCACTCTGCAATACCTGTCATCGCAAACCTATGGCTCGCGCGTGATAATAGCACGTAAGGAAGCACGCAAAGCGTCCCAGCGTAACGCAGTGGTCCGAGATTTTTTGGCCTGCTTTTTTGAAATGTTGGTGGACCGCGATGCTACCGGGGCGATGCAGGAAAGGACCGGGCTGCCCGTAATCGTTGTCTATGCATAGGCAACGTGGGTAGCGCTGCTGCATTTTCCGCACACAGGATCGAAACCCGGTACTGGGTAAGTCAAGTCACCTGCTTTTCGTGACTGGAGTGCTTGTGCTAAGCGATTTCAAGCCAGTCCGAGTGTGCGAACCCTCGAGTTCGGCTGACTGTGCTCTATCGCGAAGCAGAAACCGGCAAGCGCCTCATGAGCGGCGAGCAGGCGATCAGCGTCTTCGCTGATGTCCCTATCGCTATTCTTCGATGAGATCTGATCGTGGCGTGTGATGTAGTTGGACGCTCGGCGTGAGAGTTGATCTGCTTTATCAACAACGTCATTGTTATATTCGAGGAGAGACAAAATGTTTTCAATTCCACATTGCACGTTGTGGAAGTGATGAGAGCTAGTTACCCCGCAAGATGTCTCCTCAAGCTGGGTACTGATGAGCTTTAGAAAGCTTGTGATATGGGCGGAGAGCATAACCATTCATCCATTTCACGTCAGCCCCGCAATTGTCTTCATGCCGTCGCATTTTCCATCCAGCCATTCTTTCCGCTGCTCCAAGGCCTTGGCCATCGCCTTGAAATCATAAGCCAGTTCGGTAAGGGCCGCCCTTACGTAAACGTCGCTGGACGCGTTTGCAAGCCGCAAACATTCTTCGGCTTGCTGGACATATTCCTTCGACGTTAGCATGACGGCACCAAACGTTAGTAAGTATAATCCGCCAAGCAGTTGAATCGTTCCCCTGCCCCAACTGTTTTGGGCACGCACTCCGGGATCTCGCGCTCGAGGTCGACGTGCACGAGCCCGGGAAATCCTCCCCTATTCTCCAATTGCATCAACGCGGCATATTTTCCAACGAATAGTCTCCCATCCGCCCGACCATCACCACCAGCGGGATAACCCGATTGGGCCATTGTGCGAATACAACAGCATCAGGGTCGTGATCGAGATAACGACAGCGAGAACGTAAATCCAGTATTCCCCGAGCATGACGGGGAAGTGTCTACGAAATTTCATAAACGATACCCCATGAGAGCATTCCGAGATCAGCGAGGGGGTATATAGCGCCGCACAAAATGCCAGAAATCAGCGTCTTGCGGCAGATACGCTGGCGCCTACCCCGCAGCGCCTCAGTTTGGATTTCTGTCGGCTATGGGTGTGATACATCCGTGAATGTGAACTCCTTAAGGATGAAGGCCCGTCATCATAAGCATCGAAACAAACACAAACGCCGCAGCTGCAAGAGAAAAGTATGCGGGTTTCGTTACGAAATCAGAAAGTACATGGTTTCTTGTCACGATCTCCTCCTAGCAATCCATTCGATAATCATCGAACGTATTGTATATGGGGCTTTGAAAAGAATTTACGATGATAAAATCACGTATATTTTTTCTCGGCTCGTTTGGGTCGATCATGCGAACGATAGATAGACGGGTTTGGGGTAATGCTCAGAGCCATCTCATCTGTCCAAAGCTCGAAGACAGTGCCGGACAATTCGCGTGGCGGCGGGTCGTCGGAAGCGCTTCGAGTTCAGTCGAGCCGCTTTGGCCATCTCGGCGGAGGAGGCGCGGGCGCGTCCCGAGGGCGAGGGGATGTTTCATCCGCTGATCTCGCTAATTGGCGCGATCGTCCCCATATGCGTCGAGCATCGACCAATCAGTGCTCACCACGGGAACGTCGGTAGCGGCCGCCGAGGTCAGCGGCATCGTGGCGCTGTTGCTCGAACGCAACCCAAAACTCACGCCGGCCGGCATTCGCCGCATCCTCACCACGAGCGCAAAACGGCTCGGGCCAGGCGAGCGCGATGACAATTTCGGCTCGGGCCTCATCGACCCGCTGCAGGCGCTGCAATTAGCCGATCCGAGAAGCGCGACCAGGATGCCACCCCGGCGGTAGAACGGTCCTGTGGCCGATTGGACGAAGCTGCCTGAAACACACTCCCGTGCAGACGCATCGAGGCGACAGATTGGGCGAAGGTCAGCTGTCTCCGCAGAACCCGATCATGGGTCATCTTGCGCACGATTCTTATGGCGCCCCAAAGCCCAAGCGACGCACAACTTGCCGGACTTTGTGCCGGAAGGACCGTGCGCGCAAGTTTGGCTTTCGCCTGCGCATTGAAGTTGATATCTCCTAATCGCACCAGAGAGTTCAGTCGCCCGCGCCTGGCATTCCGCCGTCAATCACTTGCCATCCAAACCAGTCACACAGTTCCTGTAGGCGCTTGCTATCTTCGTGCCGCATGACGACCAGACCCGACTTGGTGTCCCTCGCAAGGAACGCGGTTTCCTGCGGGTCGCGCTGGATTTGAACAATACGGCTCGTGCGCAATCTCTTAGGCCGCATCGAACTAGCCAGCGCGGCTGGAGTTCGTGCCCCGTGGTCAGTGGGCAGTTGAGAGGGGCGCAACGACGCTCGCGCCATCTCAATTGCGCTCTTGAGGAGGGCCTCGATGTCGTCAGGGTTGTTATCCGCTTCGGATGGAACGGATGGATGCGCTGTAGTGGAAACTGACTTAGGTTCGGCCGGAGGTCCCGATCCAGGCGGTACAGTGGAGAGCGGCACAGACTCGGTAAGCGCTGATCTGGGTGGTGCTGTGGGGACCGATGCTGGTTCGGTAGAGCGTGATGCGGCGCTATCCTGCGCAAGACGCAGCTTTGCAAACAAGTGTCTCAAGATGCTTGGAGCGGCGGTGGGCAAACTCTGGACCACGCAGGACGCACGGTGTGACTGCTATGATGGTATTATCGTACATTCCCTGCATCCAAGCAACACATCCGCCGAATGAGGGGGTGAGACGCGGTGCGGTCGGGTCGGGCAACAAACCGGGTCAAAAAGCTCACTCCCTCCCTGCCCTCGGATAGCTTTCGGGCCGTGGCGGCCACGAAAAGGGAGACCCCGGCCTTTTGCGGAAGACCGGGGCCTATCAGCCGAATGGGGTGAGAGGGGTTGAGGGCTGGGGGCACGCCCACCCGGCACGAGACTTCTCAACGCGGCGGCGCCAATACAGTTCCTGCCTCCGCATCTCGTTTTTGAGTGCTGCGGCCCCGCGCCGCAGGGATGCCGCAAAGCATTTTTAGCTTTCAGGCTGGCTACCCTTCCGCGTGCGGGGACACCCTGGGAAGGGAAAAGGGGCGTAGAGGTCTTGCCCTACGCCCCTTTGCTTTTTAAATGCGCGCCGCAGCGCACGGCGGCGGCGCGACGCAAATCAGGTTCGCTGCTGAAGACCGCCGCTGAACGCGGGCGATCGCGATTAAGATGCAAGCTCCGATGAAGCCGGCAATCAGATAGCCGATCCGTCTCGATTCGCAGGGAGGGGTTATCGTGGCGAGGAACACTCCACGGGACTATCGGAGGGCGTCGCTGGAAAATCAGCGGAAATTCGATAGCTGGTTGGAAGCAAATGCCGTCCTGGGATTTATTCTCTTCCTCGGAATAATGACGATGGCCTTGGCGGGCCTAAATTCTGCCGGACGACAGGATGCGACAGAAGTAGCCTCACGTGCCACTGCATTGAGACGAGAGCGCCCGCCGCGCCGGAGAGGAACCCGGGCCTGCGCAAAAGCGCGTACAGCGCGCAAAATGTATCGCACGCGGGATGAGGCCAAGGCAGACGTGTTCGATTATATCGAGCGCTTCTACAATCCGAAACGCAGGCACTCGAGGATCGGTTATATGAGCCCTATGGAGTTCGAGAGCCAGGTGGGATTAGCTTAAGCAAGTGTCATCCAAGCCGGAGGTCAGTTTACTTCATCTTACTTGGGAGTAAATCGTCCGTTCGATCCCCTTCATTTTTTCGGTCCCTCAATGCGCGTCAGCAGTTCTTCTTCCAGCCAAGCCCTGCGCTCCCTGAGCCGCTTAACCTCCGCCTCGAGAGCCGTGAGCTGCTCAACCTCCGCCTCGAAAGCACCGAGGAGTTCGATGACCCCGCGGTACTCCTGACAGAGCGCGTCGAACCTTGCGTCTGTCGCCACTAACCGCCGCACGGTCGCTTCATCCTCCGAGAACCTTGCCAGCAATGATCGGATGCGCTCGACCACTTTGTTGGTCCCCATCTTCAAGGTATGAACAGAATGACCGATCCCTCCCCGTGTTCCGTATGGACGCTTTTCTCCGGACAAGATTCGAGGACTTCGGATTAGAACTTCAATTTTCGAATCTCGTCGA
>WNFX01007526.1_pt1 | contig 10210 bp, 11 predicted proteins | sample 5400111 | NCBI WGS metagenome assembly WNFX01 (sample SAMN13153363, study PRJNA577476) | soil metagenome | isolation source: 40 cm soil or saprolite under grassland replicate 1 | place: USA:California | collected 2016-06-15 | reverse complement strand
CCGCCTCCCGGTCGCTGGTGCCCGCCTCGATCAGCTCGGCAGCGGCAGCCGCACCCGCTGGCGGCGGGCCCGTTCTGCGCCGGTCAGCCCGCCGCCATCGGGGGTGCCTCATGGGTCCGGCATAGCGCGCTGCGCCGGCCGTCACCAGAGCCAGTAACCCGCAGTTGAAGATCTTTACATTGAACAAGTCACGTTTTCTCGCCCGCACACCATTGATGACGGGCACCCAGGGCTGACAGGCGCAGAACCATCTTGTGTGGGGCGCCGGGCGGGCCCCGCAGGTCAGCATCGGCGAGATGGGAATGTCAGGGGGCTGATGGCTGATCGGCCATCCGCAGGGGCCGGGCGGTCGTGCCGGGGGTGCTGACGGTGATGTCTTCCAGGCTGCGCCCGGCGGGCTCGGGCAGCACGAGCGTGAGCGCGAAACCGAGTACCGACACCGCGGCGGTAAGCAGGAGCGTGCCGCGCAGGCCCAGCGAGGTCTGCAGCACCGGGAACAGGAAGACGCCGATGAAGGCGCCGAGCTTGCCGATGCCGGCGGAGATCCCGTGCCCGGTCGCGCGCATGGCGACCGGGTATATCTCGCTGGGCAGCACGAAGGTGGTCGTGTTCGGGCCGAACTCGGTGAAGAAGTAGCTCACCCCGTACACCAGCAGGAACGGGACCACCATGGTGGTCATGCCGGGCACCGCCGCGATGATCAGGAAGCAGAGCGCCATTACCGCGAACCCGGCCAGTTGCAGCCGCCGGTGCCCGATCCGGTCCATCCGGGCGATCGCCAGCGCGTAGCCCGGTACCGCCGCCACCACGAAGATCGCCAACTGCAGGGCGATCTTGGTCATGGTCGAGGCGTGCGGCGAGATCAGGCCGAGGATCTGCGGAGTGGAGATTGTGTTCCCGTAGTAGGCGTAGTCGAGCAGGAACCAGGTCCCCGCCGTCCCGATCAGCAAGACCAGGTACCGGCGGTTGGTCAGGAACTCCCGCAGGCCCATCCGGTGCCCGGCCACGGCCGGGCCGGTCCCGTTCGCGCTGACCTGCCCGCCGGTGAAGTCGGAGATCTGACTGGCCGCCTGTTCGGCCTGTCCCTGGACCTGGACCTGGTAGCGCGGTGATTCGGGCATCTTGCGGCGCAGGTAGATCACCGCGGCGGCGGGCACCGCGCCCAGGCCGAGCATCACCCGCCACGCCACGTTGTTACTGGCTCCCGCGCCGAGCAGGGCCAGCGCGATCAGCGGCCCGACGACCAGCCCGAGGGCCTGGGCCCCGAACACCAGGCCGACCAGCTTGCCGCGGTCCTTCCGGTTGGCGTACTCACTCATCAGCACCGCGCTGACCGGGTAGTCACCGCCGACACCGAACCCGAGCAGGAAACGGAACACGACCAGGACCCAGAACGAGGGCGACAGCGCCGACCCGACCGCCGCGACGATCATGATCGCGGCCACCACCCAGTACACCCGCTTGCGGCCAGAGACGTCCGCAAGGCGCCCGAAGACAAACGCACCCAGGCACGCCGCCGCCAGCATCGTGCTGTTGAGCAGGGCGAGCCTGCCCGAACTCAGGTGCCACTCCTTGGCGATCAGCGTGGAGGCGATCCCGATGATGAACAGATCGTAGGCATCGGTGAAGAACCCCATCCCGGACACCAGACTCACGGCGGCATCCGCGCGGCACCCTGCTGTTACGCGTAACATTGGCGGGTGGCTGATACCCGGAACTGTGCGCACTGCGGCACGTCGTTCGCGCCGCGCCGCGAGCACGCCCGGTTCTGCTCCGCCCGCTGCCGGGTCGCCTGGAACCGCCGCAACGCCAGCGACCCCCCGGCCGAGACCGGCGCGCTGGACTGGTCCATCACCGCGATGCGGGAGACCACCGGTCGGCTCCTGCGGGCCACCGACTGGGACCGGGCCCACGGGTTCGCCGTGATCGGCGAGGCCGTGTGGCAGGTCACCCTGGTCGACGCCACCTTGATGCGCTACCACCCGGACATCCACGGCCGCGTCCTGGCCTGCCAGGAGCCCGCCCAGCGCCGGATCACCGAGGACACCTTCGGCGGGCTGCGGTTTGTGCGGAACCGGATGGGCTACGACACCGATCCCGCCGACTTCATCCAGCCACTAGACAGCCGCCCCGGCGCTGGCCGCATCGCGGCCTGGACCTGGAAGCCAGTGCCCGAACCTGCGCTCGCATCGCTCACGCCGCGCGCCCGGAAGTGGGAGATGACGCGATACTGGTCCTACCAGGCCCAGCTAGCAGGCCAGCCGATCGGGGAGACCTTCAGCCGGGCCACAGCGTTCCTCAGCCCAGCCGATGAAGACAGCAGCCTCAGCCGCACCTAGCAAGGCCCGCAACTCGAGTCCATGCGCCAGCGGAGGTGGGAAGAGGGGGGCAGGAGTGGCTACAGCGCGGGCAGTGCATAGCGGGGATCCGGCCGAACCTGGCTAGAATGTGAGTTCGATTAGCTGGTATGCTGTCGAGATGGGCGCATACATACCACCGGGGTGGCCGGCCGGGGTCCACCCGCCCGGCAGCGAGGAATTCGAGTCCACGGCGATCGGCTGGCTGCTCGACGTGGTGCCACCGGACTACCGCCTGCACGGGGTGCTGCGCCGGTACCCGGTTGCCCTGGCCGCTCTGGCCAGGTACCACTCGAAGGCGTGCGTGGAGGGTGCGCGGCAGGGATACCGCACGGCCAGGACCGAGCTCGCGGGCGCGCTGCCGCCGCACGCGATCGACACGGTGCTGGCCGCCTACCGCAAGGAGGGCGCCCGGCTGGCCGCCACCGCCCAGGCCGTCGACCTGGTCGAGCGCGCGCTACGCGGCGAGGTATTCACGCCGAAGATGAGCCTGCCGCCGACGGCGCCAGAACGGCAGAGCGCGGAACCGCAAAGGACGGAGCCGGAGAGGACGGAAGCCGGGGGCACGGGACCGGAGGCGGCGGAGCAGGGACCGGTCAGAGCGAAGGCGGAACAGAAGGCAGCCGCGCCGAGGGCCGCCAAGGCGAAGACGGCGGAGCAGAAGGCTGGCGGGGCTAAGGCGGGGGCGCGGCGCAATTCCGCGGGCCGCGGGAGGAGCGATCTGGCCCGGACATGAGACGATGACACCAGGCCAGCCGGGGGCGGGCTGCTGGATATACGGGCAGCATGAGGATGGTGAGCCAGGTGCCACGGCAAGCCCGGATCCTACTGGTTGACGACCGGGTCGAGAACCTGATCGCGCTGGACGCCATCTTGTCCCCGCTGGACCAGATCCTGGTATCGGTCCAGTCCGGCGAGCAGGCGCTGGAGGCGCTGCTTGCGGAGGAGTTCGCGGTCGTCCTGCTGGACATCGTGATGCCGGGGATGAACGGCCTGGAGACCGCCACCCGGATCAAGCATGACGCCAGGACCCGCGAGGTGCCGATCATCTTCCTGACCGCCGCGATCGCCCAGCCGGAGCAGACCTTCCTCAGCTACGCCGCGGGGGCAGTGGACTACCTGGCCAAGCCGTTCGACCCGGGGGTGCTCCAGGCCAAGGTGTCGGTCTTCGTCGACCTCTACCTGAAGGCCAGCCAGCTGCGCGACCAGGCCGAGCTGCTGGGCGGGCGCGGGCTCGCCGAGCAGCTGTCCGGGCGGCTCGCGGAGGTCGAGGAGGCGGTGGCCACGCTGTGCTCGCTGCCCGCGGTGGGCCGGGACGCCAAGGCCACCCAGGTGGCCGCGCGGCTAGCCGGCCGGGTCGACCGGCTGCGCGAGGCCCTCGACGCGCTCGACGCCGGCCGTACCGGGCCCGGTCCACGCTGAAACGGGCGCGGCCACCTTGGACCGTGCCGGCCACCCGTCGCCGGGCACGTAGAACCTGACCACCCGGGCCGGGACGCCCGCCACCACGCACCGGTCCGGCACCGTGCCGCGCACCACCGAACCGGCCGCGATGACCACGTTGCGGCCGATGCACGCGCCGGGTAGCACCACCGCGCCGGCCCCGATCCAGCTGCCCGAGCCGATGCGGACGGCGGCGTTCAGCGGCAGCTGCCTGCCGATGGGGACGTCCGGGTCGGCGTAGCCGTGGTTCTGGTCGGTGATGTAGACGTACGGGCCGGTGAACACGTCGTCCTCGATGACCAGCGAGTGGTGCGCGACGATGTGGCTGCCGCGGCCGATCACGCAGCGGTCCCCGATCCGCAGCACCGGCACCGGGCCGAGATCCTGGCCGGGCACCATCCCGGCGGACAGGGTCACCTGGGCGGCGATCAGGGTGCCCTCACCGATCGTGATCCAGCGCTCGCCGAAGACCGAACCGGGCGGGAAGGCCGCCATCGAGCCGCGGCCGAACGCGGCGAACTTCCGCCCGGCCGGGGTCTCCGCGGTCACTACCCCGGCCCGCTGCGCCGTCCGGAAGGCCCAGTGCACCGCCCGCCAGCGCAGCCCGCGGAGCCAGGACCCGCGGCTCATCTGCCAGCCGGGGAGGGGGTGGAGGTGGATGCCGGGGAGGGAGTGGAGGTGGATGCCGGGGAGGGAGTGGGAGCCGGGGAGGGGGTGGAGGTGGGGGCCGAGGCCGAGGCGGCTAGCTGGCCGCAGGCGCCGTCGATCTCGCGGCCCCGGGTATCCCGCACCGTGACCGGGACGCCGTGCGCCTCCAGGCGGCGGACGAACTCGCGCTGCGCGGCGGGCCGCGACGCGGTCCACTTCGACCCCGGTGTCGGGTTGAGCGGGATCAGGTTGACGTGGGCGAGCTTCCCGGCCAGCAGCGAACCGAGCTCCTCGGCCCGCCAGGCGTGGTCGTTGATGTCCCTGATCAGGGCGTACTCGATCGAGACACGGCGGCCGGTGGTGGCGGCGTAGCCCCAGGCGGCGTCCAGCACCTCGGCCACCTTCCAGCGCCGGTTGACCGGCACCAGCGTGTCGCGCAGCTCGTCGTCCGGGGCGTGCAGGGACACGGCCAGGGTGACCGAGAGGCGTTCGGCGGCCAGCCGTGTGATAGCCGGCACCAGGCCCACCGTGGAGACCGTGACCGAACGCTGCGAGATGCCCATGCCCTCGGGCACCGGCTCGGTCAGCCGGCGCATCGCGGCCAGCACGCTAGCGTAGTTGGCCAGCGGCTCCCCCATGCCCATGAACACCACGTTGGAGACCCGGCCCGGACCGCCGGGGACCTGGCCGTCCGCGAGCATCCTGGCCCCCGCCACCACCTGTGCGACGATCTCGGCGGTGGACAGGTTCCTGGTCAGCCCGGCTTGCCCGGTCGCGCAGAACGGGCAGGCCATGCCGCAGCCCGCCTGCGACGACACGCACATCGTGACCCGGTCCGGGTAGCGCATCAGCACCGACTCGACCAGCGCCCCGTCGAACGTGCGCCACAGCGTCTTGCGGGTGGTCCCGCCGTCGCAGGCCAGCTCGCGCTCGGGGGTCAGCAGCCGGGGCAGCAGGGCCTGGGTCAGCGGGCCGCGGGCCGCCAGCGGCAGGTCGCTCATCTCCTCCGGGCGGTCGGTATACCGGCCGAAGAAGTGCCGGGACAGCTGGCTGGCCCGGAACGGCGGCTGGCCGAGCCCGGCGAGCACGGCGCGGCGTTCGGCCAGCGGCAGGTCGGCCAGGTGACGCGGCGGCCGCCCGCGGCCGCCGGCCGGACGGGGGCTGGCTGGGCCGGGGCTGGCCGGGGAGGGGCTGGCCAGGACGAGCGGCACCGGGCCTGCGGTCTCTTCCGGACCAGCGGGCTCCGGCGCCGGTGGGGAAGCAGACACCAAGCTCCGTTCGGGATTAATGATTTTCCTGCCTCACCAGGATAGGGGGCCGGGAAGGTTTGTCCGGCGGGACGGAGCAGTACATTTCCTGTCATGGGCACGTCGCACACAGAAACCGCCGGGCCGGGTACGCCGGTCACGCTGCTGGAGAGTTCCAGCCCCTACGGGAGCCGGCGGGTGACCGTCGAGTACGACGGGCTGACCACGGCCGCCTACCTGCACGACGACACCGCGGTGATCTCGGCCACCTGGATCGCCAACCACCAGCCCGCACCCGATTCCATTGACCAGGCTCGGCTGGACGCCGGCCGCACGCCGCTGATGCCGGCCAGCCTGATCAAGCACCCCGGCGGCCGCGGGTCGCTGCGCGGGTCGGCGCTGCAGGCCCTGTGGTTCGAGGAAGGCGACGGGGTGGCGATCCTGGAGAACGGCCAGCCGCTCGCCGTCATCGCGGGCTGGTCCGACATGGACCGGGGCATGCCGGGGTACAGCCGGGACGTGATCGGCCAGACTCCGTTCGGCTGGTCACTGGACGAGGCCATGGAGGGGCTCGCGCCCCGGCTGGAACGGTCCCGGGCGTACTGGCGGTGGCGGCAGTCGGCCAGCGGGTGGGACCAGTTCCAGCAGGCGCTGCACGGCCACCTGCAGGCCAGGGTCGGGCCGGGCGGGCACTACTGGGACACATCGGCCGGCCAGCAGCCGCTGACCGGAGTGACCGAACGGCCCGCGGAGCCGCACCGCCCGTACACCGTCCTGTCCACGGTGGGCATGAGCTGCCAGCGGATGCCCGTCGTCGAGCAGGTGCTGGACGACCCGAGCGGATACGCCAGGATCGAGCTCGCGATCGCGACCACGCTGCCGAGCGCGCAGGCGGCCCGGGTGTTCCTCTGGCTGGCCACGTACCCGTGGCGCGCGGTGACCTGGTTCGGGCCCGGGCACAGCGTCCGCTGGTACGACGAGCCGTCGACGTTCCCGCTGGGCGGTGACGGCTACGGCGCGGTGCTGCTGCTCGACTCGCCCGGCTCGCTGCCCGGCCCCGAGCCGCCCGACCTGTCCGGCTTCACCTTCGGCGGGGATCCGGTCAGGTGGCTGTGGATCGTCCCGATCCTGGAGCGGGACCGCCAGCTGGCCAAGGAACACGGATCGGCCAGCCTGGTCGGCAGGCTCGCCGCCCAGCAGCGGAGCTGGGTCGCCGGCCCGGGGCCTAGGTAGCTAGCCCGCCGGGATGAACAGGTAGAGCAGCAGCCAGGCCACCGGGGCGACGACGAGGAGCGAGTCCAGGCGCTCCAGCACGCCGCCGTGCCCGGGTAGCAGGGTGCCCATGTCCTTGATGTCGAGGTCCCGCTTGATCACGGATTCGACCAGGTCGCCGAGGATCGCCGCGAGCACCGCCGCGGCCCCGGTGAGCAGCCCCTGCCAGGCCTGGCCGTGCAGCATCAGCGTGACGCAGAGCCACCCCGCGACGAGGCAGGCGACGGCCGAGCCGGCAAAGCCCTCCCACGTCTTCTTCGGGCTGATGACCGGGGCCATCAGATGGCGGCCGGCCCGGCCGAGCGTGATCCCCGCGAAGTAGCCGCCGATGTCGCTGCAGACGGCCAGGATGATGAAGGTCAGCACCCGCCGCGGCCCGTCGGCCGGGGCCAGCATGGCGGCCACGAACGAGGCGAGGAACGGCAGGTACAGCACGGCGAAGACGCCCGCCGTCATGTCCTTGACGTAGCCGGAGGGACCGCCGGGCAGCCGCCAGGCGAACATGACGACCACGGTCAGCGCGAGCGCGGCCAGCGCGGCGCTGCTCCCCAGCCAGTACATGCAGGTCACGATCGCGGCCCCGCCGGCCGCCACCGGGATCACCGGGATCTCGATGCCGCGCTTGGCGAAGGCCCCGGCTAGTTCGGTCAGGGCGACGGCGAGGGCCACCCCCATGTAGGCCAGGAACGTCGCCTTGACCGTGAGCAGGGTGAGGAAGACCAGGCCGCCGAGGATCGCGCCCACGCCGATCGCGACCGGGAGATTGCGGCCCGTTCGCGAGGCGGGCTTGGCCGACTCAGGCTCCGGGCCGGGGGGTGAGGCGGGGAACCCGGCCACGTTAGGTACGACAGGACCGGTACCGGCCTCGGACGGTCTGACTGGGTCGGTGGCCACCTAGACCTCGAGGAGCTCGGCTTCCTTGTTCTTGAGCAGCTCGTCCACCTGAGCCTCGTAGGTGTGGGTGAGATCGTCGAGCTCGCGCTCGGCGCGGCGCACGTCGTCCTCGCCCGCGTCGCCGTTCTTGATCATCTTGCTCAGCGTGTCCTTGGCGTGCCGCCGGATGTTCCTGATCGCGACGCGGCCGTCCTCGGCCTTGTGCCGCGCGGTCTTGATGTACTCCCGGCGGCGCTCCTCGGTCAGCTCGGGCAGCACGATCCTGATGATCGTGCCGTCGTTGGCCGGGTTCACGCTCAGGTCGCTGTTCCTGATCGCCCGCTCGATGGCCGCCAGCGAGCCCTTGTCGAACGGCTGGATGACCACCATCCTCGGCTCGGGCACGTGGAACGAGGCCAGCTCGATCAGCGAGGTCTGCGTGCCGTAGTACTCGACCGTGATCTTGCTGAACATGCCCGGGTGCGCGCGACCGGTGCGGATGATGCTGAAGTCTTCCTTGGCGACCGAGACGGCCTTGTCCATCTTCTCCTCGGCTTCGAGGAGCGTGTCATCGATCATTGTTCGGCTCCGTTTTACTCGCCATGCTCTAGCGAGCTTAGCTGTCCGCCGGCCTCAGCCCGCACGATCCTGCTTAATCCTTCTCCCACCCATCCAGGCGGGTGATCAGCGTGCCGACCTCCTCGCCGCGGATGGCCCGGACGACGTTCCCCTCGCCCATGAGCGCGAACACCACGATCGGCAACCCGTTGTCCATGCACAGGCTGACCGCCGTGGAATCCATCACCTTCAGCCCGCGGCTGAGGTACTCACCGTAGTCCAGCCGCTTGAACCGGACCGCGTTCGGGGTGGTGTGCGGATCCGCGTCGTAGACGCCGTCGACCTTGGTGCCCTTGAGCACGGCGTCGGCGCCGATCTCCAGCGCCCGCTGCGCGGCCGCGGTGTCGGTGGAGAAGAACGGGGCGCCCAGGCCGGCCCCGAAGATCACCACGCGGCCCTTGTCCAGGTGCCGGACGGCCCTTCTCGGGATATAGGCCTCGGCCACCTGGCCCATGGTGATGGCCGTCTGCACCCGGGTCTCGACGCCGCGCTGCTCCAGCACGTCCTGCAGGGCCAGGCAGTTGATGACCGTGCTGAGCATGCCCATGTAGTCGGCGCGGGCCCGGTCGATACCCCGTTCGGCCAGGGCCGCGCCGCGAAACATGTTGCCGCCGCCGACCACCGCGGCGACCTGCACGCCGTCCTTAACGGCGGCGATGATCTCCGCCGCCAGGTGGGCCACCACGTCCGGCGAGATGCCCAGGGGCTCGGCGCCCGCGAACAGCCCGCCGGACAGCTTCAGCACCACCCGGCTCCAGCTCGGATGGAGCACCCCCGCTGGTCCGGATTCCGGCATCAGGCCCTTTCTGGTGCTCTGCCTGGTGTTAAGCGTGGCCTGGTTAAGCCTGGCCGACCTGGAACCGGGCGAAGCCGGTGACAGTGACACCGTTCTGCGCCAGGACCTGCTTGATCGCGGTCTTCTGGTCCTTCACGAACGCCTGCTCGGTGAGCACGACGTCCTTGAAGTAGGCGTTCACCCTGCCGTCCACGATCTTGCCGATGGCCTGCTCCGGCTTGCCCTCGTCGCGGGTGATCTGCTCCGCGATCCGGCGCTCCTTCTCCACCACGTCGGCCGGGACCTCGTCCCGCGTGGTGTAGAGCGGACGCATCGCGGCCACCTGCTGGGCCAGGTCCTTGGCCACCTCGGCGTTGTCCTTGTCGAGCTGGATGAGCACGCCCAGGGTCGGCGGCAGGGCCGCATCGCTGCGATGCAGGTAGCTCGCCACGTAGCCGCCCTCGAACCGGGCGAACCGGCCGAGCTCCAGCTTCTCCTTCAGGCTCGCGCCGGCCTCGTCGATCAGCTGCTCGACGGTGGTGCCCGGGCGGGCCTCGGTGGCCAGCAGCGTCAGCCGGTCGGAGACCTTGGCGGAGATCGCGGTTTTCGCGATCTCCCCAGCTGTCTGCTGGAACAGGTCGGTCTTCGCGACGAAGTCCGTCTCGCAGTTCAGCTCGACCAGCACGCCGGCCTGGGTGCCGTCGAGTTCGGCCACGACCAGGCCGTTGGCCGCGGTGCGGGTGGCGCGCTTGTTCACGTCCTTGGCGCCCTTGAGCCGGAGCAGCTCGATGGCGGCCTCGAGGTCGCCGGCGGCTTCGTCGAGTGCGTTCTTGCAGTCCATCATGCCGGCGCCGGTCTGCTCGCGGAGCCGCTTCACGTCAGCGGCGGTAAAATTCGCCATGTCCTCGTCTCTCGCTATGTCTTAAATCTCGCGTCCTGGTTCGCCGGTTACTCGGCAGCGGTCTCGCCGGTTTCCG
>WNFX01007523.1_pt1 | contig 10213 bp, 6 predicted proteins | sample 5400111 | NCBI WGS metagenome assembly WNFX01 (sample SAMN13153363, study PRJNA577476) | soil metagenome | isolation source: 40 cm soil or saprolite under grassland replicate 1 | place: USA:California | collected 2016-06-15 | reverse complement strand
AGACCGGGGCGAGCCAGGAGACCGGGGCGAGCCAGGAGACCGGGGCGAGCCAGGGGATCTGGAAGAGCCAGGAGGCCCGGGCGGGCCGGGGGAGCGGCCCGGTCCGGCCGGGCTGGCCGCCGAAGCCGAGCCAGCGGGCCGGGCATGGCGTGCCGGGCTCGCCACCGAGACAGAGCCGGGCGGGCGAACCGGGGGAATCAGCCTGGCCACCGCGGCCGGGCCAGCCGCCATGGCCCAGCCTGCGCCGCAAGCCGAGTCCGCGCCCGAGTCGGCGCCCGAGTCCGGGCCCGAGGCCGGGCTAGCCGCGCGGCCAGGGCTGCGCGTGCTCGCGCTCACGGTCGTTCTGGCGCTGACGGCGGTGCGTGCCTACGCCGGGCCGGTGCTGCACGACTGGCCATTCCTGCGCGGCTCCGACCAGTTCTCGTACGTGGTGATGGCCGACCAGTTGCTCACCCACGGCTCGTACGGCTCATTCCTGGTCTACCCGCCGGGCTTCTCGGCGCTGACCGCGGTGTTGTCCCGGCTCACCGGCCTGTCGCCGCTGGTGCTCTTTCCCGCGCTCGCGCCGTCCCTGCTCGTGCTGACCGCCCTGGGCGCGTACGCGCTGGCCGCCAGGCTCTGGGGGTTCCCGGCCGGGCTGGCGGCCGCTGCCCTGGCCGGCCTCGTGCTCGTCGGCTCGTACCTGGGTCTCTTTGAGGGCCGCTACCCGGACCTGATCAGCGCGTTCTTCCTGATGGTCATGGTGGTCGCCGCGCTGGTCACGCTCTATCAGCGGCCGTCGGTCCGATCCGTCATGCTGCTGGCCGTGGTGGGCGCGTCCGTGGTGCTGTACCACCCGGTGGCCAGCTTGTACCTGATGCTGCTGCTGGCCCTGGTCGCGCTCACCGGCCTGCCATATCTGCTGCTGCGGCGCTGCCGGAAGGAGGCGCTGGCGCTGGCGGCGGCGCTGGCCTCGCTGGCGGTGCTCTCGGCAGCGTATGCCTGGTACACCTACGTGCTCGGCGCGGGCGCTAAGGGCGGCTCCGCGACCTCCCGCGCGGTGGGCATCGCGATCGGGACTCAGCTGCCGGACAGCCCGGGCCATGTCCTGGACGAGCTGTCGCCCCCGGTCATCTGGCTGGGCGTGCTCGGCGCCGCCGCGCTGATGATGGGCGTCAGGTACCTCCGCCGGCCGCCGCAGGTCCTGGCCGCGCTGACCGTGCTGATGTGGGCCGCGCTGATGTACGCCGGCAGCCTGACCACCGTGGACGGCTTTCCCCGGCGGTTCGAGCGCGACCTGGGCGGGCCGCTGTCCGTGCTCGGTGCGCTCGCTGTCTGCCTGATCGTGCGGTCGCTGCCCCGATGGCGGGTGCCGCGCTGGCACGCTACCACCGTCCTGGCCGTCGCGGCCACCGTCGCCGTGGTCGGGGCGGCCGGCCTGCAGGCCGGCCGGAACATCCAGGCGGCCAGCAGGCCCGCGCACCGTGGCCTGCTGACGCTGCGGGTCGCGGCGGCGGGCCGCTGGCTGCGCGAGCACAACACCGGCGGCACGATCATCACGACGCCGGGCATGAACCACGGGATCACCAACCGGGCCGTGCTCGCCATGGGCGGGTACACCGGCCTGCAGTCCTACTTCTACCGCAAGATCCTGCAGCCGCGGTCACTGCCGCCGGCCGGCCGCCGGCCGCTGCTCGACTCACACGAGGTTCTGGTCCACCCCGCGAGCTGCCGGGCGGCCCGCGTCATAGCCCGCGACGACGTCAGGTACGTGGTCATCTACCGGGCCGGGCAGTTCGTCGACCTGGCCGGGTTCGAGGCCAACCCGGCGCGCTATCGCCGCGTGTACGAGAACATGACCGTCGTGATCTACGCCCCGTCGCACGCCGCCGGCCAGGCGTGCTCCGGCTCTTCATGATCACGGAGGACCCGGAGGGGATGCCGCGCCCGGATCTTCCGTGATCATGAAGCTAGCGTCGATTCATCCGCCGCCCTTATTCTTCGATCATGGTGGAAGCCGGATCACTGAGCGAGAACATCCCCGGTACGAGCATCGATGCGGCTGCCGCCACGGCCGGCCAGCTGCGACAGGCCATCGCGTCCGGCGCGCTGACCTCGGCGGACCTCACCGTGTTCTACCTGGCCAGGATCGAGCGGCTGAACCCGGGGCTGCGTGCCGTGATCACGGTCAGCGAGAGTGCCGCGGCCGACGCCCGCGCCAGCGACAACGCCAGGGCGGGCGGCCAGCCAGGCGCCGGCGGCAACGCTGGCACGGCGGCCAGCGCGCCAGGCCGGCCGCTCGAGGGCATCCCGGTGCTGATCAAGGACAACATCGGCGTCCGGGGCATGCCCGCCACGGCCGGCTCGCCCGCGCTGCAGGACGCGGAGAACGGCGACGCGTTCATCGTCAGCAGGCTCCGCGAGGCGGGCGCGATCGTGCTCGGCAAGGCGAACCTGTCCGAGTGGGCGAACTTCCGGTCCACCCGGTCGAGCAGCGGCTGGAGCGCGCTGGGCGGCCAGGCGGTGAACCCGTACGGGCAGGGCCGCAACCCGTCCGGCTCAAGCTCCGGATCGGCCGTCGCCGTCGCCGCCGGGCTTGCCCCGCTCGCGATCGGGTCCGAGACCGACGGCTCGATCATCAGCCCGGCCAGCGCCTGCGGGGTCGTCGGCGTGAAACCGACACTCGGGCTGGTCAGCCGGACCGGCATCGTGCCGATCTCCCCGGCCCAGGACACCGCAGGCCCGATGACCCGCTCGGTCGCTGATGCGGCCGCCCTGCTCAGCGCGCTGGCGGGCGCCGATCCCGCCGACGCGGCGACCGCCCGGGCAGCCGGCCAGCCGGCCGACTTCACAGCCTTCCTGGATCCCGGCGCGCTGGCCGGCGTGCGGATCGGCGTCTGGCGCGACGGGTCGGCCGTGACGGGCCCGGCGACGGTCGCGCTGCTGGACGCCGCGGTGGCCACGCTCCGGGCCGGCGGCGCCGAGCTCATCGACCCGGTCGAGTTCGCTGACGCTGACAAGATCGGGGAACCGGAGTTCGCCGCCCTGCTGCATGAGTTCAAGCATTACCTGAACGCCTATCTCGGCGCGCTGCCCGGCAGCCATCCCCGGACTCTTGCCGAACTGATCACCTTCAACCGGAATAACGAGTCCACCGTGCTCAGCGTCTTCGGCCAGGAGCTGTTCGAGCAGGCGGAGGCGACAAACGGCGACCTGACTGACTCGGCCTACCTGGCAACGCGGGGCGAAGCGAACAGGCTGGCCACCACGGCGCTGGACGGCGCGCTGCAGTCGCACCGCCTGGATGCCGTCGTCGCGCTGAGCGGCAGTCCCGCATGGCTCACGGATCACGTGCTCGGCGATCATCACATGTTCGGCACGTCGGGGCCGGCCGCCGTTGCCGGGTACCCCGCAGTCTCCGTTCCCGCTGGTTTTGTTTCTGGTCTTCCTGTGGGCATTTCCTTCATGGGGCCCGCATGGAGCGAACCGCGGCTGCTGGCCCTGGCGTATGCGTTCGAGCAGGCCGGATAGGCCGGGGCCCGCCCGCACCACCGTGGCTCGGTAGCCTGACCGCTATGGAATCCTGGCGCGCCGCGAGCGTTCCCGCACTGCCCGGACGCGCTCCGGAGCCACGGATCAGGGACACCGCCAGCGGCGAGTTCGCGGTCGCGGCGGCCGGCCGCACGGCGACTCTCTACGCCTGCGGGATCACGCCGTATGACGCCACCCATATCGGGCACGCGGCGACCTATATCGCCGTGGATCTGCTGGTTCGGGCGTGGCGTGATGCCGGCCACGAGGTCAGCTACGTGCAGAACGTCACCGACGTCGACGATCCGCTGCTGGAGCGGGCGGCCAGGGACGGCGAGGACTGGCAGCAGCTCGCCCGGCGCGAGATCGAGCTGTACCGGGACGACATGGCAGCGCTGCGGGTGCTCCCGCCGGCCAGCCTCGTCGGCGCGGTCGAGGCGCTGGGCATCATCGAGCGCTTCAGCCAGTCGCTGGACAGCCACGGCGCGCTGTACGACCTGGACGGCGACACGTACTTCGCCCGGTCATCCGATCCGGCGTTCGGCTCGGTGTCCGGGCTTGACCCGGCCGTGATGGCCGAGCTTTCCGCCGAGCGCGGCGGTGACCCGGCCCGGCCGGGTAAGAAGGATCCGCTGGACGCGCTGGTCTGGCTCGCGGCCAGGCCGGGGGAGCCGGCCTGGGACTCGCCGTTCGGCGCGGGCAGGCCGGGCTGGCACGTCGAGTGCGCGGCCATCGCGACGGAGTACCTGGGCGCCGTGTTCGACGTCCAGGCCGGCGGGTCCGACCTGGTGTTCCCGCACCACGAGATGAGCGCCTCGCATGCCCGGGTGGCCGGCGGCGGCGGCCCGATGTTCGCCCGCCGGTACGCGCACGCCGGGATGGTGCGGCTCGGCGGCGAGAAGATGTCGAAGTCGCTGGGCAACCTGGTCTTCGTCTCCGCGCTGCGGTCGGCAGGGACCGACCCGATGGCCATCCGGCTAGCGATCCTGGCTCATCACTACCGGCAGGACTGGGACTGGACGGATGATGAGCTGGCGGCTGCCGAGGTCCGGCTGGCCCGCTGGCGCCTGGCCGTCTCCCGCGCGGCTGCGGGGCCCGCGGACAAGGCTGTGCCGGCGGGTGACGCGGTGCCGGCGGGTGACGCGGTGCCGGCGGCCGAGGCGGTGCCGGCGGGTGACGCGGTGCCGGCGGCCGAGGCGGTGCTGGCGGCCGTCCGTGAGCGGATGACCGACGACCTGGATGCGCCCGGCGCTCTCGCGGTGGTCGATGGCTGGGCCGACGCCGTGCTGGCCCGCCCGGCGGAGACCGCTTCCGTTTCAGCCGGGCCCGCTGTTTCAGCCGGGCCCGCCGTCTCAGCCGGGCCGGCTGTTTCGGCCGGGTCAGGCGCGGCGCTGGTCAGGGACACGGTTGACGCGCTGCTCGGCATTGCCTTGTAAGACGCACGGCACGGTTCCGCTCGCCCTGGTGCCTTGATGCCCGGCTGGTATCGTGATATCCGTGCGGTATCGCATGCAGTATCTCTGCCTGTTTCTCTAGCTGCCCTGCGCAGGAACGATCATGACAACAACGCCGCCAGATCCGGGTATCCCTGACCCTGTCGAGTCCTCCGTAGCCGCCGAGATCTCCGGTCTGGCCGGGGGCCATTACGGTGCGGCCGCCGCCGCTCCGGGCGGGGCTGCCGCCACGGCCGAGGCTTCACCCCATGCCCCGCAGGACTCCGGCCCGGCGGAACCCATCGAGAGCTCGACGGATCCGGTGCGCCTGGTGGTGCATGCCGTCGGCCAGCTTCCGCCGGAGCAGCGGGACCTGGTGCTGACCTGGCTATTGCGGCAGCGGCCGGGGCTGTCCCGGCAGTGGACGCTGGGCGTGCGGGCAAGCGAGCATGCCGCCGAACTGCAGGCCCTGCAGCTGTCGGCGGCCGGTCAGCCGGGCCGGGGGATGACGCCGACGGCTCAGCAGGTCGTGCCGGTCAGGTTCTCCGCGGAGCAGCATGCGCAATTGCGGGAGTGGTGCGCGGAGCACGGGTTCTCGATGGCGACGGTGGTCCGCGGCCTGGTCGCCCGCTTCCTGGAGAGTCAGCTGCCCGACCGGAACTGAGTAACCGCCCGGCGCTATCAGCGGCCGGCATCGCTAGCAGCGGCCGGCATCGCTAGCAGCGGCCGGCATCGCTAGCAGCGGCCGGCGATGCCCAGGCAGGCGACGCCCGTGCTGCCAGCCACGGTCACGCGACGGTAGGCGGCCGCGTCACCATTGCCGTGCGTGGTCGGGCATGGTGACGCGGCCTGCCGGTGCCGGCGCCCCCGGGGGATGCCGGCACCGGCCGCTGCGTGGTGCGCTAGCTGGAGAACTGGTAGATGGTCGTCGAGTTGAACGGATGCCCAGGCCGCAGAACCGTTGACGGGAAGTTCGGGTGGTTCGGCGAGTCCGGGAAGTGCTGTGTCTCGAAGGTGTATCCGTCGGTCTGCCGGTAGATGTGCCCGCTGATGCCTACCAGCGTCCCGTTGAGGAAGTTGCCGGTGTAGAACTGAACGCCGGGCTGGTCGGTCCAGACGGTCAGCTCACGTCCGCTGCGCGTGTCCCATGCGTGCGAGGCGAGCCGGAGGCCGCCCATCGTCGGGCCGCTCTTGTTCAGCACCCAGTTGTGGTCGTAGCCCTGCGAGATGAGGAGCTGCCGGTTGTTGTTCCTGATCCGGGAGCCGATCGTGTGCGGCGTCCTGAAGTCGAACGGCGTGCCCTTGACGGGCGCGAGAACCCCGGTCGGGATCTGGGTGGTGTCCGTTGGGTTGTAGCGGTTCGCGTTGATCTGCACCTTCTGGCCGTAGGTCGCGCCCGATGCCTCGCCCGCCAGGTTGAAGTAGTCGTGGTTGGTGAAGTTGACGACCGTCGCCAGGCCCTTGACGGTGGCGTGGTAGTGCATGAACAACTGGTTGCTGTTGTTCAGGGTGAACCTGACGGTCAGGGTGAGCTTGCCGGGGTACCCAGTGCAGTGGCAGCTGGGCTCGAAGGCCGAGCCCTCGTCGCCGTTCGGGCTCACCAGGGTCATGCTGACGCCTGCCGCACCGGACCGATGTATTGCGTGGGCAGTCCAGATGTGGTTGCCGAAGCCGACGAAGCCACCGTGCAGGCTGTTCACGCCGTTGTTGATCGGCAGCGTGTAGGTGTGGCCGTCCAGCTTGAAGGTGCCCTTGGCGATCCGGTTGCCGTACCGGCCGATGGTCTCACCGAAGTACGGCCCGCCCACCGGCGGCGGTGCGCTGTCCTCGGCGACGTACTCCTTGAGCGTCCTGAAGCCGAGGGTGACGTTGGCCTTCTTGCCGTGCCGGTCGGGCACCGTGATCGACTGCTGGATGGCGCCGTAGGTGAGGAGCTTGACCTGCATCCCGGCGCAGCTGGTGAGGGTGTAGCGGAACACCTTCGTCGGTTTCCCGGTGAACGGCTCGACGGCCGTGCCGAAGAAGTGCTTCGAGACGGTCGGGCTGCAGTGCCGTGCCGATGTCGCGGGCGCCCTGGCCATTCCGAGCGCGCCTACGGTGCCGAGTGCGAAGGCCGCCACCGCACCGATCCGGAGTGCTTTGTGTGCGGGTAGACGCCTCAAGGCGTTGAGCATGAAGACTCCCTTCCTATGCGTGTCGGAGGGGCCGACGTGTCCTCAGGACGGGTGCCGACATCACCCCCACCGGCATTGTGAGCGCTCACATCCGGAAAATCACCCGATTCCCGCAAAGAAATTTCCAACACTTTGGCACACTTTTTAGTCCACTTCGGCCTGTGACGGACGTAGGCGCAGCTTGCGGGCAGCAACCGCCCGGCTCGCCCTTCGGGTCGCGGACTGCCCCGGTACAAAAGTCTGGCCACTTGGTCAACAACCCTCGCCGAGTGCTGACCGCCCCGGCGGGGTCGGCCCCAGCGGCCTCGCCAGGTTCGATCCGCGGATCACTCGCACAGCCCGGCCAGCCGGTCCTGCCCGGGCTGGCCCGACGTCGCTGCCCGGTGTCGCCCGACCGCGGATCGCCCGACCTGGATCGCCGCGCCCGGGAGCGCCCGCACGAACTTGGCGCCAAGTTCGCGAGGCGCGGCGCCGTGCGGTCGGCTGGCATCCAGGCCAGTGTCAGGCTCGTAGCGCTCTCGTAGCATCCGCCGGGCTGGCCTGTCCAACGGTGACCCGAGGCTGTGGAAGAGGCGTCAAGTTGTCCCCAGCCGCCAGAAATCCTGGTGATCCACGTTGGTACCGATTCCAGGCTGGCCGCATGAGAGAAAATCCTCCGTCGAATCCCGCATTGCCGTCCGACTCACCTGCTGGCCCAGCCGCCACCGTGGGCAAGTCCGCTAACACTGACCCGCCCTGCCAGTCCGGCCCGCCCCGCCAGTCCGGCCCGTCCCGCGGTTCCGGCGTGTCCCGCCAACCTCGCCAGTCAGGCGGGTCCTCCCGCCAGCCTGGCGGCGTGTCGCGTGAGCCTAGCGGCGCATCCCGCCAGCCTGGCGGCCCGTCCCGCGAGCCCAGCGGCGCATCCCGCCAGCCTGGCGGCCCGTCCCGCGAGCCCAGCGGCGCATCCCGCCAGCCTGGCGGCCCGTCCCGCGAGCCCGGCGGCGCATCCCGTCCAACTGCCGAATCTTCGTCTCGCCGCTTCAGCGGCCCGTCCCCGGGATCCGCCAATTCACCTCCCAGCTCGTCCTCTCGCCAGACCGCCCGGCCATCTGTCGGCCAGCCAGCCCGGCGCGGTCAGCGGGCCAGCGCGCACGACGCCGGGTCGTCGGCGGTTTCGCAGACGCCACGAGTGCGGGTGGATTCGCCCGCGGGGGTGCTGGCCATCGTGCCGCACCTGCTGGGCTTCCGGCCAGCCCGGAGCTTCGTCGTTATCGGCCTGGCCCCACCGGCGGCCCGGGTCAAGCTCGGTTTCCGCTATGACCTGCCGGATCCGCCGGATGCCGCGGCAGCCGAAGCGATCGTCGCGCACGCGATCGCAATACTCGCCAGGCAGCGGGTCACGATGGTCATCCTGGTCGGCTACGGTCCGGGGTCGCTTGTCACGCCCGTCGCCGATGCATTCCGTGCCGCCGCAGGAAAGGCAAACCTGACGTTACGTGAGGTGCTGCGCGCTGAGAATGACCGCTACTGGTCATAGTTATGGCACCCCAGGTCATCACGGGTTTTCCCCTTCCCGGGCCGTCACGGGGCCGTGATCTTGACCAGAAAGCGCGCTTTCGACGGCCCGCAGCGCCCGGCTTTCGGCGCCCGGCATCAGGTGCGCGTAGATCCGGAGCGTGAACCCCGGGTCATGGTGCCCCAGGTACTCGCTGACATCGCGCACGTTGACCCCGCCGGCCAGCAGGACGCTCGCGTAGTAGTGCCGCAGCGCGTGCATCCCGTCGCCGCTGTCATCGTGCGCGATGTTCGCTTTTGTGCGGGCGGGCCGCCAGGCAACGGTGTTGAAAGTCGCGGCGTTGAGCGCCTGGCCGTGCCTGCTGGTGAATATCAGCTCAGCCGTGACCGGCTGCCCGTGGCGCTTGCTGCCCGGCTCGTTCCACGGCAGCGCCACCGCGGCCGGGGGAAACTCGGCGATGCTCGCCGCCAGGGCCAGGGACACCGGCCGCGGTAGCGGCACGTCACGCTCCCGGCCGCCCTTCGGCGGCGCGAACCATAGCCGGGCGCCCACCCGCTTGACCTGTCGGCGCACGTGCACTACCCGGCGCAGGAAGTCGACTTCATCGGGCCCGAGCGCGATGATCTCGGCCTGGCGCAGGCCGAGCCCGGCGCCGCAGTCGAGCACGGCCCGGTAGCGCTCGGGCAGCGCTGCCCGCATCGCCTGCACTTCGGCCGTGGTCCACGGGGTCACCTTCCGGCGCGGCAGCTTCGGCGGCCGGACCGATCCCGCCTTGCACGGGTTGCGCAGGATCAGCCCGTCATCGGCGGCCGCGGATAGTACCGACGACAGCGTAATGAGCACCTGCTGAGCGGCCCCGGCGCCGAGTTTCAGCCCGGATAGCCATTGCTGGATGATGCTCGGCCGGGCGGCGAGCTGCGCGAGGGTATGCGCGCCGAGCCCGGGAATGATGTGGTTGGCCAGATGGCTGCGGACCTTCTCCCCGCGGGTGGAGTCAGCGTGCCATCCCTTCGCCCAGCCGTCCGCGTACCTGCGAAGGCTGATCTTGCCCGCGTCCGGGTCCAGGTAGGTGCCGCGCAGCACGTCGGCTTCAACCTGACTCCGGAATCGCTCGGCGTCGACCTTCCGGTCAAACGAGCGGTTGCGCTCCCGGCCGTCCGGATCGAGGTAGCGCACCCGCCAGCGGCGCCCCGACCCGTGGCGCGCGGACTTCACCCGCTGACCCTCCGGGCCAGCCGAATACCAGCGATCCTCAACGTGAGCCACGCGCCGGGTCCTGTCCGTCGATGTGAGCCAGGTAGTCGGGCAGCTCGGGCGGCTCCAGGCCGCGCGCTCGAATATTCGCCCGCACCCGGCGGAAGTCGTCGGCGAGCACTCGCTGCATCTCCCGCACGCGCTCCGCACTGTGGTAGTCGTGCCCCAGCTCTGCCGCGGCCTCCCTGTGACCTGGCGGATCACGCTGACCGAGCAGGTTGTTCCACTCAAACACGAGCGACTGATGACGGCTATACAACGCCAGGTCAGTTTCCCTGCCCCAGGCTGGCTGGAGACCGGGCCCGCCGTCCTCTGCCGGCCTCGATTCGAGATACACCTGCCCGCCA
>WNFX01019948.1_pt1 | contig 10218 bp, 8 predicted proteins | sample 5400111 | NCBI WGS metagenome assembly WNFX01 (sample SAMN13153363, study PRJNA577476) | soil metagenome | isolation source: 40 cm soil or saprolite under grassland replicate 1 | place: USA:California | collected 2016-06-15 | reverse complement strand
ATCCCTAATCCAGGTTCCGCCGCTGCGCGAAAGACGGGAAGATATTCCGCCACTCGTGCATTACTTCGTGCAGAAGTTCGCGCGCCGTATGAACAAACACATCGAAAGCATCCCTCCAGAAACTATGGATGCTATGCTCGATTATCATTGGCCCGGCAACGTCAGACAGTTGGAGAACTTTATCGAGCGTTCGGTCATCTTGACCGAGGGCTCCAGCTTGCGAGCCCCACTTTCAGAGTTGTGACCGGATCCAAGACGGAGCAGCTTGGGGAACTTAACAGTCAAGGTTCAGAAGAACTTGGCGAGGCCTGCTACTCCAAGGACTGTGCCCCACGCCAAAGTTTTTATCTAAGGCGCAGAAGCCACTCCGGAAACCACCTGGTATAGTGCAAGCTCACAACCGCATGGACTTCCTTGCCGGTCCGCGAAGAGGAGTCGTTCTTGAACAGAAGATAGTACGCACCGCCACCAGACGGAAGCGCGGCATTAATCTCACCCTGGCTGGCTTTGCCACTCTCATAGTACGTATCCGTTGAGTACCCGCTCTGCCAAGCCGCAAAAGCTTCGTCGGTCAGCAAAAAGGCCTCCAGATCCCCCTCATTGCTTGATCCTCCGCTCGTGCTGAACTGGCCGTTTACAGAGACATGGATGGCTCCGGGCGGGACTGTGTATTTGAAGCTGGAGAAACTGCGCGGTCTCACCGAAAAGTCGCCCTCAGTGATAGTTTCCGTGTGCGACATGGTGATGAATTCGCGAAGCTCTTGGGCGGCGGTGTTGTTGCTGAGAACAACCCAAGCGATTGCCGGCAGCATAAGTACTGCGATCCAGATTGCGGTCTTTGGCTTGGAGCGTCTCCGGACGAGCTTGAGAATCGGCACGGGTGCCGGTGCCGCGGCGGCTGCGCTGTTTCCGGCTACGGCAAGCCCAGTCCCCGCACCCGGTGTTGTTACCGGCTGCCCACACCTGAGGCAGAATTGTGATTCATCGGGCAGCTCAGTACTGCATTTGCTACAGGACAGAGCAATTGCGGAGGGCACACCCGCCGTGACTTGAATCGCCTGTCCGCACTTTAGACAAAACTCTGAACCATCGGGTAGATTCGTGCCGCACTTGCTACAAAACACAGCAGCCTCTCTTAGCACTTAAACAACTCTTTCTTGTGCTTGCCAATGGCCTGAGCCGATTCCGTGTTGTCTCACTCTCCCGCCGCTCTGCTGAGAGCGAGCGAGATTCTAGCAAACTAAAGCGCGGAGTCCTAGGTTTTCTGGATGATGCGCCGGGGACAGGCCACTCGCCGTTCGATTGATATGGAATCCTGCCGGATAGGAGTATCGGTAGTAACTGGCTTCGATGTTACGGTTGTGCGGAAAGCACAATTAGGGATAGGCATGCCCGAAATTCCGGGTGAATGCCGACTTTGCACCAGTAAGAGCGATTCCGTTGGTATCAACGCTGTGCCTAAAACTGTTGTTTTGGCGGGCAGGGTGTGAAAACATTAGGAGCAACTAATGTAATTCTGCGCGTCATGAATAGCGTCAGCATCAGCATGATTATCGTTCCGGGCTTTGTGGCCCTACTGCTTTTCCTTGTCTTTACCTATCTTTATGAGCAGAGCCGGCAGGATTATTTCCGCGCCTGGCAACTGGGATGGGCCGCCTACACCCTTCACTATGCTCTCGATGGCTGGAGCGCTTATCGGCATCCGTCTGCGCCGATGTTCTTGATCGCCTCGCTTCTGTTGGTCCTGATGGCGCTTTGCATCTTCATTTCGACCCGTTTGATGCGGGAGAGATTCCGGCTGCGCTGGTATGACCTTGCGATCGCCGGTGGCGGAGCGGCACTGGCTCTATGGAATCTTCGCGAGCACTTCGTCAACGGTGTATTCCAGCTCAATATCACGAATTTGCACCTCCGCTTGGAAGTGGGCCTGGGTGCGGTGCTCTTGTATTGCTCATTCGATTTTTTCCGCTATTCGCAGCGCAAGAATTCCCTCGCTTTCAAGTTGTTGGCTACAGCGGTGGCATTGTGGGCCGTGCTGATGATTGTTCCCGACCTTAGCAGCCCAACGCCGGCCACTTGCTTGGTCCGATTCCGCAGATGCTGCTGGGCATCGCGATGGTCATGGTGCTGTTCGAGAACGAGCGCAATGCAGTACAGGAAAATGCCCTGGCGTTCTCCACTCTCGGAGTCGATCCCACGCGGTTGCTCTCGGCCGAGGATCTTGTTCCCAGCATGCAAAGCATCCTCGACCGTCTGGTTGCTCCCCTTCCAACGGGCAGAGCGGTAATCTATATCTCCGAGCGGTGGCGAGCCGTGCTGCCCTCTGTGCAACGCGGTTTCTCGCCCGAATTCCTGCAAAAAATCGCAAGCAGCGGGGCCGGAGAATATGTTTCTGAACTGGCATACAGGCGCGGCGGTTTCGTAAGCTTCCGCGAACTTTCTGAGCTGCCAGAACCTCTTCCGGCGTTTCCTGGAGCACGGTTTGAGCAGTTCCGCCAGGTTCTGGGTGCGGAACGTATTCGCAATATTACCGCTGTGAGCCTTCAGACCCGCGAGCATAACTTCGGAGTTATTTTGTTTCCCCACGCTGCCCGACGGGCGCTGGGTTCTTCGAACCTGCGGCTATTAATCGGGCTCGCTCTGCAGATTGGGCTCACGCTGGAAAACTACGTCGTGATGCATGACACCCAGCGGCGTACAAAAGAATTCGAGCTGTTGACGCAGATCGGTCAGGCAATCAGCTCCCGGCTCGACCAGGATGAAGTCCTGCGGGCGATTCAAAAGGAACTCGGACAGATTTTCGATACCAGCGAGTTTTATATCGCCTTTCAAGAAGGTGATGAGATCCGGTTTGAATTGGAGGTCGTGAACGGCGAAGTGCAGCCCAAGCGCTCGCGCAAAGCCGGCAATGGATTGACGGATTACATCATCCGCGCCGGCCAGCCGCTTCTCGTCCGCGCCGAACTGGAGAAGGCGCGTGAGCGTCTGGGCGTCACTTTTGTCCCAGGCAAACCAGCCAAATGTTTTTGCGCGGTGCCAATCTTGCTAGGCGGCAAGCCCGCAGGCGTGATGGCCGCAATGAACACCGAACGCGAATATGTATTCGAGCAGCGAGACCTGGAAGTGATGCAGATTGCCGGAGGCCAGTTATCGGTCGCGGTGGAAAATGCGCGGCTCTTCGCCGAAGAACAGCGCCGCGCCCGCCAATTTGCTTTTCTCAACAGCATCTCGAAGACAGCCATCTCGAGCGAGGATTCCGAGCAAATGCTTGCCGAGATCGTCAGCCATATCCAGAAAAATTTTCGCTTCGATCACATCGGAATCGGAATTTTTGATTACTTCACAAAAGAGATCGAGATCAGGGCGGAGGCGGGCATTACGGCACAGGTCCTTGGCAAAAGAATTCCTCTTGGGACCGGCATCGTCGGTCGAGTGGCGCGAACTGGAGAGACGGCTTTGGTGCAGATGACTGGTGACCAGCGTCTGCAGGGCGTCCTGCCGGATTCGCATGCTGTCTTGTGCATCCCGATCACTTACGGCGAGAAATTGCAAGGCGTACTGAATGTCGAGAGCCAAAGTGAAGACGCGTTCACGCCGCAGGACGTCCTGGTAATGAAGACTCTGGCCGACTTGCTCGCCACGGCGCTGCATAACGCTCTCGTGTTTCAGCAACTGCAGCAGCAGTCGATTACCGATGGGCTGACTGGCATAAAGACCCGCCGCTTCTTCTGGGAGGCCCTGAACTCCGAGTGGAAGCGGGCATCCCGCTCTGGCCGTCCATTTTCGGTCGTGCTGATGGACCTGGATAAGTTTAAAGAGGTCAATGACACGAAGGGGCATCTGGAAGGCGATCTGGTGCTGGCTCGCGTTGGCCGGCTCCTTGAGCAGAAGTGCCGGCAGTCGAATGTAGTGGCTCGCTACGGCGGGGACGAATTCATTATCCTGATGCCGGAAACCGGAGTCGAACAGGCGCAGATACTGGCCGAGCGCCTGCGCTTGTGGATATCTACTGATCCCATGCTTCAAGAACAGCACATTACCGGCAGCTTTGGCGTGGGAAGCTTTCCCGTACACGGGTTTTCCGTGGAAGATATTATTCGCGTCGCCGATGCCGGCATGTACGTATCCAAGCATAAGGGCGGCGATCGGGTCTCAACTGCGGAAGAATTTGCGGATGGCGAAACTGCTGCCGTGCAGCGGCAGCTCATCTCTGGTTACATTGAAGGCTTTCTGCAACGTGAGCACACTGGTCCCGAGCACCTGGAAGAATTACTTACGACGCTCAAGAAGATGTGCGGTGATGATGAAGGGCGCAATTTTGTGGTCTTGCGCGAGGCCATCGAAACCCTCACCCGCGCTGCCGAGTCGCGCGAGCTGAACTGCTCCGGACACGGTGAGATGGTTGCCCACTACTGTGAGACCATCGCTCGTTCTTTGCGGCTGACATCGGAGGACGTTGCGGACTTAGTCTATGCTGCGCGGGTTCACGACGTGGGCAAGATTTTTGTTCCCGAGCGCACGCTGAACAAGTCAGGACCGTTGACGGATGATGAATTTTATATTTTGAAGATGCACTCGCGAGTCGGCGGAGAAATTCTCGCGACTATCCCGGGAAGCGAGAACATCCAAAAAGCGGTTGAACATCACCACGAAGCTTTCGATGGAGGCGGATACCCAGCCCGCTTGCGTGGCGAAGAAATCCCGCTCTGGGCGCGCATCATAGCAATCGCGGACGCATATGTAAACATGACTACTGATCGTTCCTTCGCCACGGCGAAGACGAGCGAGCAGGCGCTGAATGAGCTCGAGAAATTGAGCGGGACCCGCTACGACGGCATGCTGGTGCGCATCCTTCTTCGTGAACTTAAACAGGAGAAAGCTTCATCGAGCTTAAGCGGCTGATCTCTGGAACCCACTTCACAAAAAGCGGCTCTAGTTCTCAGGGCCAAAACTGTACCTCACTAACTCTGTGCTATCCTTCGCAGCGGGCTGGTATTTCCACTGCTTAACGGCGCGTGCCAGCGCATCGGCCAGCAGCGGATGTCCGCCGAGCACTTTGACTTCTTTTACCGTCCCATCACGCCCGACCAGAGCTTCGAGCTGCACCGCTCCCTTGAGGTTCATTTGTCTGGCGATGGTTGGATATTCAGGAGAAATCTTGACTCGGAGCTGGCGAGGGCCTTCGGCTTGCTGGTTGGACGATTCATAATTGGCCTTCGCCAAGCTTAGAAACTTCGAGCTGAAATGAATGTTAGACCGGTCGAGCGCGTCGTGCGCAATCTCAAACCGAACCTTTCCCTTATCCAGCACTAGATTGATCATGCCGCCCGCGCGCAGGAATGCGGAGTCCTCGCCTATGAGAAGAACATTGGCATAGTCTAAGGACGCGAGCGCCACAGACGTGTTCTTCCGTTCCGACCCTCGAAAGAAGACCATCTGACAGCATGCCAGATCATCCCCCATGCTGAAATGCTTTACGGCAATCGGGTGTGTTCCGATTGTTTTTTCCGCCACCATGTCTTTCAGGATGTCCACAAAATCTTCGTCGCCACCAAAGATCCCAATGACCAGAGGCGCAGTGCCATCTTGTAAAATTTGCGGTGGCCACTGGGCCGATTTAGCGAAATTGTAAAGATAGGCGGCCTTGACCTGATATTCGCTGGCTTCTTGTCCGTGAGCATAGCCCACCAGAATGAAGGTTACGAGACTTCCAGATACTGCGGTTCGAACGATCCGCGTCCAAGCGTACTTACGACGATGCTCACGCTGTGGTTTGTTCTTCGGTTGCACCGTTTGGCCTCGACCATCCGCTCTAAAATCTGGCAGTAATCTGTGCCCGGAAGTTTCTCCCGTTCTGCTGAATTTGATCTTGGGTTAAACCGACGGGCGCGGGATCGAAGTATTTTTTATCGAGCAGGTTGTAAGCGCTCGCCGAGACGTCCAGATGCTTCCCCATCGCGTGCCCCAGCAGAGTCGCGTTGAAAACTTGAAAGCTGCTCGCAGTTCCTCCTTCCAAGGTAGTGGCTCGACTATTGAATTGCGCCTCCAGGCCGGCAAACAGTTTCTGTTGAAGCATGGGCGCGATCACGTTCAATTTTGCGAGATGGTGGGGAGAATTGGTCAGGCTCTGCGTGGTAAGGGCATTCTGGTCGTCGGTGTAACTGTAGCTCGCCCGACCTTGCAAACCGCCCGGAAAACGACCGTCGAGCTCAGTCTCGAAACCGTTAACGTGAGCACCGGTAGTGTTCTGGAATACCAAAAAACCACTAGAATTCAACCTTTGGGTAATTAATCGGCTCACTTGATTTCGGAACAAATTGGCGGTCAGATGAAAGTGTTCACCCAAACCTTGTTCCGTCACGAATTCATAACTCTTGATGGTCTCCGGCTGCAGATGGAGGTTCGCCTGATACTGCCCCAGCCCGTAATAGAACATTTCGTAAGCGCTGGGAGCCCGAAACGCGCTGCCGTACAGTAGTTTGAAAGCAGTTTGTGCAAAGGGATGATAGATGAGCCCAAGCCGTGGATTCGTGGTTCCCCCAAAAGTATAGTAGTGATCGTAGCGCATACCGGCGCTCAAGGAGAGTTTTCGAGTCAGGGCGAATTCATCCTGGCCATAGAAGGCCCAGATTCCAGACCTTGGTGGCCGGCTGGCGATAAAGGGAAGAAACGGATTGATGTTGTAATTGCCCTGGTCCTGTTGCAGGTTCTCCTGGAACTCGGTGCCCAAAGTCAGGTTATGACGTTCCAGGCTGTGCTGCACTTTTAGCTCGCCGCTCCACCAGGTTCCGCGACCGAAATCATAGTTCAGCAGATCGGAATTCCCGGGGGCTGCTGGACTGTAGGCGTAGATGCCATCGTAGACGTGCCTGCCGACGGATGTGCGCGCAGCTAAGTCCCAGCCTCTGCTCATTGTGTGCTGATAACTGAGGTCTAGATATCGTTCGCTGTCGAATGTATGCGTTCGCGGATCGTTGAACAGTGTGGCAAAAGCACCGGTGGGAATGCCCTTGTTACGATCGCTGTAAACCCCCTGCAAAGTGAAACCTCGCAGGCTGACCGTTGCTAGAAAATGCTGATACGTGTCGTAGTCCGCATTGCGAGCAATGCCGTTGTTTGTGGCAGCGCTGTTGAACTCTGGGTAGAACAATGTTTGCCCACGGCTATCGTAGAAGCTGCTGGAAAGAATCGCATCCATTCCCCGGTATTTGCCGCCATACGAAACCCGCCCTTTGTAGGTTTCGAAGCTTGCCGGTTCAAAAGAAAGTTCCCAGCCATTCAATTGCTCTGCCTTGCGGGTAATCACATTTATGACCGCAAAGAAGGCGCTGGTCCCGTACAACGACGAACTGGGACCGCGGACCACTTCCACTCGTTCAATCAAGTCCACGTCCAGCGGGAACTCTGTTCCCAACATGGCCTGTTCGTAAATATTGTTGTTGATTCGGTGGCCGTCGATCAGCAGGAGCACCCGGCTGTTATACGTTTCAGGGCGGTTAATGCCTCGCACCCCGGCATAGGTAAAGTTGCGGTCGTAGGTGATATCGAAACTGTGACCGAGGAGGGAGCGTCGGTGACCTTCTGTATATGTCGCGATGCGGTGTAAACCGTGATATTTGCCAGCTCTTCCAAGCTGGCTTCGCCGAGGTCTTGCGTTTGCTGTTGCGCAAGGAGATTTGCCGTCGCAAGCGGCACTGTCGCGAAAATAGACAGCAACGTGATAATTTGTGCCGCTCGCGGCAGCGGCTTCGCTGCTATGGACGCAGGGATAAGCCGCATCACGATGGACATAAGCTTCTCTGGGGGTGCCCGAAGTTTCAAATTATGTCGTGCATGGACACGCCCACACATGTTCTTTCGGCCAGATTCCGGTTCTGCTTTAGAGGAATCAGAAATTAGGGTTTCGGTCCAGGCGGGAAAAAGCGATCTTCTGCGAAAATGGAAAGCTGGGTTCTCGACTTGAAACTAAAACTCGGAAACTGGAAACTATTTCTCCATGCCCATCACTCTTTCGCTCAGCGGTAAGGTTGCACTGATCACAGGGGGTTCACGCGGCATTGGCGCGGCGGCGGTCCGGATGTTCGTGGCGGCTGGGGCTCGCGTCATGTTCAATTACGAAAAATCCAAGGCGCAGTCGGAACGGCTGGTCAAAGAACTGGGGAAAAAGAACTGTGCGGCCATCCACTGCAATCTTTCCGGCACTGGAACAGCGCAAGAATTGGTCGAAGCTACCGTTAAGCGTTTTGGGCGGCTTGATATTTTGGTCGCGAACCACGGAGTATGGCCTCCGGAAGATGCTCCCATTGAGAAGATGTCCGACGCGCAATGGCGCAGCACCGTCGCTATCAATCTCGACAGCGTGTTCGCGCTGATCAAGCATTCGGTTGCACAGATGAAGAGTCAAAAGAGATCGGGAGCGGCTGCCGGACACATCGTGCTGGTCAGCTCAACCGCCGGACAACGCGGCGAAGCCTTTCACTGCGATTATGCTGCTACCAAAGGCGCGCTTATCAGCATGGTCAAGGGCCTGTCGACGGAGCTAGCGCGCCATGCCATATACGTAAACTCGGTGGCGCCGGGGTGGGTAGATACCGACATGTCTGCGACCGCGCTGCACAACCCAAAAACTAGTAAGGCCATCTTTTCGGTCATCCCTCTCGGCCGGGCGGCCAAGCCCGAGGAGATTGCGGCGCCCATTTTGTTTCTCTGCACTAATCATGCTGGCTTTATTACCGGAGAGGTATTTAACGTAAATGGCGGGGCGGTGCTGGTAGGGTAAAAGCGCAAACGCCTCTACTTTGCGCACGGCCTACATCAGCCCGTTCTTTCAGGCATCTAACTTTCTGCACAAATGAAACTTCTAGTGACGTTTTTACTGTTAGCAGAACTGGCGTTGCCGCAAGCCGTTGCCCCTCCGTCTCAGCCGATTCCTGTCGATCAGGAGAACTCACGCAAGGCCAAGACCATTCTCGATGCCGCGATTCAGGCCCTCGGCGGCCAGGCGTACTTGAACATTCAGGACATCACCCAGGAAGGCAGGACTTTTAGTTTTCATCATGGTCAGCCTAACAGCTTCGGTGTCCGTTTTTGGCGCTTCTACAAATATCCCGACAAAGACCGGGTGGAGTTGACCCCCAAGCGCGACGTGGTTTATGTCTATAACGGTGATAAAGGATACGAGGTCACGTTCAAAGGCACGCGCCCGCTGGACACGAAAGAGCTAAGCGATTATTTGCGACGACAGCATTACGCTCTCGATCGCGTACTGCGACAGTGGCTCACCGAACCCAGAGTTGCGCTTTTCTACGAAGGGCAGGCAGTCACGGAAGGGAAATCGGTTGACCAGATCACCGTTATGAACGCCAAAAACGAAGGCGTGACCTTGTACATTGATTCCAATGACCACCTCCCGGTGAAGAAGAGTTTTTCCTGGCGCGACCCTACCGACAAGGAGCGGAACATAGAAGAAGAGATCTATGACAACTATCGTCCAGTGCAGAACATCATGACGCCGCATACGGTGACTCGCACCTACAACGGCGATATGGCGAACCAGCGATTCTTAACTGCAGTGACCTACAATCAGGGCATAAGCGACTCCAAGTTTGAGGTCCAAGTAACCTATGATCCGAACAAGGGTGTCCCCGCTCGTTGAGCCCCGCCAAAATTTGTGGTTAATCACGTGTTCCATTCCAGGATGGAGAAACACCAGAAAGCCCCATCATATGTAGAGGATGACACTCGGGCAAGAAAAGGGACGTTTCTTTCGCACCACGAAGTGTGGCTGATTAGACACAGTGACACTTTCCCACCTTGGCTGTAATCTCCTCATCAAACACTAGATATTAGATCGGGGATTGAAACAAGAACAGACAATCCGTACACCTGTAGAATGCCGCGGCATCGGCCTGCATAGTGGGGCTCCGGTTCAATTGCGGATTTTGCCGGCACCGCCAGGCACGGGTGTCGTCTTTCGACGCGTCGATCTCGATGGTTTCGAGGTGGAAGCAGTCAGCCGCAACGTTGCCCGAGTCAGCTATGCCACGAGCTTGATGAAAAAGGGCGTCCTGATTTCTACCACTGAACACGTCCTCTCGGCATGCATCGGCTGTGGCATCGACAATGCCATCGTCGAATTGGATAATCTTGAGCTGCCAATTCTGGATGGGAGCGCCCGACCGTTCATTGATGCCATTCACAAAGCAGGAATTCGCAAGC
>WNFX01013349.1_pt1 | contig 10218 bp, 10 predicted proteins | sample 5400111 | NCBI WGS metagenome assembly WNFX01 (sample SAMN13153363, study PRJNA577476) | soil metagenome | isolation source: 40 cm soil or saprolite under grassland replicate 1 | place: USA:California | collected 2016-06-15 | reverse complement strand
GCCGCGCTGCTGGCCGCCCGCGCTCTGCTGTCCCAGATGGACGTACCGACCCGGCAGGCCTACGTCATGGCCCTGGTCGACCCGGCCGAACGTACCGCCGCCGCGGCGGCCACCAACACCGCCCGCTACACCCTGCGCCCGCTCGGCCCGCTGCTCGCCGGCGCCGCCCAACACCTCGCCGCGGCCGCCCCGTTTCTGCTCGCCGGCGCCCTCAAGACCGGCTACGACCTAGCCCTGTGGGCCTGGTTCCGCACCGTGCCACTGTCCGCCGAGACCACCCCGTCCCCGCCCACCCAGCCGTAGCCATCCAGCCGCGGGCCAGCCCACGGCCCGCCGCTACTCGTGTTCCGGGTGGCCGCCCACCAGGTGATCGGCGTGCGCGAGCACCTCGGCCACCAGGCTGCGCACGTGCCCGCCGCGTAGCCGGTAGACCATCCGCCGGCCCTCCCGGCGCACCGCCACCAGCCCACCCAGGCGGAGCCTGGCCAGATGCTGGGACACCGCCGGCCGCGCGGTGCCGGCCCGGGCGGCCAGACCGCTCACATCCGACTCACCCTGGCCCAGAATCCACAGCAGCTGCAGCCGGGTCGGGTCCGCCACCAGCCGCAGCAATCCGGCGGCCGCGGCGGCCTGCTCGGTAGTCGGCTCCCGCGGGTGGCCGGCCCTCGACGGGTGCGTACGTGCGTTCACAAGCGCATATGATGGCAGTGGCCGCTCACTCGCGCAGGAGGAGGACCACCATGCCCGCGGCGGGCCGCGAGCACGACCATCCGCCTTGGCACGAACACCCGCACGAGCACCGGCACCGGCCACCGGGCCGGCTATGGGAGCTGCTCGTGCCGCACAGCCACGACGCCGCCGGCAAGCTCGACTCGGTGCTGCAGACCGACCGGGCCGGGATGCGCTGCGTGGCGATCAGCTTCCTCGCCCTGCTGGTCACCGCGCTGCTGCAAGCCGCCGTCGTGCTCGCCTCGGGGTCGGTCGCGCTACGGGCGACACACTGCACAATGCCGCCGACGCGCTGACCGCCGTCCCGCTGGCGATCGCGTTCACCCTCGGCCGCCGACCGGCCAGCCGCGCCTACACCCACGGCTACGGCCGGGCGGAAGACCTGGCCGGGCTCGTCGTCGTGCTGCTGATCGCCGCCTCCGCCGTCGCGGCCGGCTACCAGCGGTAGACCGGCTCCTGCACCCCCGGCACGTGCAGGCTGACCAGCCTCGCCGTCGTGCTCGGCGCCGCCGGCGTCGCCCTCGGCTGGCCGGCAGCCGACCCGATCGTCGGACTGCTCATCACCGTCGCGATCCTCGCCGTCCTGCGCGACGCCGCCCGGGAGATCTACCGCCGACTGATGGACGCCGTCGACCTGAGCCTGGTCGACCGGGCCGACGTCACCCTGCGGGCCACCCCCGGCGTGCGGGACGTCGGCGACCTACGGCTGCGCTGGATCGGGCACGCGCTCCGCGCCGAGGTAGAGGTCGTTGTCGACCCACATCTACCCCTGCTCGACGCGCACCACATCCCGCACGACGCCGAACACCGCCTCCTGCACGCCATCCCCGACTCTCCGCCGCGCTCGTGCACGCCGACCCCGACACCAACGCCGCCGTCGCGCACCAGCAGGTCGCGCACCACCGCTGACCGGGCCCGTGACGGAAACCGACCGCAAAATGAATGCGGCCTCGTGCACATCTATGCACGGGTCCATCGCCCTGTCATCGGCACGGTCGGGTGTTGGATGCATGTCGAGGCCACCGACGACCGGTCACTCACAGTGCTCGACGTGGCCAGTGGAATGCGCCGGTCTGCGCCTCGGTGAGGTCCTCGAAGTACCGCAGCACGATCACCGCCCGCTGCCGGCGGGGAAGCTCCTCCTCCAGAGCCGACCGGACCGCATCGCGAAGATCCGCCACAGCGAAGGCGTCTCCCGCCGCGGGCCGATCCGGCAGCACCCCGGTGGACACCTCCGCCCGCCACCGCCGCCGCCACCACGTCACGTACGTCGTGGCCATCACCCGACGGACGTAGGGCTCCGCGTTCTCCACCCGCTCCAGGGCCCGCCTACCTCGACCACGTCCGGATCAGCGCCGCCTGGACCAGGTCCTGCGCCGCGCCGTCGTCCCCGGTCAACAGCCAAGCCGCACGCAGCAGGGCCGGCGACCGCGCCGCCACGAACTCAGAGAACCCCGCCGGCTCCCGCACGCGGGCCGGCGCACCCAGCCGGTCCCTCACGCCGGCCGGCAGCGACCACGAGCGCGCCAGGTCGAAGCGGAGTTCGACACGGGAGTCGGGAGTGTTCACCGACTGCCCACCCGGCCCGACGACCGGCTGAACCGCTCGACGTGCTGGTTCGGGTGCACGCCGCCGCGCTCAACCCGTACGACTGGCACATGCTGCGAGGCGACCCGCTCGTCGGGCGGCTGATGGGCGGAGTGGGGCTGACCAAGCCGAAGGCCCGGGTGGCCGGGGTCAACGCGGCGGGACGGTGGAGGCGGTCGGGGAGAACGTGCGCGGGCTGCGGCCCGGCGAGGAGGTGCTCGGCTTCTGCCGGGGCGCGTTCGCCGAGTACGCGCGCGGAGGCGGACAAGGTGGTGCCCAAGCCGGCGAGGCTGACCTTCGAGCAGGCGGCGCTGACCGGCCTGCAGAGGATCACGGGACATGGGTGAGGTGCGGGCCGGGCACCGGGCGCTGGTCAACGCGGCCGCCGGCGGCGTCGGCACGCACGCCGTGCAGATCGCGACGGCGCTGGGCGCGGAGGTCACCGGGGAGTGCAGCACCGGCAACGTCGAGCGGGTCGGCTGCTTCACCCCACAGCAGTTCACCAGCGTCGTCGACGACGAGTCCGGCTTTCTCCACGCCCACCTCGGTGGGAGATCAGGGCCTCGCGTGGCTCAGACAAACAGCAGACCCGGCTGTGCGACCGGTCAGCCCGGCCAGGGAGGTCAGGCGTCAGGTGGATCCAGTGGGCGGTCGAGGGGATGCGCCGGTTGTCGGTGAGGAAGAGCATGTACCAGCCTGGTGGGGCGATGTTGGGCTCGGTCGTGATCTCTATTCGTACGACGCCGGCGCTCTGGGAGGTGATGGGCAGGTCGACCAGGCGCTGGCCGGTGTCGAAGGAGTGGGTGGTCGCCGCGTTCTTGATGAGGCTGGCCCAGCGGATGTCGCCGGCCTGCGGGGAGGAGATGTCGACGGTTTGGCCGTGGTGCCATTCGGTGGGCGCATTCTGGATGATTGGTCGGGGGCCGCTGAACAGGTACGGTGGGCTGTAGACGTCCAGCCGCATCTCCTCGTTCGGGTCGTTGTCCCATTCCACGTGGCCACCTGGCTCGGGATTCCCGCCGGCCGCCGCGACCCGCCCGTCGGGCAGCAGGACAGCCACCGAATGGTAGAGGCGGGCCACCGTGGACGGTGCGCCGATCGTCCAGGTGTCGGTCTCCGGGTCGTAGATCTCAGGCTGGAGCGTGGCGGTGGGACGGAATTCCCGTTTGAGCCCGCCGCCGGTGGCGAGCACGGTGCGGTCGGGCAGTAGCACCGCGTTGAGGTGGGTGCGCGGCAGGTTTAGCGGTGCTGCCGGGTGGAACTGCGGCTGGGCCGCCTTGAGGTCGATGACGTCGACGACGGCGGTGGCGTCGATGCCCTCCTCGCCGGTGCCGCCGCCGATGAGCATGGCCCGCTGATCCTGGGCTGGGGGCAGCAGTACGCTGGCCGACTGGTTGCGGGAGCCGGGGTTGCCCAGCCCGTGCAGGAAGGCCAGGCCGACCTGGTCGTGAGCGATGTCGATCAGGCATGGGCCGATGTCGACGAACGGCCCCTCCACCTGCCCGCCGGTGAAGAGGATCCTGCCGTCGGCCATGAGGAAGAGGTGGGGGTACAGGGGCAGGCCCGGGAAGTGCGCGGGCAGACCGAGATGCTGCCACGTGCCGGTCGCGGGTGTGTAGACCTCGAGCCCGGTGTTGAGGCCGTTGTTCTCGTTGAGGCCGCTGGCGGCGAACACCCGGCCGTCGCCCAGCGTGACCAGCGTGGGGTACCAGCGGCCGCCGGCCATGTGCCCGGTGCGCGACCACCGCTGGGTCGTCGGGTCGAACACGACCGCGTCGGAGCGACCGGAGATGTGGCCGGGGTAGGCGAGGGTGCCCCCGGCGGACAGCAGGCGCCCGTCGGCGAGGAAGGTGTCGCCGCCGCAGAAGAAGTCGAACACCTTCCCGTTGTCGCCCTTGATCGGCTCCGGGTGCAAGAAGCTGCCCTGCCCGTCGGCCGGGGGAACAGTGGGATCCCACACCACGCTGGTGTAGATCTTCTTCTCGACGCTGCCGAAGTCTGGGCTCTCCTGCCGCGGCTTGACGTTGCCGGAGCCGGCGAAGAACATCACCTTCCCGCCGGGCAGGACGGCGGTGTGCACCGCCAGCACCCCGGAGTGGTAGGGCAGGTCCTGCCAGGACCCGTGGGTGGCCGGGTCGCTGTCGAGATCGAGCACCCGATACAGGCCGGCGTTCTGACCGGCCGGGTCGTCGACCAGCATGACGACCAGTTCGTGCTTGCCGTCGACTGTCATGACCGCGATGCCACCGCCGGCGTTCTCATGGGAGAACCAGTTCGGCACCGGGGTCCACGCGCTCCATCCGTGCTGGGCCTGCCCGTCGGCGCCGAGGTTCTTGCCGATCCTGTAGTAGGCCTGGTTGAGGCCGAGTGGGTTGTCGACCTGGTAGACGAGCAGGTCCAGGGTGCCGGTGCCCAGGTCGGCGACGGTGACACCGGCCGCCTGGTTTTCCCAGGAGAACCAGTCCGGCACCTGCTGCCAGCCGCTCCAACCACCGCTCACAGCCCCGGCCGCGTCGAGCTTCCTGCCCACCCGGTAGTAGCCCTGGTTCTGCTGAAGCGCGTTGTCGATCATGAGCACGACCAGCTCCGGCCGCCCGTCGTGGTCTAGATCGGCGACGGCGACGCTGCCGTGCTGGTTCTCCCAGGGGAACCAGTCAGGGATCGGGGTCCACCTACCCCAGCCGCCGGTCACCACCCCGTCGGTGTCCAGCCGCCTGCCGATCCGGTAGTAGCCCTGATTCCGCCCCTGCGGGTTGTCGATCATAAAGACGATCAGCTCCGGCCGGCCGTCGCCGTCGAGGTCCGCGACCGCTACGCCGGCGCCCTGGTTCTCGGCGGGGAACCAGTCCGGAACGTCCATCCAACCGCCCCAGCCGCCCGCGGCCACGCCATCCGCGGTGATGTCCCTACCCACCCGGTAGACCCCCCGGTTCTGCCCGGGGCCGTTGTCGACCATCAGGACGACGAGGTCGCGCCGACCGTTCACCAGGTCGGCTACGGCCACTCCCGCGCCTTGGTTCTCCCAGGAGAACCAGTCGGGAATCGGGATGAATCCGTTTGGCATGATCGGCCGGTCCTTCGGGGTGGGTTGGTCGGACGCGAGCTCGGGTGGCGGATCGGGCCGGGTCGCAGTGGGCTGGGTCGGGGCGAACTGGGCCAGAGGGGTGCCGGTGGCCAGCGCGGTGAGGACCGGCAGGCTGGGGGTGAAGGTGTAGAGGGCGCCCTCGGTGCGCACGAAACGTCGCAGGGCCAGCTCGATCTCCTGCCCGCCGTGTCGCAGCCGGACGGCTGCACCGGCGGCGTCCTGCCCGATGACCGGGTCGGGACCGTCGGCCGCCGGGGTGTCGTGGTTGGTGACGACCTCGGGGAACTTCGCGAAGTTGGCCCACGCCGCCTGCAGGAACTCGAACTGGTCCTCGATGCGCGCCATGTATGCGACGAAGACCAGGCCACGCGGGGCGTCGACACCGAACCCCCGGCCCTGGGCGGGATCGAAGCGCAACCCGAAAGGGATCCCCCGGCGGATGATGCGGTGCCGGTCGACACTGGCGCCGGGACCTGGTGGGTCGGCCTTCCGCGGGTAAACCTTACGAATATGGGCGAACCGCGGCGTGTGGTCGCCGTCCGGGTCGTCGTCGTACTCGAAGTCGTTGTCCCGGCTCCGATCCAACCCCGCCCGGCTGTCGACGGCAGCCGAAAGAGCCAACGGCGTCCCGGAACGCCAGCGGCCGACCAGCTTCGCGGCCAGCGCGTCGGCCGACAGCGTGGCGCTGCCCACGGCGGTGGCGCTGCCCTGGACTTGCGCCCACCACCCGGGCACATCCTGCCCGAGGCGCCGGATCACCTGAAAGGAGCCGTCACGCATCCAGCCAGGTGCGGCCGGGACGACACCCTGCGAATCCTCGTGGCCGAGCACGAACTCGCCCGCCGCGATCAGGTCGACGCCCGGCTTGCCCTTCACCTCGTCCGCGGCCGCCGGATCGGCCTCGTCGAAACCGCGCACGCCGGGCTGGGAGATGCCGTCCTTGAACCCGAAATGCTCGTGCCCGCTGCGCCGGCCCGGCAGGGTGCCGCCGGACTGCTCGAAGACGATGTAGGCGCCGTGACGGGCCGCCGCCTCACGCTGACGCTCCAACTCACGCCCGATATCATCGAGGCGATCCGCGGCCACGATCAGAACAGCATGTATTGGCTGGTCCGGCCGACCGAACAACCAGCGCTCCGGCGCATCCTCGCCGACATCGCCGAGACGCTCGGCGCTGCCATGGGCACCGCGCCGGAACGCGCCGAAGGCATCGGTCGCGAGACCACCGAACGGGTCGTCGACGGCGATCTCGTGCAGGCCCGCAGCCGTCAAGCTCACCCCGACCCACAACGCCGCCATCGCCTCCGGATCGGTCCCTCCACCGTGCCGCCGAGCCACACTGAACCGCTCGTTGAACGACGCCACCTCGCGGGTCGCCGCGACCCGCGGACTGATATCGGCTAGCCATGCCCTGCCGCTCTTCTCATCCGCAACCCTGAGAAACAGGAACTGCTCGTGGTCCTTACGGAAGCCGGCCAGGACGTCACCCTGAATCGTGGTCGACCCGCGCAGAGGCAAAGAAGAAGCCGGGATGGCTCCCGGCTCGATCGAGCGGCCAGACGCGCCAGCCTCGAACGTCGTCATGACGCCCCCTCCGCTCGAACGACCGACGCTACCAGGTCCGATCGCCCGCGCACGACAAATCCAGACAACATCCGCAGAGACCAATTCGTAACCGTGCCGCTGGTCGACCTCCCAGCCCATGCGGACTCCATCGCCGAACCGCCCGCGGACATGCCGCATCACCTCCGAAACCGTCTGGCACCATCCGGGTCACAGCCAGCAGCGAGACCGCCGTCTCCGACCACGCCATCACCGATGACACCCTCGTCGCCCAAGCCCGACCATCACCCACGAATCCAGTCGCATAGGTCAGAATCGACATCGATGCCTTGCCGGACAGGCACGCCCGACCAACGGTGGCGACCGCCTCCGGCTAACCGGGCCGGACGGGTGGTCGACCTCCGCGGCAGCACCGGGCAGCTGAGCCGGCCGCTGGCCAGACCGGTGCTGGCGGTGGTCAGACCGGACCCCGAGCCCTACACCAAGACCCGACAGCCGCAGGCCGCCGCCCAACGCTACCCGCGTGCAGCGTGCATGAGAATGCGGATCCTGGCATAAACCAACGTTCTCAGCAACGCACTCAATTCGGCACGGGCGGTGATGAGCGGTCGGTCGAGGCCGGCGCCGCCGGTCAGGTGCCGGAGGCCATGTACGCAGCCAGGATGTAGTTGGGATGCCGGTCGAGTTGCCCGGTCGTAGCGCATGGTGGGCGCGGATCGGCGTGCCGGGCGGCGATCTGCACGTCCCGCAGGTCCACGCCAGCGTCCAGCATTGTGGTAACGAAGGTGTGCCGGAGCATGTGCGGGTGCAGCGGCGGCATCCGCATCCGGCTCGCCGCCGCCAGCGCGGTCAGCCGGCGGGTGGCGGCCTGCCGGTCCATCCGTGCACCGAGCCGGTTCAGTAGCAGCGGCCCGACCGTCCTGGCGCCGGTGGCCCTGTCAAGAGCTCGGGCCACCGCTGGCGGCAGCGGGACGAGGACGGTCTTGCCGCCCTTCCCGCGCACCTTCAACACCCGGTGGCCGTGTTCCTCGCCAAGGTCCTGGATGTTCGCGCCGCAGGCTTCGAAGATTCGCAGGCCGAGCAGCGCAAGCAGGCAGACCAGCCCAAAATCGTACGGGTTGGTGGAATCCCGAGCGGTGCTCAACAGCGCTTCCAGCTGTAGGTGGGTCAGCCCGAGGGTGGGCGAGTCCGCCGGCACCGCCGGCCGGCGGACATAGTCCGCAGGTGAGTGGGCCAGCACGCCGTCGATCACGCAGGTCCGGTAGAAGCCGACCACCACCGTCATCCGCCGGGAGACGGTCGACGGCTTGAACCGGCGGACCTCCTGCATCCACCGCACATACAGCTCGACCTGCGCCCGGCTGGCCGCCACCGGATCCACGCCGCGTTCGGCGCACCAGGCGAAGTAGATCCGCAGATCGGACTCGGCGTGGGTGCGGGACAGTCCGGTGAACCGGGCCAGATATGCCGCCGCGGCCAACCGCAGCGGATCGGTACGAGCAGCCGCCTCGGCGGCCGGCAACAACTGCGCGAAGGTGCTCATCCCAGCCATGCTCCACGCCGCCAGCGGTCACCGACAGTTCCCGACAGCCCGCCTCGCCAGTCGCAGCCAGTAATCGGCGGCCGGCAAGAGAGGTTGGGTTCGGTCACGCAACGAAGCGACTCATTGCGGTGGACCCCGCACTTGATGGGGGTGCGCGTCTCGCCCGCAGCGCGGCGGGCTTGAGGTCTGCTGGTGGAGGGTGGGTCGATCGCGGTGGTGCTGCGGTCCGGGACGTCAGGCGGATCCCGGAGGCGGGCATGTCCTGCACCTCGATGGTCTCGAGGCGCGGCGCGGGGCGCGCTGGAGGTGGTTCTCGGCTGGTCGGCGGCCCTACCGCGGCGCGCCGGGCTGGTCGGTCTGGTCGCGGCACGGTAGTTCGGCGTCCACGAGCAGGGTGGCCCCGGCTGGGCGGGTCCGCTCGTCCTGGCAGCGTGCCTGCAGCCGGCTCAGTGTCTCGGTGTCGCCGAGCGGGAGCGTCGCCTCCAGTTTGCGCCGTTGCCGGGTCTGTGGGAGGTCGAGCACCGCGTCGACCAGCCGGCGCCGGGCGTCCGCCGGGGGAGGCCCTGCGTCGGCGTGCAGGCTGGCGCGGACCACGTCCCGGTCGTCGAGGGATTCGACGTCGGCGGCCAGCCCGTGGCCGTGGTCGGCGAGCCTGACCCGTCGGCGCTGTGCTTCGCCGGTCATCGAGCACCTGCTTCGTTGTTGCGGGGGCTGTCAGGTGTCCTTCCCGGTCGCCGTGGCGCGTGTGTGGCAGCGGCCGCTCCCCGGCCGCGCGGGGCCGCCAGCAGGCAAAGCTCCGGATCCCGCCCATCGCCGCCCAGGTGGGCCGGCTGTTCGCCGGGTGGCGCGAAGAACTGGCGACCTGCCGGAAGTTCGCCCCGGCCGCCCGCAACTACACCGCCTGCCGGCTCGTGTCGGAGGTCGGGCTGCGGGTCAATGAGGCCTGCAAGCTCGATCTGCCCGATGTCAAATGGGAGCTGGGCCGGTTCGGCAAGCTTCATGTCCGTCACGGCAGAGGCGCCCGCGGGGCCGGGCCCGTGAGCGGATGGGTCCCGTTGATCAACAACGCCGGTCCGACGCTGCGCTGGTTCGTCGAGGACGTCACCTGGAAGCCGATCGACTGACCGTTCGGCCATGACGGCCGCGGGCGCGGCCAGCGAGCCGGTGGGGCCAGTTCGGCGACGACCACACCCGGCCAGGGGTGCCGCTGCTGCGGTCCGAACGCGAGAACGCCGATGGCACCGCCTCCCGGATTGGTGACGAGACACTCCGGTCGCACGTGGCTGGGCGGTGTTGCGTTCGCGGTGCTAGGCGCGGTTCGGCCCGGCTGTGACGGTTCAGATCGCCCGGGCCAGTTCGGTGAATGCCGTCATCAGCCGGAGGGCGGGTGAGACCTCGACGGCGAGTTCGTAGTGTCCGCGGCCGACGTTCTGCACGAAGTCGTGGCCGACGGCGATCACGGCGGCGGTGGCGAGGCGTTTCAGCCCGCGCATCGGTCGGAGCCGAGCCTTGAGCCGACCGTGATCGGCTTCGACCCGGTTGTTCCCGTTGTTCCGAGGTCGGAACAACGGGAATTGTGCCGACCTGTGGGTTGTGCCGACCCGCGAGGCGGATGGCCCGCCTGGCTAGGGGTTCCTCGGCGGCGGGTCGGCATAACCAGAGGCGGTGGTCAGAGGGTGTCGAGGAAGGCGAGCAGGGTGTCGGGTGGCCG